>Ga0265797_10001059_pt1 | contig 49544 bp, 33 predicted proteins | sample P2T30metagenome_FD_192433 | JGI IMG/M metagenome (GOLD analysis project Ga0265797, IMG submission 192433) | Plant litter microbial communities from East Loma Ridge, Irvine, California - P2 T30 | ecosystem: Environmental > Terrestrial > Plant litter > Unclassified | place: USA: California...
ATCTCGGTGTTATCGCCCAGGTCATCGCCTCCGGAGCGTTCAAACGCGAGTTCAACGATCCTGGCTCAAATGCAAAAGGAGCCGTTGTGTCAGTCTTTACCGGTGGTGCCTTCTTCGGTGCCATGTTTGGTGGTCCCGCCGGTGACTACCTCGGTCGACGACTTACCATCTTGATGGGCGCCTGCGTAAGTACTCTCCGGAATATTTACTGGTGCGCACTGTTGCTAACGCAATGATGACTGTAGATCTTCATGCTTGGTGGTGCTCTGCAGACTGCTGCCGTCAACCTCAATTTCATGTACGCCGGACGTGTCCTCGCTGGTGTCGGTGTCGGTTTCCTCGTCATGATCATTCCTTTGTATCAATCCGAACTTGCTCATCCCAGCATCCGTGGACGTATTGGTGGACTGGTGCAGTTCATGCTGGGTATCGGTGCCCTAGCCGCCGCTTGGATCAGTTATGGCGTTGATATCGGGTTTCCGGACAGCGACAATGGCCAGTTCCGAACATCACTGGGTATCCAGGTCGTACCTGCCTTCTTCTTAGCCGCCCTTATCATGCTGTTCCCCGAGTCGCCCAGATGGCTCATCAGCAAAGGCAAGGTCGAGCAAGGTCTTAAGAATCTGGCCAAGCTTCATGCCCATGGTGACACCAACGACGTTTGGGTTCAAGCCGAGTTCCAGCAAATCCAGGAAGCCCTTAGTTTTGAGCGCGAGCATGAGGCTCAATCTTATCTCGAGCTCTTCAAGGACAAGTCGTGCTTCCGCCGTCTTTTCCTCGCCTGTGCGCTTCAGGCTTCCGTTCAAATGACAGGTGTTTCGGCTATCCAATACTACTCAGTTACCATCTACGAGCAGATGGGAATTGATGGTACTGAGGCGCTCAAATACCAAGCCATTTCTTCCGTTCTTGCTCTTTGCGGACAAGCGCTCTGCATTGCCTTCATCGACCGACTGGGACGTCGCTGGACTCTGATCGGTGGTAACCTTGGTAACTGCCTTACTTTCATCGTATCCACCATCATGTTGGCTGTCTTCCCTCCGGGATCGACAGGAAACGCAAGTGCTTCGTGGGGCTTCATTGCTGTCACTTGGCTGTACAACTTCTGCTTCTCGTCGACTTGTGGACCGCTATCCTGGATTATTCCCGCCGAGATCTTCGATACAAAGACCCGTTCCAAGGGTGTATCGATCGCCACCATGACGTCCTTTGCCTTCAACACTTTGATTGGCCAAGTCACCGAGCTCGGCATGGTATCCGTGGGATGGAGGTTCTACCTGCTGTTCGTTGTAAGTACTCCTGCAGCTCAACAACTTGACCTTAAGCTAATCAAATCCTCAGATCTGCAACTTCACCAACGCCGTCTTCTTCTACTGCTTCTTGCCTGAGACCGCCAAGCGTCCTCTCGAGGAGATGAACTACCTCTTCACCAACGCTCCTCTCTTCGTTCCCAACATGAAGTCGTCAGAGTGGGGTCTCGACATCGAGCGCCGTGTTGAGGAAGTCGCTGCTAAGCAGGGCTCGGTCTCGCACGCCGAGCATGTAGATGCCAAGCACGCCATGTAGGAGGCCAACGATATGTAGTTTAGCTTCCTTTTCGAATTGACGGCGGATGCTGCATGTTTTCATCACTATTTCGACCGTCTAGTTGGGATTGTGATCATATGGATAATGAAACAATACTCACCAAAGCTTATTTTAGTCTTTTCGTGAGATGAAGGTGACTCTGAACGTAAGTGCCAGTGACAATGCAACTTCTTGACAGTTCTGATGTTAATCATCGAGGCCATTGCCATGTACAAATGCGATTCTGAGCATAGCGGTGCTTTAGTTCATATAACATGGTGTGAAATGTGAACTCAGGACGATCATTTGTATGACATGTCTCTTGTGTCGCGAAACTAGTGTTTTGTATCCTTCATTTCTCATTCATCTGTTTACATGACCCAGCAGAGACTGTGTAGCATCTTGAAGGATGTATCAGTAGACAAGACACGAGAGGTAGTAATACTAAGTCTCTAGCGTGGGATATTCACTATCACTAGTCAGCGTTGTGGGTACACGTGGTCTCCTCTGTGGCCGAGCTAATTCAATCAGCTGATCAGTGCATTGTAGACATACTGGGCTAGCGCGTACTGCCAACAGCTTCTAACGCATGAAGCAAGGCACTACTTATAATCTCTCTCATCCCACCCTAGACCAGACGACCAATAAGGCAAAAGACACTCAGATAAGACATCTCACCACAGAACAAAGCCAAGCTACTCTGACACCGAGACAAATGAAAAGCATGGCACAAGCAAAGGTGGTCATGCTTACGGAGTACACTACTGTGTATCCCACTGACGTTGCTCAGGCTACGTTCGAGCCGTCCGCATCCACGACAGCCGCCGTTAGTCTTTCCGCAAGCCTGAGCAGCAAGATACCTCAACCCACTATTTCGATATCATCGGCTGTTCCCTCTCAAACATCACCGCCTACTTCTTCGCCCACTGCTATTCCACTGGGTCCAAACCGCCACTTTGATGATACCCCCGTCATCGTCATCCTTTCACTATTCATCCTCTTTGCTATTCTTCTCATCGCAATGATAGGTTACTTAGTCTTCATGCGGTTCAAAGGTAAATGCTCCTCGTGCCAAGATCTGCAAGAGCAGATCTCGAAGTGGGAGTGCGGGGAGCTGAAGCGCATCACACCGCAGATGGTTATGAAGCGTGATATGCTAAACAAGACCCCCTGGGCACATTACACTTCTTCGGAACTCGACCAGGAAACTGGATATCTTGGGCACAAAATGTCCCGCGCGCCGACTATCTACCAGGTTGAAAGAGAAAGGGGGCCGTCGCTCTTCCAAAAGATAAAAGCTCGCATTGTCCGCGGAGGTAAGTCGTCAGCCCCTCCAGATTTACCGACTAACTACAATGACGGGCATCGTTACTCCGCTCGATCCTCTGCATATTCGGCGTCTACATACTACGACCCCGAAAAGGATGACAAAGAGATGCGTATCTTCACCGAAGTCTCAGCACCAGATGTTTCCAGCGCTCGCGGACCCCTCCGCAAAGAGTCAGATGAGCCAAAGCGCTACACTGCGTACGCACCCACTGAGCATGATGAAGACTATTCTTTGGAAAAGGAGATAAACATCGCCCACGCGATGGCGTGTCTGGAATCCAAGGAGTACAAGGATGCCAATGCGGTCCTACAACGTCAATCTGCAACAGACTCTGAGATGCGACGCGCTCTGGGATTCGTCAATGCCAAAGACCAACAGATGAAGGTCGCACTCCACCCCAGCCTGTACTCGGAGGTCGACAAGTCACTATATGATTCGCCCGCTGCTAACACCTCTTCGCAAGCTGAGGAGTATCAGCCGTTCAGCTGGCGCAAGAAAGGCCGTAGACCGCCAGATCTGGGAGATTAGCACGAGGCCGTTGAATAGTACTGGAACAGGGAATTAACCAGTAAGCGCAAGAGTACGTAGCAAGGACCTATATCGGTCGGATGGGCTGTAAGTAAATATCGCTGTAGTCGATGATTGAGAGGTTGCCCAAGTTCAACAAGGCTTCTAGTTTCTATTTCGCGAATCAGTATTGTCATTGCATTGCAATAATATATCATTCGCCCTCGGCTTCTTCTTAGTGTGTATACCGTATAGTAGCAGGAGCACAGAAATGCCGCCTTCATGCGTGATCTTCCTCATCTCGGAATAAACTTTCATAAGTGGTACCCGAGGCGGGCTTCGATATGGCATTCACCACCGCTTAGCCTAGGGTCCGTATCAGGCGAATACCTGAAAGGCAGTTGCAATCATAGGTCAGCTTGTAGACTTTCGCATGCACAATATTTGACGACACAAGTCAAGTCTGTGGTCTCAATAGTGGCGTTGCTGGTGGTACCTTGAGTTGATGCAGGCACCAGGTGTGGGCGCGCGACGCCGCATGCCTCCTTCCCGACCACCGGTACCCCTCATCTGGCGGCCGGACCGCCTGAGCTATCGCATCTACTCTTCAAGCCAGTGCACATAATCACAGATCGCACATTTCAGCACCAACAAATGACAGACAGAATGCGCGTCTTTGCCAGCGTTTGATTGAGCGCGTGGGCGGGCAGGCAGGCAGTGCGAGCGATTATGGACGGCGCGCTAACCTTCCCGCTTCTTTCCCGCTGCGAATCGCTTCCGCCATCAAGCACACGACCAACTCCATCATGAGCATCTATGATTCCATCGGCACGACTCTGTCTTTTATCAGTCTGATATGGATTCCCGCCACGCTGCTATGCTGCTTACCATGGGTCCAGAAACGTTAGAAAACACTTGCCGAGTGACGAAAAGTCTACGCTAACAAAGTCAGAAATGCTGTATCTCCATAACTTCACGTTCTTCCCCGGAAAATGGTTGACGCAGCCTGAAAGAGCGGGATTCCTGAGTATGTCGACTTCCTTAGGTCTTGATGACGAACCTCTGCGCAGTATAGTTCTTTGGGCTTATGTGATCAGAAAACCAGGTCATACCCTTTCGCATTACTTCGAAAGACGGAGAGCGACTCTTCGCATGGCTGATAGCACCATTGGGCATATATGCTAAAAATGCCGATGCGTTCATCAGGGAGAAGACAGGCATCGACGTAGAGAATACAGTTGCCTGGAATGCGCTACGCAACGACCCGGAAGCCAGACTACTCATCTACTTTCACGGGAATTCTGCCACGTTAGCACAGGAGCGCCGCACGATAGAGTATCGATCCTTCTCTGCTGGAGCGTCGGAGAAGATGTTTGTTCTAGCATTCGACTATCGCGGCTTTGGCATCTCGACAGGCGAACCCTCGGAGTCTGGTCTACTGAACGATGCAGAGGCTGTGATTGACTGGGCTTTGAAGACTTGCCTGATACCTCCCGAGCGAATCGTACTTTTGGGACACTCACTAGGGACCGCTGTCGTATCGGGCATTGCACACCGTTACGCAACCAGTCTCGGCATAGATTTCGCTGGCCTCGTTCTGTGCGCAGCCTTTACGAATGCTGGAAACGCATTTTCGTCATACTCAATCGGTGGCGTTGTGCCTGTTCTTGCGCCTGTGAAGGTGTTCCCTGCCTTCCAGGCCTGGTTTGCCCGTAGGATGGTAGATACCTGGCGAAGCGACGATCGACTGGCAACAATGGCGCGTAAGTTGACGAAGCACCCAAACTGTTGTGGAGCCGTGTCGTGGTTTATACGACGATCAAATTTACTCAACTCCGTCTGATCCGATACTGATGAATCGAGTAGGTACCTGCTCGAGGTTCAAGCTGGTCCTTGTTCATGCCGAGAGTGACCAGACCATGCCATGGCACGAAACGGAAGCGCTCTTCCAATCGACACTTCGGGCCGCCAAAGACGCGAGTCCGAATGAAGACGGCCTCAAGAGTCTTGAGGTGGTGGATTTGGGCGAAGCCGGACGACAAGAGGTTTGGCAGAGCAATTCGCGCAGCATCTCGAAAACGATTGCTAAGCACGGCGGTACGTACTCGTCCTGAGGAGTTGATCCCTGAGTGTGGGCGCTTGCAGATTGCGCGTTTCGCCTACTGTCAGATGAGATCGGCTGCCCCACATCCGTCTAACGCAGACGATGCACATCTGCACCCTTCATTTCCTGCCTTCAGCGATGCGATGAAGCACAACGCAGAGAACCTGAGGCCCACGGCACTGAGTACTCAGGTTCATGTCGATTTCGCACGATGCAGACGTTTACCCCACACGCAGTGATCTGGGCCGGCTTAGTCTGACATCCATGCGGTCATCGCCGCGCCTTCCGGCCTCGCTAGTTGGAAACAGGGCTAACGCTTCATACTAGGACACAACACGTCAATGACATGGTCGCCTGTAGCGCTCACCATCCTCCAGGTCTTTGGGCTTGCGGCTGAGACGGCACGAGTGTAGCTTTCTGAGGACATCATCAGGTGCGGCCCCTGGTAATCAGGCCCAGTCTCAGGATCCTGGTCGCTTCAGCAGAGGCTGGGTAGATCTGAATAGCTCAAGAATGTCGATGAATCATTCAGTCGTGAACAAGGCAGCAAGTGCAAGGACTGACAAGCAACAGCATCTGTGAAGAGACAGACTACTGGGAAGTCGGCTTCGCACCAAGAGTGTAGCGCATGTCTAATCGCTCTAGTGTATGAGAACGCGCAACCGCCAGGAGTTCCGACTTCTCGGCATGGCGGCCATGTGCGTCAGTCGATTCTCCACAGCCCCCATGACGTCTCCACGGGTGGCTTAACCAGACCCGCATACAAAGCGCTTCACCGGCAACTGTCATCCTTCGTTTCAGCACCCGTTCATTGTTCCAGACAGTTTTCACGTACGACTCTCGCTTCACAACGCTCCGTAACCCGTCCATTCCTGTCGCTCTCCCCTTACCTCTTGACACTTTTCGTTTGTGACCTGTTCTTTGCATTGAATAAACACAACTCTATCTACCTCGCCGCCAAATCGGACCTCGAACACTCTACCAGCCAGAAATACTACCACAAATATGCCTGCTATCCACCATCTCCAAGCACGGTTCCTAGAAGACTCAAATGGCAACGGCGGAATCTCGCCGACAGCTATCGCCCTCATTGTGTGTCTTGGAATTGTACCATGCATCATCTTGATCTGGGCAGTCTGCTACCTCTTCTGGGCCTATCCATATGACCGCAACTGCTGCTGCATCAAGCGAAAGCGCCGCCCGGAACCGCAAAGCGTACTGAACCAAGCGCCCATGAGCGAGGAGACACTATTCGAAAAGCAAGGTGTGGCACCTCCACAAAGACCTTTCTCTGTTCAGACCAGGACCGAGTCGGGGAGCTCAAACAACAATGGGCGCCTGCAAAAGCAGCAGAGGCCTGGCAGTGGGGTCGACACCCGCGGCGCGCGCATGAGCCAGCAGAGCGTTATGAGTGCGAACACCATGACGTACGCCCAAGAGCCTCAGCGATTCGTATGAGGATCGAGCCATACACCACGATATGATGGAATCTATTCACCAGCGCATGTTCGCACCGAGATGGCCGCGACCGGCACCGGCATCTCCGCTGTGGCCACAGTCACAGCCCGCCTCAGAAGGCATTGACGATATCCCTCCGCCACGAAAAGATGGCGGGCCATCCGAAGACCGACCAGCGCACTCAGGACCAAAGCACATTACGGCCACGAGGCACATCTCAAGCTTAGCACAGCAGCCACAATAGTAGCGCTGCAACGCGCTTTGCCGTCCGCGGTGATCAGCTGGAGAGGATGAAGAATACACTGGGTCGAGGAGCCCAGTAACAGATAGAAATCTGCTGGGCTATCCTAATCAGTACTTTACACTACTTTGTTTGCATGCATGCGGGACATTTGCATTTGGGTTGGAGTTGTTAGCATTGTACTCTAGACGACGTTATGACATATCACACTTAATTGAAGTAATCGATTACACTATTTTGCCTTGCATGTCACAGGATCCAAACTATGTCAGCCTGATGGCGGTGTGGTGGGTCTCGTGCGGTTGATAGGCCGAAGGGTCTCACACGGAAGTTGAGGCTCGACGAACCCTTGCAGTGGGGTAGTGGACAGGCATATCAGTCGCGACTCCCCAAGCAGAAGGCGGAGGAGAATCATATCTACCTTTGACTTGCCTCAAATCTCATTCCCCAATTCGCCGTACCGACACGCGTAGCCATCTGAGAATCGACAGAAACGGAGACGGCCAGATTACTTGTCCGAGGACTGCGACCAACGTCGGCGTTCTTATCTCCGCGTCGCCATCGCGTTTCCGCCACCGTAACTCGTCCAGAGGCTACGTCAAGATATCGTACCAAAACAAATCCGTCGCAGGCAGCGCCCCAAGGGTGCTCTGCGACACGCCGCAAATACCGCCACCATTCCACCCTCAGTCTACTTCTCGCGTTCTTTTTCCCTGTCATCACAAGCATTGTTACTTTCAGCGCGCCTGCGAATGCTACGAAGTTACCTAGCCAGACCCAGCGCCCGCAGCGTCATACATAAGAGCGCGGGATTCGGCGGCGCGAGCTACATCAGTCTGAGCCTGAGCACGCCCATTAGAATTGACAACAAAGGGAATTCGACCATGGCCGGGCAAGACAGCGAAGAGGGGAGGCAGGGAGGTCAGCAGGCTATGCTGGCGAGTCAACGCGCAAAAGAGCAGGGAGAGGCACAGGGGAGGTTTTCTAAATGGTTTCCTCTGTCAGCCAAAGCTGGATTCGACCAGTGGTGGGCAGGCCTATCCCCCATGGCGTAAGTGGTGACTGTATGAATTGCATGTCAGACGTGTACTAACTGCGCATGCGAATCTTAGAACAGAGCACCGCGTCCTCTCTTACATCCCACATCTCCAGAGTCCACCCACACATACCCAGACAGGCACCGCTCCTGCCTCCGCCGTTCCTTCCACAACAGACCTCGATGCGCCACTGAAGCACCCCGAAGACCACACCATAACGAATGCCACCAACGACCCATACGGACCACGAAGATGGAACTCACAAATGGTGGAATTGAGTGGCAAGGACCGCGCGCTGAACGAATTCTCCGTGGCCCGACTGGGCGAGGACGTGGAGAACAACTTGGTCATGCTACACGGTTACGGTGCTGGATTGGGCTTCTTCTACCGCAACTTCGAGTCGTTATCCCGCGCTGAAGGCTGGAAAGTCTTTGCGCTGGACCTGCTCGGCATGGGCCGGAGCAGTCGACCGGCCTTCAAGATCCATGCCAAGGACAAGGAGGGAAAGATCGCAGAGACCGAGTCCTGGTTTGTAGATGCGCTCGAGGAGTGGCGGATAAAGAGGGGGTTAGATCGCTTCACATTACTAGGACACAGCTTAGGCGGGTATCTAGCTGTTGCCTATGCACTGAAGTATCCGGGCCATCTCAACAAGTTGATACTTGCGTCTCCAGTCGGTATCCCTGAGGACCCGTACGCGGTCGATGAGGAGATGCCTGATCCGCAAGATTCGACTATGGCGAACGAGTTCACCCAGGATGCGGCAGACACGAACCGGAACGGTGTACAGCCATCGACAGCGGATAACAACAACTTCATGAATCAGCGGAGTAAGAATGGTACGTACCGTCTTGGTCAGATCTGTGAAATCTAACTGACTCTTTGACAGAGGGCACTGCGAAAGAGCCCAAACAGCCGCCGAAAAGACGATTGCCCTGGTGGCTTTATTCTCTCTGGGAGGCCAACATGGTCTCGCCCTTTACCTTTGTACGTTGGTCGGGACCCCTCGGTCCGCGTCTAGTATCGGGCTGGACGTCACGCCGCTTCTCGCAACTGCCGGAAGAGGAGGCTCAAGCTCTGCACGACTACAGCTATGCTCTGTTCCGCCAACGGGGTAGTTCTGAGTATGCGCTGTCGTACCTGCTTGCTCCTGGTGCATTCGCCCGAAGTCCGATGATTCGAAAAATTCAAGGCGTTGGTCGACAATACCTACAAGCACATGACAAGCCCACAGTGGACGGCGACACCGCCGCCAATCCCACCGCACAGCGCGAAACGAGCTTCCCAGTCGTCTTCATGTATGGTGAAAATGACTGGATGGACGTGGCTGGTGGTTTTGCTGCCGCAGAGAAGATGAAGCAGGAGCGGGAGCGGATACTAGTGAAGGCATCTGCAGACGAGAAGAATGATCATGGTGTAGGCAAAGTCGTCATCATCAACAAGGCCGGTCATCATGTGTATTTGGATGGATGGGAGCAGTTCAACCGCGTCATGTTGGAAGAAATGAACGAAGTCCGACAGAGAGAGCAGGCAAAGAGGCGCGCATAGATGTCGACGCATTAGACGGATAGCATTTTTGGGCGTTTTGTTCACGTATAGCGTTCGATTGCGAACATGTTGGATCTACCACCATATTTAGTATAGAGCCTCTTCAACCGCAGGCTTGCTTCAACTGATGCAAATTCTCAACCCACCACAACCAGTGTCTTACCTCGTATCGGTGAATGGTACCCCTCAGTTCCGCAAGACGATCTCACATGAGCCCCTGCATACTTCACCCCCGCCCCGTTCCGTACACATCGCTCACTACTGCAGGGCGCAAGACGTGTCACCCATTTCCGTGAAGGATAGCCAGCACGGCCTTCCTATCGCATGCTAGCATTGTGGGGTAAACAGGTATGCCAGCAATCCATGTCTTCACCGCCCCAGCTAAGCGAGCGGGTGCATCATCGGGGTGCCAGACCGACTTCGCGCCGGATGCACAGCATCTGATATAGGCACGCGGGCCCCTCGTACGCGGTGCGCATTCTCTTTCACGTGCACGCAACCATTTGGTGGTGGTAGAGAGAAGGACATCAACCTGGGACAAGACCCATAGCAACACACGCACCTTCGCGTCGCCAGCGTCGCATTCACATGTCATTTCTACCGATACCCGCACGGCATCTCCAGACAGAGGTGTGATGGCGCCGCAAACACTCGACCAGATAGTCAAGGGCGCGCCGGCGCCGAGCACGAGCTTGCACAGGGTGGCCGAGAGCGTCGAGCGAGACCCGCCGCCATACTCAGCGTCCATCCTCGCCGACCCGCCCCACGATGCCAACGGCCGCCTGCCCACCATCAAGACGCCGCGCCCGCCCGTCCTCAGCGACCCGACGTCGCTCCTACCTTCGTCGCCGCCGCAGATCTACCTCAACCTGCTCATCCTCGAGGCCAGCCTCCGCAGCCAGTATCTCACCCTCCGCGCCCGGCGGCGGCAGAACACCTTCGTCCTCACACTGCTCGCCGTATGGATCGGCTTCTGCTTCTATCTGCTATGGCTGCGCCCGCGAGAAGATGGCAAGGGCATTGGCGGATCGCAATACTGGCTCGTTGACATGCTGCAGAAGGTGGGCTTCATCACAGGCGTCGTTACCGCTCTGCTCTTCTGGGCGACGGGCCAATGGGAAAGAGGAGTACGATGGCCGCGTCGCTGGATCGGAGTCGCGAACCGAGGTCTGAGGGGCATGAATGCCAAGATCGTCGTAATCAGAGGGCCATGGTGGAGGGAGCTTGTGGAATGGGGACACTTCATTGTGCCATTCTCGGGCGGGCTGTGGGGAGGCGAGCAGGGGGGCAGTTCATACCACTTCATCAACATTGCGCAGGAGAACAAGCACGCCTTGGACGGCGGCCGACCGCGCCATCGCATTACGGAAGACGGCAAGGAATACGCCGAAGAAGACATTGCGCCTGGAGGCGACTACATCAAGCTGCTCCTGCTTCCGAAGCCTTTCACGCCCGACTTCCGACAAGAGTGGGAGGTTTACAGGAACGAATACTGGGCCACCGAAAACGAGCGACGAGCCGAGCTTCGGAAGCGCGTCCGGGCCAGACAACGCGAGATAGCAAGAGAAGAAGGAGGCTGGCTGTGGTGGACCGGCTGGCGGGGGTGGAAGCGCGCTCGCGGCATCAGTGGACGGAGTGCAGACGTCGAAAAGAGCGGACACCACCACAGTCACAGCCACAGTCTCTCGCACACCGGCTCGCGGAAACGACGACTAAGCACCTTGCAGGCCGCCAGAGGAAGAGACGGATCGCATTCGAGAAGCTCGTCACGCAGTACAACACCCACGCCAGACGTGGACATGGACGGTCGCCTCCGCCCAATGGAAAGCCATGAGCGCCGGTGGAGCAACGCGTCGAACAGCACGACTACAAGTCGCAAGTCTTCTCTCCGCTCCAGCACAACCATCACACAGGGCAACGCACAGTCGGCACGCCAGCCACCACAAAGACCTGCCACCAGCTCTCGACCCAGTACGCCTAATGAAGGCAACCTACCTTGGCAGAGTAAGAGGGCGAGTATGCTGAGTAACGCCTCGAGCATGAGTGAAATGGAAGAAGACGGCGGGTATGAGGCTGCCACGGAAGGGAGGGCAGACATACGACCAACGCCGAAGAGAAGGACGAGCCGGGAAGGCGGCGGCAGTGGAAGGGCTGAAAGTGCTTAGAACGACTTTGACGTGTCGTGCACTCCAGTGCTTGATTGATATTTGTTGACGGGTTACGCATCTACGTTCTGGCCATGTTTTATGATACTCTGGTTTTTAGCGCGTGGGTTCTTGTAAGATCAGCGAGCATTTTGCCATGGAGCGGGTATATAGTAAGACAAGGGAGGCTTACATACAAAAGAGATATCCATAGTATTGAACAGCATGAGTTGAAACGTGCAAGCCCGGCTGCCTCTTTATTGTCTTCAAATCGACTCGATCGACAGACTGTGTTCACAATCCTGCAGTGCAACCTCTCCAATTCGCCAGCTCAGGGTCGAGAGATGTACGTCTGTATTTTCACAATATCCGAGACCCAGTTTGTGTTGGGAGTGGTTTGTTCAAAGGATGCTTCATCTTAGACCGCATGCCCTGGCCTAGTAAGGTTCTAACCATCGTGGACCAGAGCCAAAAGCGAAGGACCGATGTATTTGACGAACAATGGAATGGTGTAGAGAGCCGAACTTGGCCGGCATATGACCGGAGAGGCCTTTGTTCTGCGTGAGGGGTCCCACGAGTGTCTCCCCCGCTTTTGCAAAACGGTTATTAATTTTCTTGTGACAAATTTTGTCATAAAGCAACATCTGGCCGGTTGGCGCAATGGTAGCGCGCAGCCCTCCTAAGGCTGAGGCTGTGGGTTCGAGTCCCACATCGGTCGTTTTTTGCTCCCGTGGACGTGTAGAGATCTTGTTCGCATCGAACAGAACAAAGTGTGGTGTCGGCCGCATTGGCGCTCAATTTTTGCGTAGTGGCGGGGATTGAAAGTGGGGTAGGCTCCACGAGGATGCCGGAACATCACTCAATTTTACGCAAGCATCTATCATCTGTTTGCCTACCCAAGGCCTGCCGTAATAACCATCGAAAGTGCTTTTGCTACTAATTTTATGTTGAATGACGGTTATAAATTGTGTGAGAGACAAAGAGGCTTAATGTTCTTGTCACTCTATGAACTCAAGTAAAAGCCACAGACAAATAAGCTCTCCCACACATAAATAAGCCCAACCTTGAGCAAGGCTTAATCACGATTATGCTCAACCTTGTAGACTTTGCGTGGGTTTGCAAGATTTCTGAATCCGTTACTATATGAGACGGATATAACGTTATCTGAACACTTGTGGTTAACTACTTATGTTTATTATGGTGAAGTGTTAATGCAGAGCAGGGCAACAAAACGCAGTTAGTAACTCTATATAGTAATCTTAATGTAGGTGTATTTCCTAAACACCTTGTACTCGCTGTATACAGCTATAATAATTAATAAAACTCTCTCTGTAACGTTTGCTGTAGATGTGGTGCTTTGACGACGACAACGTGCTTGTAGGGGGCAACAGCAATAGGGGCTTCTCCAGTGTACTCAGGGGTGGACTCAGGGGCGGCGACGGGCGAGCTGCAGGGCTACTACTCATGTTTATGGATGCCGAATAATGGGTCAAAGGACGACGACCTCAGGGCTACCAGCGAATATACCAGCACTTGAGCAGTTAGGCTTTTACGGCAGTGTGCTTATCGAGTATGTCTAACCTACTCCTCGCGTTATTGTTAGAAGATTTGATTTCTGTGAATACTTCACTCTCTGATAGCGGCGCGAGGTCTTGAGGGAAGCAAACTCTATTCTAACAAAGTTATCGGGTAGAGAATACAACGAGGGCAAGGTACATTGAACAGAATGATCCGCGGGAGGTTCTACCTAACACTTACAGGAGGCGCTTAATGGACGGCACGCTTTCTACACATATGTCGTGCACATGTTAGACGCTCGGTGACATTTTTCATGAAGGCTATTGGCACAAGTTTAATGCTATACTAAGCTGTAAGGCGTCTATGAGCCGCGCAATAGTAGCCTCATTCAGTGTAGCGTAGTAAGACAGTTACAAGTATTAATGCAACGGTACAGGTACGTTTCCCTAATCATGTAGCTTGCGGAACCACGCCTATATGTCCCTTCCTCTTTGTCTGAAGACCAGCAGGGAATTCCTTGATATTAGAGGCTGCGCCGCGAAGGTTGCCGAAAGCCTATTCCGTGATAGTGACACCAAAGATAACTTGTTTCATGCCGGTTACTGCTCATTGTAGGTAAGCTCTCTGTGCCAAAGATACACATTAAACGATCATGGGCCTAGATCACGCTGGTCCGCGTCTTCGTCATGCGTGCCCAGCCATGTACTCAGGTACGAGACTTTGAAGACGTGGTTTGAGGCGATTGGTCCAGGAATACGGGTCGAGCGCGTCGGTCCTGACCGAAGGCTTTGTGACAAATGCCGCATTCAGTGACATCTTGCAGTCAGGTAGCGATGAGCCTGCCAGCCAGTCTCCGCGAGAATGCTCAAGTTGGTCGCTGAGACGTGTTCCACGCCGGGCGGTATTGCGGGTGAGTTTGAAGGAGGGAAGTGTCAAAGCTGCTCCTATTCAGCCTGCGAAGATACATTATACAACTGGCATCTAGTATCGCTGGCGACCTTGTTCGAATTAGACAGCAAATGAGATTCAAGATAATTGCCTCTTTCCGCGAAAGAGGCGCTAGGAAGCGTCGCTCCTGTCATTCCTGTCACTCACCGTGCCTGCGGTGGTCACCGAACAGGTTGCTGGTCATGCATTCGGCAAGACCAGTCTGCACATCCGCATGTGAAAGGCTCGCATAACGTGTACGGGTGCACAACGACGGCCTGCGTTCAGAGCGGGAAGTAGTTTGTGATTGCTATCTAAGCGACGAGTGCTCAGGAGCTCGCGTTACCGCGCCGGCGAAACGGCAGCTGCAGCACTACTGGTAGCCCGAGCCAAAGCGAGCCGACAACGACAAACGTCATCAACCCAACCCCCCGTCCTCGCGATACCCTCAAACCCGTAAAATCCAGCTCTTTCGCAATCACAATTAAGTTCGGCCAATGAAAAAAGTGACAGACCGTCAACGCCTTAAACTTTGAAACTCCGGAACAGTCGGAAATTGCCTCCTTGGGTATAATCTCATGCACGTGTTGGCTGACGTGCCTTTTCCAGTGCCGCAATCCTGCCGCCTCTGCGTATCTCGCTCTTCGCAACCCCCCACACGGTGACCAACTTGATCGTTTTCTGCGCCCGCGCGACGATAAAGACTGTGTGTAAAACGCTAATGGGACAAAGGGAAATGAAATGAATGGGCAAGACGAGGGTGATCTGCGATATGTCAGTCGATGTTCGGTCGTGTCTCGGAAGCAATCGGCTAGCGCTCAGACATGGGAGTGAATGATGCGCTGTGTAAGGGAGGGGGCCTGTGGCTGTGCTGGCTGCCGTGCGCGACGGTTTGAGCAGGTACGCACCTCGGAGTTCCAGCTCGTTTACAGGACCAGCTCAATGCTCCGCATGTATCGCGCCAGTGCCTTCACACACGCTGCACTTGTTGCTGCCGGACCGTTTGCACGATGGGCAGCCCTTGCCGTTGCAGGCGTCGCACTTTGTGGTTCCATTGCCTTTGCACGTCGGGCAGTCCTTCATGGTGCGTAGTTGGCCGGATCGAGCGGGCGGAAGTGGTAGCCGGGGTAGATGAGGCGCAGCCGAGAGAAGCAGAGAGAGGGAGAGGTGAAGTCGAGTTGCGTTCTAAGAAGGGCAAGATATCTTGGACGGGAACCCGTATTTAGACGATCGTAATGGAGAGAAGGGGCGCAGTCGCGGTGAAATAGTCCGTTGATCTTGATTTAGGAAGGCAGTACCACGGTCATCAAGATGAGCAAGACAGCAGAGATGTTTCGAAACACACAGTAGTCCACGGGCCCGATAAGTGTCAGGGTCGCTTTATATAATTTCCCCCATTTGGGCCCCGCGCGCGTACCCGTACCTCATCATCGCAATCTCACCGCGGCCGCGAATAGTGAAGCAAGCTCGCAAGCTCAGCCCCCGTCGCTTTGCATCCAACAGCTGTCCAAGCTCCTCACGATAGCTTTTCAGGGTCCTCCAGTGGGAGTAGCATCACGAGAACAGGGTGGCAGGCCATTCGGGTCCACTTGCACTATTTACCATGCCTCTGGAGAGGATGATGTCAAGGTGCATCACCGGAGGGCGATGGAATACCTCAAAGCCCCTGCCTGCTCTGATGCACGGAATGCTCTTACCCTTCCAAACAGCTCCCGTGGGCCAATCTCTTTCGGCCTCGTTGTGCTCCTATCGCATGCAAACAGCTATAGCATGGGACCTACTGCCGCCACAGCCGGCCTATGTCTTCATAGTGAATGCGGCGTTAGGATCGTGCCGCAACCGAGCCAGCTGTAAGAATCCCCGAAACCATAGATGCATATCCTGATTGGGCTTGCAACGTCGACGAGGACGTCAGACTGCATTATCCTAGGCGTCTGCATCAATCAGCAATCAGCCACGCTTCTAGCGCGTTCCTCTCAAGATTGCGCGCAGCGTCATGTGTCACTATGGACAAGCAACGTCATTAGACGCCCCAATGGCCTTTCCGCGATGCCAGCAGTACAGGGCGCGGTACCAGTCAAAGGAGACGCTGTATCCGGCACGGAGCGGGCGAAGCTACGGGCACGTTGTTGAAGCATTGGTGAAGAACAACCCTTGGTGGAGGATAGAGGGTACATGCCTGATGCAGAAGGCACACACGTGGCAGGCTGCAGGAGCGTTAGTACGAACCAACATGGTGGGTAAGGCTGAATTTTGGTTGGTGGCGCCGTTTGATACATCGGCAAGGAACAGGGGTGGCTTGGTTTTCCTATGTAACCACGTAACTCCACCTTTCAGGCACAACGCTGGATGCCTTCAGACGTGTGTACGCTCGCACTAGGAAAACCCTCGCTCTAAAGCATGCACAGGTAGGTTCTGAGTAAGAATGACGGCCTCATGCTATCACTACTCGATCACATTCACCAGTGAAACGTGTGATGGGGAAGTCGTAGACTGGCATTAAGCCATTCAACGGGTCGACTGGATGTCCACCAAAGAAAAGTGATACTATGTCTCAGGTCCGTTTTACTATGGTAAAAGAACACAGACTTGAAGAATTCCATTACTATCCCCTCTCGGAAGACCCGACTATCACTCCGACATTGTTCTAGACCATTTCACCAAATGCTACACTGATATCCCACTGGTCTAGAAAACAGCACTAATATCCTTGGTATCCCCAAGACATCACCAGCAAAGTAGGTTCAGATGCCGTGTACTCCTCTTCGTAGCGTAACCCTAGCGTTTCCGAGACGAACGCCCAGCCAAGTAACACGTTGAGACAGCGGGCCGAAGCCAAACTCGAGGTTCCCAGAGCAAGCAGCGAGATGGCCTGATGCGCAAAGCTTAAGTATTGCAAGCCGGGCTTGTGAGGGTCCCGACCGGGTCATGTCTCAACGGAAGTATGGCCCCGAGTCTAGTCCACCTTGCCATGCTGTGCCACAAAAAGTCTGGCCAATTGTGCCATCCCCATACAAAGGAAATACGGACAGCTTCATCCTACAAGTCTACATCGCTTGAGAGCCCCATCGACCTTAGGTCCGTCATGATCCAGACGGAAGCGCACCTGCTCAATTTCTCTACTTGTAAGACGTGGTGCTGTAAAGCAACATTCCCGTTTGCGTGGGAATAAGGACGCCAAGTAGCACGTGAAACAGTCTACCGTCAAACCTTCTACAGAACACCATGTTCCTCTCAAAACATAGTCTGATCGGGCTCTGGTGAACATGCGAGTAGTCAGGCCACAATGGACTCGCGGCCTAAGGCTGGTAACATGCCGCAATTTCGGACGCGAGGCGTGAAACCAAGACTCAACGAAAGGTAAAACCACCTCTCTAGGATCCGAGAACAAGTAGGATCAGGCATGTTTAAGTCTGACATAGCGACGCTCACAAGAGTTCCTCATTTCTTAAACTTTCTGCAAGTTTGTCCGGATACTCAACGGCTTCCATCGAGAATAGATTCTTCTCTACAACTTAGCCTTTACAGCCGTCCTCTCCATGCCCGGCCCATCCCAGATATCCCGCTCAACAGCTCGCGTGTTGATATACTGCATGCCCAACTGCTCCACCTTTTCCACACCTAGTAGACGCATGCACGTCTCCGTTTCCGCTTTCAAAACTGTTTTTCGCCATTAGCACCAACATTGTAGAAGTGGGTTAAGCAACGAAGACTTACTCTCAAGAACCCTCGCAACACCCTCCTTACCGCCCGCACCCAATCCAAACAACGCCGCCCGTCCCACGCCCACACCTTTGGCACCCAGACAGAGAGCCTTGACTACATCCGTCCCGCGCTTGATGCCGCCGTCTACCCATACCTCGATGCGATCAAAGACTTCGGGGCAGTACTTTCGTATCTCGAGAAGGGTGTGTACGGCCGGTGGCGCGGTGTCGAGAGCTCTGCCGCCGTGATTTGACAGGATGATAGCTTTGACATGGGGTGCGTGTAGAGAAGCCAGGTAGGCGTCTTCATGTGTCTGAATGCCCTTGAGAACAATGGGCTTGTCCGTGTGTTTCGCCAGCCAAGGTAGAGTAGAGCGCCACGTTAAATCTGCGGCTGTGCCCCAGAATAACGACTGGCCCATGCCCATTGACTTCGGCTTTGGCTTCTCGTCTTCGCTTGCTTGTGTGGGTGTAACTGCGCTCGTGCTAGTCTTAGACAGCGATTGTGATTCCTGGACCGAGGCGCGCACGGGGAGGTTGGAGCCAACGTTCTTGCTGCGCTCGTCGTGTTCGCGCTTACCGGGGACGGGCGCGTCGAGCGTGAGGCAGATGAATTTTATGCAGTCGAGTTTGTTCATGCGGGCGAGGATGGCTTCGCTCTTCTGACGCTCGTTCTGGACGTAGAGTTGCCAGCCGAAGACCTGGCCGGGGGTAGCGTCTGCGACGATTTGCTCGGGCGTCATGGAGGCGTTTTGTGAGATGATTTGCATGGCGCCGTATTGCGAGCACGCTTGCGCAATGCCCCATTCGCCGTCGGCGTTGGCGAGGCGCGCCATGGCGGCGGGCGAGACGTAGATGGGGAGTTTGACATTGTTGCCGATGAAGGACGTCGATGTGTCGCAGCGGGTGCAGTCGACGAAGACGCGTGGTCGCAGCAGTATGCTCCGGTATACGCTGTTGTTGAAAGACTTGCTCTGCAGATCGTCGCTCGCGGAGAAGTAGTATGCCCAGGCCTTGTATGGGATCTGCTTCGTTGCCACCTCTTCAATCTCATCAAGGTTCAGCAGGTTGTCCAGATCCACCGGCCCTTCATCTTGCGCCTCGCCCGTCTCTTCTGGTGTCTTCTCCTCTTTCGGGAGCGTGTCTGTGTTGATGGTGCCGAGCTTATCGGAAGCTTCGAGGTTCTCTTCGAGGATGCCCGGCGGGTGGATGGGATCGTATTCTTCGGTTGCGTCGGTGCCGGCGAGTTGGAGGATGACTTTGGAGCCGCCAGGGTGCTCGGGGATGAAGCGCGTTACATCGTAAACGTTGCCATACAAAATTACCCAGCAGCTTTCCGCTGTGTTGTGCTGCGCGACTGATTGGGAGTGTCAGCGATGAAGGTTCAACCGGAATGCGGAAGCGGTAACTGACCCTCGGCATAGTCGAAAACCTTTGACATGGTGCCGTGCGTTCAAGTAATGGTACAATACGGAATATTTACAAGCACACACGCAGAAGACGCAAAAAAGAACTCTACAAGAAAAGTGATGAAAATTGGAGAACAAATGAGTTCAATTGTTCCGACGACAGGGCAGACGCCGACGTCCTTTAGCCAACCCCAACCTGTGGGGAGCTCGGGGTAGTGCCATCCCGAGTCAGGCAAGACGGGCCGCATTTCTTCTTTTGCAAAGCTACCCCAGGTAAGCCGGATATGCTGATGGCTAATTGGCGGTCATTTGCTGTCTAGACTGTTTGGCCTGATGCTCTGCTAGCTCCAACGCGGTGTACTGTTGCACCTCTCTTCAGTACAGCTACACGATGACGATATTAGCCTCAATTGCCGCGGTATTTGAACGTCAATCATCCACATCACTGCATGAAGTCCAAGCGCTCAGCGTTTATAAGAACCATGCGGTATTAATGCTTTTGTGTTTTGTGGGTATCTCTGTCCAGATTCGCAGCTTGCGAAAAAAGATGCAGCATCGCGTTTCGCCTACCTACGTATTAAACAGCCTCTGGACTAGATGCGGTGCCTTCGCTTTTTGCTCTCCTCTCACGTCGCAGCACTCTGGTTCCCTTTCTCTGCCAGCCGTCGTTCAAACGAAACTTGATTCCATACTTCTTTGTCGCATCGGATTCGTATTTCTTCCCGTTTTCGTCATCATCGTCATCGCTATCGTTATGTGTCGATGCTATGACGAGCTCTTCCAATTCGCTATGAATATCCCACCGAGAGGCACGCTTTGACCTTCTGAACACTGATGGGCCAGGCCATGTTTTGGGAGCCGATTCTGAAATGGAACGCGAAAGTGTTGGTCTTGCCAGTCTTCCACTTCGCACTGCTTCTCTGCGCCGATGTAGCTGATACTTGGGTCGCTGGAGAAACCGTCCGCGTTGGGAATCATCTGCGCCAACTATTAATATGACATCCAGACTGGATATCAGATGGACCAAGGTGCTAGGCGATGAATGTTCAGGAGCGAGGGGGACAAATGTTCACCAACCCTCAACCGGAATATCCGGCCAGCCATGCTCTAGCTCGCCCTCATTCCCAGCCTCTTCACCCCAGTCCATCTTCTCGAGCTCGTTACGGAAGAAGTCTTGTTCCTCCTCGAGAACGCCAGGTTTAGCACCTAGGCTTTCAGGGTATCGCTTGAGGTTGTGCCAGTGTGTAAGTGATCGTAAAGCCTGCTCGAGCGGAACACTCTCGTCGACCTCGGCATCCACGTCACTTCCTGCCAACCAATCGTCTCGGAGCTCAGGTCGACAATGCAAATACACTGCAGTGATGACGCGCATGTTCGACTGTCGCCACTTGCGACCGCAGTACGGAACTTGGTTCTTGAACAGCTTGAGTGTGTACAGGCGTAGTTCCGGCTGTGGTACCTTCAGGCTCTTGCGAAGGAACTGCGAAGACTTGTACGAAACAAGCATGAGGTTGCGATGTGCCTTATTTTTGCAGATCTTCTGCATGATCCGCAAGTAGTTGATTGACGTGAAGAACGCGCGCCATGAGAAATTGGTGATTGGCTCTTTAGGCAGCTCGTTCGTTGGAAAGCCGAGCTCGTCAACCTCTGGAGGTTGTAGCTGGGCAGGTGGTAGGGCTGGCTCAACACCTGATTCGTTCGAGTCTTCTCTGGACAGACGGATTGGGGGTGGGACGGCGTCGTCTTCGTCAGATTCGCCGTCATGCGCTTCTCCTTCGTTTCCTCCAACGCGGTCCTCTTCAGAGGCGTTTCTGGAATGTGTTCGGCAAAAGTTGAAGAAGTTCAACTCTTCCTGCTCACTCTTGAAGTTCACAATCTTCTCGACCTCTTGCAATTGTAGTAGCTTCAAGATCAACGGAACGTAGCTTGAATCAACGAGTAGCTGTGTGATATACTCGAATTTGAGGATGTGGGAGACTTTGAACCATTTGAGGATCAATATAAGAGTGCCGGTGACTGCTTTATCCAGGACTTCTTGTGTGCGCATAGCGTCAAGCTCCTCATTCGTCGCCACGGTGCTACCATGTCCGTTCATGCCGCTCATGTCAGGCCGTCCGGCTGTCGTGCCGTTCTGGTTATCCTGAAATTGGAAACCGCTCTGGAGCCCGTTCGCGCCACTGGACTGTGTCACAAGTGCCGTGACGTGCGCAAGGATGGCTTTGATCAGAACAATGATTAGTGACTGTAGATTAGGCAGTGCGATGCGCTAGTGGGCTGTTAGCTGATGCATCCCTATCAAGCTTTGGTATACTTACGTAAAATTCCTCGACCAAGTGCAAGCGCTCCTCATTGCTGCCGGGTGCGAGTTCTTTTGACTGAGCTTTCTCACTCGGTTCAAGTGACAGCTCCTCGATATCAGGGTTCTCGTCAGGGCCTGTCCAACCGCGCTCGTATTTCATAAATGCGACACGTTCCTCCCACAGCTGCTTCATGGCACGCGTAGCCTTCATACGTTTAGCGAACAGTTCCGCGGCTTCCAAGATAGAAGCAGGAATATCTGAGCCCTCCCACTTGCGTCCCACCAGAAGGTCCTGTAGGTCGGTCGAGCCCTTTCCGCCCAACTTGTTACTAGACTCGTCGAGTGGCGGATACAAGAATGGGAACAGCTGATTTGTCTGGTAGTTCTGTTTCTTTCCACCTTTGCCACCGGGGCCGGCAGGTGAAGGAGGAGGCGATGGTGCCGGAGTTGCGATATGAACCGGTTGATGCAGGATGGATGTGCTGTTACCATTTGTGTCGCCCAGCCCAGAGCCGAATACATGGTTGCCAGCGACCTTGTTCGGGTGGTTCTTCAGTGGCGGTAAGATGGAGTTGTTCTCTGGCTCGAGAGGGAATACGGGAAGCGGTGGATTGTACGCAGGATACTTGGAGCTTATCTCTTGTCTGAAGAGGTGATAATCAAGAGGGGACGCAGTGATGAGTGGCTGACCCTTGGAATCCTCTGACTCGAGGCTGGTGTCCCGGAAGGTCTCTTTGACCTTGGCAACTTCTGCAAGACCGCCGAAAGTCACCAACATAGCCTTCCAGAGTAGCAGTGAGATCTTGCTAAGCGGTAGATTGATCGACTCGTCCCACCGCAGTTTCGCGATAAGATCCACGAATAGCATAAGGAGACCTGGCTTCTCTAAGTCGAGAATGGCGCTTCTGAGGGTGCGGCTATCCTGCGTCTTTTCCGCATCGCGTGCGACTTCTAGCAAGACATAGACTGCAGTCATGGTACACCAAATTTCGCGTCGTTCTGCCTCTTTCGAATCGCGTTGAGCATCAGGTGTGACATCTGCGCCGCATGCTCGCAGGAGCGACGAGCTGAGTGCGTCCACGATGGTCTGTACGCCATTACTCTCGGCGAGTAGGTGCACATTGCGCTTAATGAGCGAGGCCTGCCGGCCTGACTTGATGTATGCAGAGTTGCGCGCTGAAGTCGTGCTCGACTCTGTTGCCTCGCCCGCAGCTGGGTCAGGCAGCCCTGCAGTTTCATGCCAGCACCCAAGGAGGACATAGACCAATGCCTCCAGCTTCTTCAATCTCAACACAGGGTCGACTTCCTTGAGTCCCCCCAATAGATGTCGCACGAAGTCCTCGTGTTGTTTCGTCGACGCCGAGGCCCAGTCCAAGCCGTCCTCGCCATTGGACACGTCGTTTAGGCCATGAAATGCGCTCCACTCCAATGCGTAGGACGCCTGGGTCTTGAGCAGCATGGCCTGCTCCTCGACTGCATACGAGAACCACTCCTCCAGCTCCTCTTCGAAACATGATGCGTCATCGTATGTGAAAGCGTATGGGGCGGGCTCGACCTTGGGTATGCCCCTCACAAGGTTCTGCAGTTGTGCGAGCGAAAGCGAATCGTTCTGTGGCGTGTCGGGCGGCGGTACAGGCGGTGCGGGCGGGGGCAGGTTCGGCGCGGGCGTAGGAACTGAATTGCCTCGTTGCAGGCCGGGGCGGGCTGGCAGGGTGAGGGGAGGCCCGGCTTGGGGCTGGTCCTGGTCCTGTTGCAGCAGTATGCGCTGCTGCTCGGCGGTATCGAGGGGCAGATTGAGCTCTTCCTCGGGCTCCGCCTCAATGACGGGGAAATCAGCGCTCGAGTTCCCGATCAGCTCAGCTGCATCCAGTATGGGAGGCACGAGTGGCTCTCCGGGCACGTCGCTGTCGGCCATGGTCGGTCGCGTGAATTATGTGGGTGTGGGGTTGTCAGGTTGGTGGAAACGTGCTACGCCCACCATGTCTGGGACTCCCTTCACGTGCGGATCATGATTCGCAGACGGATCAGTTTGGAAGAGCGGCGAGGCAAGTGTCTTCACGGTTCAAGAAGGTGAGGTGCGCTGTGCATGCACGGCAGGTGGGATGCGCCGACCGCTAACGGATGGATAAGCAGGGCTCCGATTAGCGCGAATCCTGCTAAACATTCACTTGTTTCTAATGCCCGTGTGTTGCAAGTCATCCCAACAACACAGTCAGTCTCATATTGATCATAACACAACTAGCGATGGGTATTGAGTACCGAAATTGATGTACCATTGCAGAACGCCTCCTTGCTGTAAGATGTGTCGCTAGCCCTCAGAAGACGTAAGAGAAGCCCCGGTTGTCTGTATGGGAGAGGCCAACCCAGGCGCACCGCGATCGCTGCCGCCAGATGCAAACGAATAAGAAAAACCCGTCCCTAAAGAGCGAGCGATATTTCCACAACTGTACGCCGAACATAACATAATCTGCCGCACTGCCAGTGCGGGGAATAAACAGTAGACCGACAGGCCGAGAAAAGAAGTACAGATATGTGTCTTCCGAACATGGCTATCAAGGCAAGGTTGCTATCGTATTGATAAGATAGTTGAAACGCGAGGCTTCTTCCCAGTTCTACATGGGATTAGCTCCCGTCTGTTCGCCGTTCTCCTGGCGCTCTTTGATCTCGTCGGGTATGATGCCGTTAGCTTCGCATGTGCGCTTGTAGATATTGCACTCGTCCCACGCCCGTTGGCATTCGGCCTTGAACTTGTCGCAGCTAGCGCTGAGCTCGGTGATGGCTTGCTCGGTGAGTAGCTTCTCAAGCGTCCACTTTTCGATGTTTTGTTGCTCGTTCTCCTTCAGTTGAGTAATGAACTGGACAGCCCGTTGCAGAATGGAGCCCTTGTTCTTCTCGCAGCCGGGGACGATCTTGGCTAGTTCATTGATTCCCTCGTTGATGGTCTCGCGGCGGCGGCGTTCAACTATGCAGCTGTTAGTAACTGTATCTAGGAGGGCTCGCACGGACGCCTACCTTCTTTGTGATTGTCTCTCCGGACCTTGTGCCACTCATCTGTGCCGACTTGAGGTTTGTGCGCAGAGCTTTGCGGTGGCGAGTCGCTGGGTGCTGTTTGACCGGGACGACCCGTCTGTGTAGCTGCCTTCAAAGCCTCGAGACTAAAGTCTTGCATGCCCGTTTGTTGTTGGCCGTGGTCTCCCATGCTGAAGGAGCCGTCGCCTGAGTTCTGTGGCTGGAACTGGAGTTCCGTCGCCTGGGGGACCGTCATTTGGTGATAGGCAAGCGCGGCAGCGGCAGTGTCGCCGACACTCGCGGTGTTGGTCCCACCGTTGTGGTGTACGTCGAACTGTTGCTGCATGTCGTCGTCGGCGGCGTTATGCGCAGCGAGAAATGAGGCAGTGGCTTGGTCGGTGAGGTCGTTGTTGGCGGAATGTGGAGCAGGTCGGTTCAGGCCTTGGTCGCGCGTGTCGCGCTTCCGCTTGTTGGTGTGGACGTTGTGGGCATCCAGCTTGCCGTCGGTAGGGTATCCGGCGGTGTCAGCCATGGTGTCTGGTGGGGTATCTGGAAGGGATAAGTAGAAGCAGCTGGAATCCGCGTGGGACGCTAGGATCGACGTCGAGGTTCTGCGCGTGGTTGCTGAGACGGCGAGGCCTGGGATGTACAGGACCAATGGTGAGTGAGGGCGCTGAAGTCTGGCTAGGACACAGTACTCCTTTGAGCGACCAGGAGGTAGCCGTGAGTGAGTGAACTAGGCGGGTGACGTATGGGAAGGCTGGTGAAAGTGGCAGCCAGACGCGCTCGAAGCGTGAGTCGCAAAGCACCGAGGCGGGGGAGCAGCCGTTCACGCGCAAGCCGGAGACGACTTGATGTAGCTAGCAATCATGCGCTTGAGCCTGCGTTCGACAAACGTTAGCACAGGCGAGAGCAGGTGAGTAGGTCAAGGTGGTGCGACGAGCGCCAGCAAGCAGAAGGATCGGGCGCTCCATTTGCCGTTTCTGTGAGACGCAGCTGTCACGACTTAAAAGAGGGCCGTCGTATCGTGCGCGAATAGGTCGTAGGAAAAGTGCACAATCCCGCCGTGCGTCGTTTCGTGATAGATGTGCGCGCGTCCATGCCGCCAAAACCACCGCGGCAGCGAGCGAGCGGGCGGGTTCAAGGCACCACGACGCCCAGTGCGCTTCTCCAAGCAGGCGGCAGGCTATGCAGAAGCGCAAGTAGACTTGATTCCGGTGGTCGCGCGAAACGAGCGATGATGCTCACTTACCGATAAAAGGTACAGGCTCGTCGTTGATGTTCCAAAGGTGCCCAGGTGGATGCGCGATATCAGGTGACGGGCGAAGGCGTAACAACTCTCGACCAGCGGCGCTCAACAAGGCGGATGCAGTAAAAAAAAAAAGAATAGAAAGATTCTTACCTTGAAACTGTAGACTCTGGGATTTCTTCAGGCGGGATTATCAGCAGAGTCGAACGGGACTTGAATCACGAGGTGGAGGTTGAGAGATGGTCACATGGCATCGAGTGATGGGCGGCAGGCGCTATCAACTTATTTGGGGAAGGCAGCAGGGAAGTCCGACTAGAACCGAGCAAGAACTGGGAGGAGCCACCTAGCCAGCCAATTAGCTCACCACGACACGCCATGCAAGTTTCCCCACTTTTTCCAGCCCGCCATCGCAACCACGATGTTATCATCAGTCCTGTCGACGCGAGGCACCTACTCCGGAGTAGTAGGTTTCTCATGCACTGTACGCTCTCGCATCATTCGCACCAACAGGTCCTTAGCCACAGCGACAAGTACTTCGTTACCCCCAGTCCCTCTTCACCACCACGACAGCACCCCCGCCAGCCTCACTGCGATACCAGCGTACGGATGACACCCCTCTAGACCACCTAGGCTCAGCCGACACCCCCAAGACGCATTCACATGGCTCAAACAGAGACAAAGGTGTGGCATGTGACACGCTGCCCCCCACATTCTGGGCTATCGTCGACTACGCTATACCCTTTTTGTCATTGGTTCCATCATGCAATACACAACCATTGGGAAGATCGACTCTCACCTATCTCATTCACTCTGCGCTCGAGTATTGATGTCTCAATTTACGCGCTGCCTACCGGGTCTTGTTGTAGCTGTTTCTATCTTTCGAACGGCTCTCGGCTCTCCTCGTCCTCTTGCTATCTGTGCAAGTATGAGGCCCAGTCTATTGCTTGCTATTCGCTCAAGTGTGATCCGCGGAGGCAAACCAAACCTTGATTTCGCATCGGTATGATAAGATAGAATCGAGACGGCCCATTTGCATTTTTACTTTCCATCTCCACCTTCATCATAGACAGCCCAGTGTGCGTGCTCGATGGACGTTTTCATGTTATCAGTACAATACATTGTATGAGGGGGGCCGAATTGGGAGCAGACAGGGAAAAACGGAACACTCTGAGGCCTACGTTGCCCTCAGGTCGCCTGCTTTGGATGCTCCTATCTTAATATAGGCTGCACGCCTGTTCGGGGTTTTCCTTAGGCGAGATGTGATGCAACAAATCCGATTTTGATCGGTAGATCTGAAATAACGAAATCGGAAGTGCTCTTATTTTTGTCTCCCCTATTTGAAATGGTGCAATTACTGGAACTCAACTACTCTGAGTTTTTTAGGTGTATACGAACGACGAACACAAACTGCGTCAAATTAGCATAGGTACTAGTCAAAACCCTCTTCCAAGTCACACAAGTGCTTCTATACAGTTCCACCCTCCTTTCTTGGCAGCCTCACGGACTGAAAAAGATCGGTTCCAAGCTTCGACTACAATTCATTGACTCCTCAAGAACTTACTGGGGTTAATTGGGTGCACAGACATCATGCCCCATTGCCTACCATTTTAGTGATGGGCCCGCCTTTAGTATTAAGGTGGCGATGAAAGCACTACCCCCTTATATATACCAGCTCATTTCCATGACCACAGGCCCATTATCTCCAGTCCGGCTGGTCAACTGAATACTGACTTACCAAAATCTCGCTTCGAGCACATCCGTCTACCCACTAAGCAAGATCAACGACCAACCAACAATCCCTATCAGATCGACCTCAATTATGGCCGATCAATTCTTGCCAGAAGGGATTTTTGAAACAACTTCAGCTGCGTCCTCCGGCATGAATCACAAGGCCTTGCGCAAAGCTCGAAAGTCCGCGGGAAGGGTAGCTAGGGGCAGTGGATTGTGTGTAGTCGGCGAGCAAGAAGCTTGCGCTGGACAATCCCCGTCTATCGATACGCGCCCGATCGAAGATACAGTCCAGTACGAGTGTTGCATCTGTGGAGATGACTTCATATTTTCCGAAGGTGTCGCTCACTGCACAGAACACTTCATGTGCAACAACTGCGTCGTCGACGCTTACAACGCTGCCCTCGCTGACCCTGAGGCCTTTCCAGCCCGTTGCTGTACTCCACTTCCACGTCGTCTTGTAGAACACTTGCTGAGCCCAGAGGTCCTCGAGACCTACTCACTCAAGGCGCAAGAATACTACACACCACGCGCCATTCGCGTTTACTGTGCCAATGAAAGCTGTCGCTCTTTCATTCCGAGATCTCATGTGGATAATAGCCACGCTTTTTCCACGGTCGCTCACTGCGGATGCGGGACTAACACCTGCGTTGGATGCCAGCATGAGTGGGAAGGTCAAGAACACAGGTGTGTAGTATCGGACGAGCCAGGGATGAGGCCGAAGTGGATGCCTGAGTACTCGAGCAGCTGTCGCGCAAAGTCATGTCCAAACTGCCGGGTCTGGATGGAGCACAAAGAAGCTTGCAACCATATGACCTGTCATTACTGTCGTCATGAGTTCTGCTTCGTTTGCCTACTACCTTGGACCAACGAAGGCTTTCACCAGGATGACGGTTGCCCGTCTTACGGAGATCCAGTCGAGGGGTATGATGAACAGGGGTATGAGCTTGGTGCTCGCGGCCTGCATCGAGACAGTGGTTATAGCCGCGCAGGACTCAATCGACTTGGCCAGCGACAGTTAAGCCACGCCATTAGGCAGCATGACGCAGCTTACGATGGTGATGACTATAACGATCCTGACTTTGATGATCATCGCTACGATGATGAGTTGGATGATGATATAGACTATGGCGACGAACGGGATTACGAAGATGATGAACTGGAGTACGACGAGGATGATGCAACAGACGAAGATACATCTGATAATGAGGTTGAAACCGATCCAACAGATCCGGCGCAAGTGGTCCACGACCCCGAGGATGAAGCCGAGCAAGATGGTCAAACTCATAACGTTGATGACGATCAATCTGAGCTGAGCTGGATCGACGGGCCTCAGAATGATTTCAGCGAAGACGGCGAAGTCGACGCAGCGCAGAGCGAGGCTGACGTAGCTGCTCCTGCAGACGATGTCGTTCCAGTCGGGATAACAATTGTGACTCTACCAGATCCAGCACCACCACGCCCACGGCCGTCACCGCCATCAGATATGGCTCGACAAGAGATTCGTCTGCGCCGACGCGTCCCAATTCTGGCCCCGAGACCACACGACGCTAGCGTCATCTTCGACGGCGGTACTCCGAGCTTTCTGCAGCTCAACTGTATCCACTCGTGGCGACGCAAAATGCTCTATACGACAGAGTATAGCTATTCGCGCTGCAAAGGATGTGCATATCGTGCTAATAGTTGGACAAACTTCTGCTCTATCTGCAGGCTGGTCGCTTGTGATTGGTGCTCACAAAGCTTCCGCTACCGATTCTTGGCCGAGTGGGAGTGCGCGGCGAGTATGGTGGATGTCTTCATTTGGGCAGAGAAGGGTGTCGTACTGTTCAAGACTGAGCGTCGTCGAAAGATGAAGAAGGTGGAGGACGAGATTTGGGCGGATCGCGACGAAGACATGCTGGGTCTCGCGAGACTAATCAAGGTTTTTGAAGCCCAGCTGTCAGAGCTACAGCCTTTTCTATACTATGGTTTTGGAATTAGTTCGTTGTTCGAAGAGCTGGAGCTGGAGATGCGGAAGGAGTACTGGGCTGTTACGGAGGAGGATGTGGGTATACCTGGGCTCACCATGACATTCGACCTGGCGAGGAACTTCTTTGCGCCATTGCGCTGGGATGAATCGACGTAGCCACGTACAGCGAAGGAGTCCGGCAGTGCAATGATAATCGGATCACTACGGAGATCTGCAATGGCACATAGCAATGATTTTATGTAAACCTGTAGACGCCTAATGGAACGTCGACGTTCGCGTAGATGTGACGCGCAGTGATGACGTCATAGCGTGGCATTTTCGCGCGTCAACATCTCGGGGCCGTCTTCCGACCTCCTCCCATCCAAGATCAACACGACAGCAGCTACCAAAAGACAGCTCGATTTCAACGGCCATCACAAAATCTTTCTTTTCGCTCCTTGCTTTCTTGCATTACCTTCTGTCTCATTTCGTAGCGTTCATGTGCATCGTCCAATTATCCAGCTTTATGCCTGCCATGTTCCCTCCTTCTGACAGATCGGTGACGTGGACTATTTCTTCACCGGGTGAGAGTTGTGAGCGTATTGTCACATCTAGTTGAGGGCACCAGTTTCGTGCTCTTGACACACTCTCGCGTAGCTCTCTTCTTCAACACACTGCATGAAGCAGTAGAATCAACGAAAAAAGGGTGGGTAATTATCCTCCGCTTCGTCAGTACGAGCCCCCAACGCAGCTCGCACTTGGGCTCTCGTGAGACCTCTGCTCTTACATTTCCGCCGTTGTATTGGCCCGGGGGTCGGGCAATCTATTTGGGGGTTATGTGCTCGCGAAATCAAGAGTTGGGGGCTTACTATATGTTACCATGCGCATCGGAGCGCGTTGGGATGCGCCGTTCGATCGTCAGCAAGAGCTCCAACACTCTCTCGCCTAGGTCTCGAGACCTTCGTGTGGTACCGTCACTCACGTCCGTCTCGCGGTTATTGAACGTCCTCGCCCAGTTGGGTGCTCAAGGTCCAGCCCAAGGAACGTAGTTCCAAGAACTCTTGCGCGAGATGAGGGCCAAGCGCACGTTTCTTCCGTTCGGTCCGTGGCTACCCATAACACCCGCACGAGGAGCCCGCTCTCACAGATGTCGGCAAGAACCCGTCATACAGCGTAGCGGGCCCTTTGTGCACATGGTATGACCATCAGGTCTGGGGGCAGCATGATGGGCCTCGTAGGATGGCTGGCTTGCACCGTAAACGGCGGGATCCATCCATGTGAGCGAAGGTTCGGAACAAAAGAGGTACTCAGGGGTACCGAAGAGAAGTGGGAAGGTGGGAGGAGGGGAGGAAAGGAAGGACAGTCAGGAGGGATAGTCTTGTTCTTATTGCAGCCTGTCGGACCCCGGCGGCCGTATTGGCTCGTGCCCCACCACGTCCGTCAGGTATTTTGATCACGTTATTCACTTGCACCGCGAAGGGTGCCTAGACGCACAGACGTTCTGAAATTCCTTCTTCTACTTGGCGTGCTCTACGTTCTTTGAACCACTGACACCGAGATCGTACCTTACCCCCCTTACTGAATACCCGCCATGGCTCCCGGCCACCATCAATCGATCAAGTCCAACAAGCGACGCAGATCTCACTCGCCAAGTACCGACGACAAGAAGAAACAGAAGCAGACGCAGAAGCGGACGGCGGAAACCACATCGACAAGGCGACATGACACTCGCAAGGTTGCAGAAAACGCCCCGGAAAAACACGTCGCCTCCAGGACCAAGTCAAGGGCGGCAAGGCGCGCGGCAGCGAGGGATAGGCACACTCGTAGTACCGCTCGCTCCGGCAAAGCGTTGGCTGCCCCTCCAGTAACTACACTGTATGCGACCGCCATAGATCTTCCCGATGAAGTGATTTTGATGATATTTGACTATGTAAGTACTCCTTGGTATTCGCTCAAACTCAGTCGTAACGTGACTGGCGCTCCAGCAGAGTGTTGAAGTTAACTTGGGTAGTGCGGAAAGGAGAGCCAGTTGCGACTGTCGATGACCTGCAAGGCAATGCACCGAGTTGGAACGGAGGCACGATTCCGGGATATCGACATCGTGGTCGGCCGGATAACGTCCAAGACGACCCCCGCTCAATTCTCGATCGTTCTCAAAAACTTGCGTTTCACTCGGCATCTTCGTATCAATGTACTGGATAATGATCGTGGAACAAGGCTTTTTAAGCGTCTTCTCAACCGTCTCAAGGAGCTCAGCCCAGTGTCGCTACGCTTCGTGGGTTCTCTCAATTACAAGTCGTATGTCGGACTATACGGCCTTCTCACCAGCAAGGAGCGTGGTGAGAAACTCAGATCTAAACTTCGCAACCTCGATCTTCCAATGCGACCGCTTCGCGAGACTTGCCGACCTGGACATAGCAACTCGGAGCCTTTCAAAGACGGTGGCATCTTCAACCACTCGGCTATTATCCAGTTCCAATCAGACAAGCAACTAGAAAAGCCCCTGGCTAGGGAGATCAGCGTCATAGGAGATCACGATCCCAGCCAGCAATTGGACTCCGGCACCCCGCATAGTGTGGCGCAAAACGTCATCCAGATGATGGGTATCGAGACTCGAAGTATTGATGAGCTGGTGGTATTTGGCCGACATACGACTAGGGACTCTCCGACCTTCTATCTTCAGAACCCTTTCGATAACTTTGGTCTTCACTTGCCTTCGAAGCCGTTCGGGCTCAGAGAGCTGAGTCTTGTTGGCCTCGATTTCCGGCAACTACGGCCTGCCATATTCACTTCATTCAGCATCACGACTCTTCGCACTCTTCGGGTGAAGCAATGCTGCTGGCTGAAGAAACTTTTCGAGCACCTGATGAGCTCAAAGGACCCTCTTCATCTTCATACGGTCAAGATCAATATATACAGCTATGGAGAGTATCTTCAGCCGGATGAAGCTTTCGGATTCGCCAAGTTCTGCAAGTCATTTTCGACATTGAAGAAGCTTGAGATAGAAGCTGGTGCAGATTGGCAAACTGACTTTGACGCACAAATTCTCAGTTCACACAGCGAACTCGAAGAGTGCTTCCTGAGTCTCGGCAAACCATCACTAGACATGGCGACGATCGAAGTTCTCCAGGAGAACCACAAGAGCCTCAAGGTGTTAGGTTTCAGGTGTCAAGAGATAGCGGGATCTTTGGAGCGGGGTCGTTTATCACAAGAAGGTGAAAAGGAGATTTCTCTTCTGGCTGCTGAATTGCCGCTGTTCAAGAAGTTGGAGGAGTGGCAGTTGATCTGCGATACCCCTCGCTCCAAGGACGTATTGGGTAGTTTCAAGACGATTGCGACGGAGATACACCAGCGCGTCGCGGCTGCCTTTGGCACACGTCCACTCAACATCAACACCATTTCGATCCTCACTCGAGACATCTTCTACACCCTAGATGAGGTTGACGCTGGGAAGATACCCCACATGCATAGGTTTCATTTCTCAAAGGTGGTAGCAGAGGCTGGGGGTATTCAGTGTTGAAGGAAGGGACGAAGACTGGTTACAGCATGCGGCGAAAGCTCCTGAGTACCGTATTAAGTTGGCGTTTGTGAAGCGGAGATATATCGAGGGCCTCCTGGAAGTGCTGCAGGTAGATGGAACAGCAGGACATACATGGACTTTGAGGATGACAGGTAGTACGTCAGAAATAGCAATCACATATTGCACATACACATCTTAGCGCCTAATTCATGGTTCCACATCAGATCAGATGGAGCGACCCGAAGCTGTAGGATGTCAAGTCGCACGCGAGTATGAACCTGAATCGACGCCCTAGATGGGTGGACTTTGGGCTTGAACGGGAAGTTCGTGTGGTGGGCGCTTTATCTTCGTGTAGTACGTGTGATCTGAGGCACCACCTAATCCGCCACTTAGTATAGGATGTTGCGAACTCGTTGCCACTTCCCCTGCTTGTCGAGCATGTTGTTGGAATGTATGTAGGGTCTGGTTCTCCGACGTGTTCGTAGTCGGCGAGCAGACTAGTCAGACAAGGGCCTGTATCTGCGCACACTGCTCCTTGTGACTCTCTTGACCGGCTCTGTTGTGGGAGACATGGCAGAGAAGAAGAGACTTCATGTTGGTGCCGCAGGAGTGGGAGAGGCCTGTTGGACATTCTTGGATACGAGAGGACTGGAAAGGACCCATATTGTGATGACTGGGTCTCTTCCGGAAACGATCCGTAGTCCAATGACAAAACGGCTTTCGCGAATTTTGGGTCTGGAAACGGCGGAGGCATTAGGTCAGTCCGACATAATGGCGTGGATGGTGGAACGACAGAGGAAGCGCCTTGAGAAGACGTCTGGGTCTGGATTGGGTCGCTCTTGTGTCCAGTCTCTCTCCTCTTCGCGCTGACGTGTCTTCCGGGGTAGGGCGTAGAAGAGTCTGCTCTAGCACGTTTGCAGCTGGTGTCTTCCGCCTGCGCGACTTCAGCATCTTCTAATATTCTCTTTTGGCTCATACTGCTGCGCCGATGATGTTGTTCTCGATGAAGGACTGGAGTGGATGCCGAAGCAGAGTCTGTAATGCCGTAGTGCTGGTGGTGCTATACTGAGAGTCGTCTGAGGGGTGGGGTTGGGGTGGGGGTAGGGGATGGGGAAGACGCCAGCGCAGGATCTGTGACGTCACCCACGCTCAGGACAGCGCTAAACCGCAAGGGTCTCTCTCCACTAACTTGAAGACTCCGACCTACCTACCTACAGCTCTCCGTATTCAAGTACCACATATTCCAATGCTTAGAATGTTTGTGCTCGCACCGGATCTTCAGCTCTCCGGCTACTGCAGTCTTTAATTGTCCAACTGCTGCAGCGCGCAAAGAGCGCAGGCATCGCAGGCATCGCAAGCATCGCGCTCGTTGCTGTAGCCAATTTGGCTTAACTTGCGCGCTGCAGCACGCGCATCAGCTCACGATGTATCAAATTACAGCTGTCTGATAAGCTCTACATAGCATGTTTCTTGTATTCTGCCATCCATCAGACAGAGGCTTTGCTTAACGTAGGTGAGATAGGTTCCTATGCCCCGTACGGCTCGTCGTCCCCAAACGCGACTTCCTCCAACGCGCCGCCCCGCAAATTCGCGCCTGCGCTGCTTCCTCAAACAGAAAGACATCGCGCACAATCAATTCCAAATTGCAGGGCCACAGCATATCGAGCGTAATTTCGCTGCCCTTCTGCTCTTCTCTTCCGCGCCGTCCTTGTCCAGTCCTAGCTTTGCCCACTCGCCCCAGCCCAGCATGCCTCCCTTCAAGAGCCGCCGAGAGCTCCTTGAGATTGAGGTTATCAACCGGCTACTACGAGAGCCAGACTGGCAGCCCTTCATGAGAGAGGAGGTAAACGCCGCCAACAAATTCAGAGCTACGCGGGCCTACAAGGAACACCGAGAAGCATACGACAAGAAGAACAGCACACCCGCTGCCTCTACGTCCAAGCCTGGTGAGACTCCGCCAGCTCAGCATGAAGCTGGTGACGGAAAGGAACTCCCCGCTGCGCTAAAGACACCGCCCACTGCCTCTACGTCCAAGCCTGGTGAGACTCCGCCAGCTCAGCATAAAGCTAGTGACGGAAAGGAACTCCCCGCTGCGCTGAAGACACCGCCCGCCGTCTCTACGCCGAAGCCTGGTGAGACTCCGCCAGCTGAGCATAAAGCCGGCGACGGAAAGAACCCCCTAGCATCCAAGACACCGCCCGCCTCTACGCCTAAGCCATGTTACACTCTCCCAGCTGAGCATAAAGCCGACGACGGACAGGAACCCCCAGCAGAATTCGATGCAAGGAATTCGCCGATCACCACCACCGCGACCATCACCACCGCAGCGCCCATGTCAACTGCAGCCAACATCTCACCCGCAGTGCCCATATCAACCGCAGCCAACATCTCACCCGCAGCGCCCATACCAACGGCAGCTAATATATCAACCGCAGCGCCTACTCTTACAGCAGCATTGAATGCCACAGCCATCCCCATCACAGCCGCCACCCCCATCACAACCGTGACGCCCACTCCTACAGCAGCATCTACTGCCACTGCCACCCCCATTGGAACACCCGGCATAAAGGACGACTACTCTCCTCCTCCGAACAACGACGACCACGAAGAATATGGCGTCGCCATCCCGTTCAGTCAGAGTAGCGCGCAGCCCCCAGAGCCAGAGTCTCGGAAAAGGGTTAAGCTGACTGTCGACTTGTCGCAGCCACCAAGCCAGTCGGACATTGAGGCAATGCAGCTTACCAAGGCAAAAGATTTGGACCGCGCATCCGATTACATCCTGAAGCTGATCCTCCGAATGGACACGTGCCCACGGGCGGGGATGCTCCGTGACGTCGTTCACATGGCGGTGCAGCAATATCAAGAGTCCGACGATGCCATACCGCTGCGTCTTCTTCCGCTCGGACCGTGGCCAATCAGCCTCGCCTCTATGCTCGAGGTGTGCCAAGCCAAGATGTGGCTGTCCGGCACGACTATTGACTTCCTTGTCAAGAGATGTGGCAGTTCACGGGGGTACTCACCGGAGGTCGTGTATGTCGCTACAAGCCGTCCAGTATACATGGAAACCATCGGCAAGTCATCATCTAACCCCGAGATACGCCCCGACATCGCGTCACTTGTTCCGCAATCAGTCTTCATCCTCCCTGAGCTCGACGCCGCAGCGTCCATCGTCTTCACTTGGAATCCGACGAACAGCCATTGGGTAGTGGTGCAGGCCCTATGCATGGAATTTGGGGCGGGGCTCATGCGCGTGTACGACACAGGACGTAGATACCGATCTACGTCCGGCAATTCGTTGCGCAGGTGGCGCTCTCTCACCCCCGGTCCAGATTAGCGAACGTCGATTGGAACACAGTCGCCATTAGATACGAGGACACAGTACAGCAAGAGGCAGATGACTGCGGAGTTTTCGCAGCGTGGAATGTGAGGACATTACTTCACAATGACCAGCCCGCGAAGTCAGCGTCCAACGCCTTAGGTCTTGGTTCGGCCCTCAGACAGGAGCTCTTCACCAAAGCACACAGCACTATCAGCGGCCATGATCCCCCCTACTGCTCGAGCCAGGCTGCGCTCGATGCGCACATCAAGCAACTACCTAGCGACATGCGCAACCCGACTGGCAATAGCCCGACTGGCGACCACCACAATGATGACAAGAGCAAGGACCCCGACGACAACGACTATGACAGTGACAGCAGCGATGACTCCGCTGAGCGCACATCTCTGTCTCAGACTAAGATTGACCCATCATGGCAAGATGAGCACGATCTTTTGCTCAAATCGTTCTCGGAATTGCTGACTAAACCTGAGGCCTACAAAGCGCTGTTAAGGGGGAGAAAGAATGGTGTATCTGGTCCTCGTCTTGCGCGAAGGTTCAGACGGCGAACTTTCGCGAGAGGGCTAACTCGCTGGGCCAGGTTATCCAACATCGCAAGCAGATACATCAAGCACGTCAGAAACGACGGTTCAGTTGTCAGTGGCATATATCAAAAGGGTTGTGCGCGACTCTTGCCTGAATTTCCAGAGCTTTATGCACTCGAGGACAACACCACCATTCGCGCCACCGCGACTCATGCTATTTTCGGCACAGATGTCCATGTTTGCGCTTCACCGCCTGACCCGACACGCACATACGATATCGTACTTCCGTGCTTCCGTCGCTCGGGCAGGCCAGCGGACAGTATCTGCTCCGACACCGAAGTCCTCCACAACGAATCGGAAGACGTCGCTGTACGCGTACAAGCGATGTATGATCAATGGCAACAAGTCTTTAACAACCACCCAAGACCCCACGACGAGATTGACGCACAAGGAGCGCTAGCAATGCAGAGCTTTAGGCCGGTTTGGAACCCACTGGTATTAGGAGACATACCATCGACACTCCCGGTTCTCAATTCGGCTGGACATTCAGCGCGAGTGGCAAGCATTTACGACACAATGCGAAGGGTCATTGACCATGTCCAGACTCTGGCAGGTCGGCGCATCCGGGTCTTGTTCCTCTTTCCGGGCGTGGACGGACTGACAACCGACAATGAGTCCTGGCAATACCTAGTCGACCGCTTTCCAGAGGTTGTGTTCTCTTTGTCCGCTATCTTGTCCCCGCAACTCGCAGTGCTCTACCCATCGGTCTTTACAGAGATCGGGCAATATACATGGACGCACATGGACGCACATGGACGTCGACGACCTCTGCTCGCGATACAGCGAGATGCTTCGTGGGTTTGACACGACTACACTCTTCCTTCAGTCTCCAAAGCCCACTCGCTTTATCTCTTGGCTTACTGCTCTTCACGAATCTTCGCCCAACAACAGCGATTCTCGTCTAGTTCAACGTCTTCGCTCAGCGAACAGCCTCTCTAAGTGATATAGATTGTAGTATGTATATTACTTCTTAGTTTCACTAAATACTATTTCTCCACTTCTTAAGACTACCTGGTAGAATATGCCGCACGCCTTGGATAAGAAAAAAGCTGAATAGGTCTGGGGGCTACATCAACATAAAAACACACAAAGTAGGTAATGTACCGTTGATGTAGGCTCTAGGGTGTTTAGACTTTCCTTAGGTTGACATGCATATGTGATGAATACACAGGCGCCTTTTTAGCTTATACTAAACAGGTCTGCAGACTACATCAAGACAAAATCATGCAAGGTGAGTGACTTGACATTGATGTAGGCTCCAGGGTGCTCAGAATTTCCCTAGGTTGACGTAATTTCGTGATTTACCAAAAAGGTGGACTAAACGTACTCCCAGCACGATCGAGATTGTTTTGCATTAGCAGCTTCTCCTCTTCAGTCAAGCCTCACAGCCGAATCAGTTACCGTTAGTTCCGTTTTTGCCGTTCGGTCTGTTGAGGACATCCTCTCCCGGCACCGGCACCGCGACCCCAAGGCCCTCCTCCTCTGCCATCTTCTTCTGCCATGGTAACATCTCCTTCGCCGGTACCGCCGGCCCAACCTCACCGCCCTCCTTGCGCTTCTCGGCCCACTCATCGATGTCTTTCTGCTCGATGAAGTTACCGTGTAGACCGAGTCGCAACTTGACAGGTAGATGAATGACAGCTAGCGGCCCCTGGGAGAGGTTTTGCGCATCAAAGATGAGTATGTCGTTGCGCAAAACATCGAGATGGTTGAGCAAAGCCATGATGTATCCTTCGCCTTCCACGAAGTCTGATGGAGAAGACGAGGCCTTCGGGACGAAGACAGGCTCTTGGAACGTACATGTTGGTCCTGCCCAGAAGGTATCTTTCATGCCATTGTCCCACTCATAGTGACCCAAGACGTTGAAGAGTCCACCGGCTGGCGGGCCACACTTGGGAAAGTCATACGGCTTGCTTGGGTCGATGTTGCATTGCCAGAAATGGTTGTACTTCTTTGTCAGAATTCTATCGTCGATGCGTGAGAACTCGCCATTGATACCAAAGAGTTTATGAGGTTGTACCCGGGTGTTGGTGGGAGTTTTGGGATCAAAGACCCAGCGGTAAGTATCAGAGACCAGCTTGTTGCGTTGGAGTAATGTCGTGGGTGTGTCTGCTTGGCTGTCTGGTGGGAAGAAGAAGAAGACGTTGTCTGAAGCTATGGTCAGGTCGACGACGATGTTTCCAGACGAGTCTTCGTAGGAGCCAGCGACGTGACCATGAAAGCCTGAAATCGTTAGTGCCTGTCACGATATCACTAGTGGCATACACACCATTGTCGGCGCGTAGCCAGACAATATCCTCTGGCTTTCCATTCCGACGAGGCACGATCCCGTACCACTGGTCTTCGTCTGGATCCCACGCAAAGTGATTGCCGCCCTTCTTGAGCCTTTCAGCATTGACCTTGATTGGTGTGAGTGGTAGAATCAAGTAGTTCTTCGTGATAGCGCAATCGTGTATCATCCCACAGAACGGTGCTTTGTACCAGCATTCCTCGGTTTTCTTCCCATCTTTGTCGATCGTGTATACTACGATGTCACAACTGGCATCGTACCCATTTCCTCCTGCTTCATAGCCATAGCACACCATTTCTCCAGTGTCTGGATCAAATTTGGGGTGCGCAGTAAACGTTGGAGATTGTACTTGACCGTCGAAGTCATATCGGCCAATCGTCCCTAGTGTGACTGGATCCATAGCGAAAGGTGGGCCGTCTTCCTTGATGGCTAGCAGCACCCCGCGCCAGAAGATGATGTTAGTATTGGATGCTGTTCTGATAATGCCTTTCACCATCTCGTTATCGGTATATGGGTTTCTGTATCGACCAAGTAGAGACTTGCGCGCCTTCGTTTCCGCTTTGAACCGATCGGTGTGTACATATCGCTGTCTGAAGTCGACGTGACCGTTCTCGAAACGGAATGCTGAAACCGAACCATCGCCGTTGAAGTGTATGTCCTCCTCGTATAAGGGTGGGAAGTGATGGTCTGGCTGTATACGGAAAAAAGTTCCGTTTATATCTTTGGGTATCTGAAATCACTGAGCTTCGTGCTTTATCTCTGCAGGACGACATACTCACTATACCAGTCGTCTCGAGCTCAAAAATGTCGGCTTCAAGGCGCGATGGTTTGTTAAAGCCTTGGAAGAAGCCACTATCTGGGAACTTGACTTGGTCACCCCACCGGCTGCCTTCACGATACGCTGATGAGGCAGGGTTCGCGAGAGAAAATATGTGTGCCATCGCGTACGTGCTGTGCTCTCCCGCCTGGCAGTAAGGTGGTCTAATACTAATTGTCACTCATATTACTATCTTTCGTTCTGGCAAGGAGATGCATTGGTTTGCTACCAGACGTACTGCCGTGCTCGAAAGTTACGAGTATGCATGTGGGGAGGTGGACTTGCGGGGAAGTTGGAGATGGTTACAGGGGTTGTTGTGCCCGGATTGATGCGACCGCGCGGGATTGCAAGCGGCATTATTGGTCCGACACACATTGAACCCTGAATATGGGATAACGCTACACTTTTGGACACGGACATAGCCGTAGCGCTGAACTGAGAGTTTCTCGTCCGAATATAGCTATGACAGATCATAGCACGCAGCTGACGCAGGGATGATAGGTCGCCTTGCTCCGTCTCCGAGCCGCTGAGAGGGGTGCTTTACCGGGAAAACTGGCTATAACGCAAATCAAATAGTGGTGACTGTGAAGGCTTGCGTGGCGACTTTGGTCGCGTGCATTTGCTCTTTCTCTAGGGCTTGCTGCGCATCATTAGCGATGTAACTTTGGGCTTCCAATAAACCTGTCAGACTGCATAGAGTAGGATGCAAAGAGCTCTGAAGCCGTGGCCGCGTTGTGCTTGTACGACACCAAAAACGCCACTGACGAGTTGATGCGAGCACGAAAGACCTGATATTATTTGTTCGAATATTTGAATCATTCCAATCGCATTACGCAAAGGAAGGGCTACGTCTTCATGCGCCATATCGACACATGCAACGCAGGTATAGTCATAAAGTCATTCGACGTTCTAAGCTAAGCATGCCTCTACGAGTCAGATTCTGGTTTGCTCAGCACGAGTGGAGGAGTGCTTGTTGAAGCATCCTGACCAAAGTGTGGAGCTCTAAGATCATCGTCGGCGACTTGCTCGCCAGTGACAGGGTGATTGTAGTGGAATGGCACGACGCGCGTGTCAGGCCAGAGCATCGGACGATCGCAAAGAACGTCTGGCCCATTTGGATCCTCCGGGTACGTCTTCGAGAGGAAGGGTACATAGTTCGGCTTGGTGTGCGCCCACCCCTTTTCGAAGGTCGCGTGCCAGAAGGGGAAGTACTTCAACCTGAAGATCTTCCATGCCCCATTCTCTTTGATGTATTCGTTCTCGTATATGCCACCTTCCCACCATTGTACTAGGCCGCGAGGGTGTGTATCTTTGATGCTATCGTGGGTACCGGCTGACATCATGCTGCGGAAGCGACCTTTGGCTCGCGTGCCATCGGCGTTTACGTCGACTATGCCCTGCATCTGTGGGTGATCGAGAAGAAAGCCATGCACAGGGCCATTGCGTCCGGCTACGAAGGCATTCGCGAAGCGACCGATGTAGAGTCTCTTGACGCCCTCCTTGCCATTGTATCGGCCTCCGAGGAACTCAACGCATGTGTCTGGGTGATCGGAGTAGAGGTTGGCGACCTGTTAAGATGAGCTTCCAGTCAAGTAGCATGTTCGCTCTACTAACCTCTTTATACAGACACTTGTCGAGATAATACCCGTAAGTGTACTGAAGCTTGCGAATGTCCTCCTGATCTGGTGTTCCCTTAGTAGGCCGCAGGAAGCTAATCGATAGCTGACTAAGCACATACCGCTCAAACGCGTTACCTCCGCCTGAAGCTTCCCCACCATAGCCTTCAATTGCTCAATCTCGCTACCCATGATGTCGGCGTCTCGGAAAGGTTATGAAAGTGCAACTCAACCGATCGCTGAGGCCCTACGCCGCTTCTTATCATTATCAGTTTAACACGAAGTTGTCAGCGATACAGGGAACTATTCCCCAACCACGTGAGATTCGCAGCAAGGGTGGAATTCTTGCGAGGGCTCCGCGAATGGGCTCGCCTATATTGGCGGTGATATGGACGCGACATGTCTGAAGCCGCGGGTTGATATTTCCGGCGGGTCATTTTGAGAACGTGTGGAGCAAGACGGCACCGAGGTGGGGTCATCGAAGCAACGCCGTGCCACAGCCTCGCTGCTTCTCCAAATTTACCGCACCTATCCCCACGGAAGAGATAGCATACGCTGCCACAATCCTTTGAACAATCCTTTGAACCCTTGTCAAGGGACGCTTGCATATACTTGCTCTAGAACTTCTGCCATCAAAATGGGTCTACCGGAAAAAATTGAGACGCGTCTCTTCATCAACGGAGAGGTTGGCTCTCTTAAATCAATTGATTATGCCTCCGCTAACTACTTTATAGTTCGTTGAATCATCAAATGGGAAGACGTTTGACATTACCAACCCCGCCACATTGAAGCTCGTAGCAAAAGGTGAGTCTGGAACGTCAACGCAAGAGCTTGCGACCAACTTCGGAGAAAACAGACTTACGATCGTTATAGTTCACGAGGCATCTGAGCAAGACACCGACAATGCTGTCGCTGCAGCAAAAGCTGCTTTTCCTGCTTGGTCAAAATTGACTCCAGACCAAAGAGGCCAATACTTCAAGAAGTTGGCTAGTCTGATCCGAGAGAACAACGATGAGTTGGCCGCTTTAGAAGCAAGCTCTATGGGTCGCCCAGTAGGCGAGTTCTTCGATGCCTATGCTTCTGCGGCGAAGTGGGATCGTTATGCAGAAGCTGGATACAGTGTGCAGGGTAAGACGGTTGAGTGTGAGGTTTGCAGCAGGCTACTAACATTGACCAGGTACCACGAGCGTCCAGACTCCGGGATATGTCAACATGACGCTGCGTCAACCTTACGGTGTTGTAGCTGGCATTATTCCCTGGAACGTTCCATTGTTGTTTTTGGCCAACAAGTTGGCACCGGCTCTCATTGTTGGGAATACTGTGGTCTTGAAGAGTTCTGAAAAGGCTCCATTGACTGTACGTCATTCCTTCCACACTCCTGCAATAGACTGACGATAGTAGTCCGCAAAAATCGCTACTCTGGTACAGCAGGCTGGCTTCCCTCCAGGTGTGATCAACATCATCACCGGCTTCGGCAATGTTAGTGGATCCATCTTGAGCCATCACATGGATGTGCGAGCATTATCGTTCACAGGCTCAAGTCGCACGGGACGATTGATCCAGGCAGCCGCCGCAAAGTCCAACATGAAGCAAGTATTCCTCGAACTTGGAGGCAAGTCTCCAGCAGTCATCTTCGAAGATGCCGATCTGGAAAAGGCCGTGAAGGAAACGGCTCACAGCATCCAGTGGAACAGTGGTCAAGTCTGCATGGCCAACTCGCGTATTTACGTCCAAGATACGGTTGCCGACAAGTATATCGAGCTCTTCAAGCAAAACTTCGAAAAAGAGGTCAAGATGGGTGACCCCCTCGATGCGCGTGAGAATGGCGTCAACCACGGCCCACAAGCTGATGAGGCGCAACACAAGACTGTGTTACAATATTTGGAATCGGGAAAGCAATCCGGCGGCGAACTCCTCACTGGTGGCGGCGCTCCATCGGGACGCGAAGGCTATTACATTGAGCCTACCATATTCAAGAACACGCCGGAGGACGCAAAGATCATGAAAGAAGAGATCTTTGGCCCAGTTGTCAACATCAATGTCTTCAAGACTGAAGACGAGGTGCTCGGAAAGGCTAATGCAACAGAGTTCGTCTCACGGTCCCTAGCGTGGCCAAGCTGAAACAAACATTGACTAATTCTGTCTAGGTACGGACTATATGCGTCAGTGTACACCAAAAACATCGATCGCGCGATGCGCTTCGCAACAGGGCTTGAAGCTGGTACGGTCGGCGTCAACTGCACCTCACCAGGTAAGCAATATACATTCAACTGGATTGTACGTGATGCATTCGCTGACTCGATGACGCTTAGTTACCGGCGTAGACATGCCCTTCGGTGGTTACAAGTCATCAGGTTCAGGACGCGAAGGCGAGCCTCTGTATTCCTTGAACAACTTTCTGGAAACAAAGAGCGTCTTGATTAAGATATCTTAAATATTGCGACATGACACGATCGGCTGCGACATGATTTGCCGTCTCTACAGCGCTATTCTGTGTTCGCTATAGATTTTGATTAGCCGACCGGCAGGTTCTGCAGGGTGGCCTTGCGCGGGCTCAATGCCCCAGCAGATCCCCCGCTAGAAATGGGATCCCTTTTCCTTTATCCTCAACTGCAGCGGGCTCGATGCTCCATGACTTCTCCACGAACTGCTGCAAGCCTGCCGAATGAAATTTTCGTATCGCCGCTAGTGTCATCTCACTCGGCCGGGCTGTCGAGGGTGTCGGATAAATATGGCCGAGTACGCGGCCGTCGCCCCGCCACGAGTTTCGGCACCCCCATCCAGCAGAGCTCCGAACGCCCATCGTGTCCACAGCAGCTGTGATCGGTGTCGCAGTAGGAAGACAAAGGTAGCTTAAGGCATCTCCACGTCAATCAGTGCCAAGAAACTAATGACTACCTCTAGTGTATTGATCCTGGTATGGGGTTTCTCCCACCGGTAGTACGATCGTGCCGACAATGACACAAGCTGACAATCTTAAGTCCCGGGACCATGTCGTTACTGCGCACGCACAGGCGCGGTGTGCACAATCGCTACCCCAAGAAGGAAAAGGCCTTATTACCATGTTACCGAGGAAGAGTACCAATGTTCTATGCGCATCCTCGAACATTTCTTCCCTGGGCATGAACTTAACCTGCAATCGCTCCGAACCATTGCCAAAGCCATCAAGGAAGGCACATTCAATGCGGAGCCTGTCCAGCATACCGAAGGCCTCTTCAGTAATGACCAAGAGTCGCCTGAGGATGCAGAGAGTGTTGATGATGGAGAGGAACAAGACGTACAGGAACTGCATGAGCCGTTGGGCTGCATGATGAAAGATTCAAGAGGGAAATTTCGATACGTTGGCGCTCACAGTGAAATACCCTTTAATGCTGCTGTGGCCACTTTGGGTATGCAAAGGAAGGACCCGTCGATTATCCCAGGCCCCAAAGTAGGCTCATATCCGCCTACACTACCAGGCTCCTCGCCTTCGAATTCTCCTGGTTTTGAAGAGAGCTACTACCTTCCCGGTCGAGAGTTGTGCGACGTCTACATCTCCCGGTTTCTAGAGGATGTCCATTGCACGTACTGGTTATACCCAGTGGAAACCCTGCTCCGACGGATAGAAAATACATACTCCGAGTCGGCACCGCGCTCATCAAGCTCTTGGATGTGCTGTTTGTACACGATGTTCGCCATTGGCGCAGCCAACTATGCAGGCGCCAACGGTAACTCTCCGCCACCGGATTGGCCAGCTGCGTTGGACCCGAAGACATCAGAGGATTACATTACACTCGCAAAACAACTTATCCCGGCAGTATATGATGAGGCCGATGTCGACAGTATACGTGCTATGGCTACGATGGTATGTACATCTGGCATTGTTGAAACTGTGTTTGGCATGGCTGACCACTGCTCAGAGCATTGCCATGGAAAACCTTTGCTCCAGGGTTAGCGCTTATCTGTATATGGGCGCTAGCGTTCAGATGGCGTTTTCTCTAGGTTTACATCGTGACCAACTGGCCGAGTCTGGAACTACAATGGAGCGAGAACAAAATCGCAGAATCTGGTGGACACTATTCCAGCTGGACCAGGAACTATCTTCGCGAGGCGGGAGTCCGACGGTTATAGATGAGCGGTTTACGAAGGTCACTACGCCCATGCCTTCAGAGCAGGTAAGTTTAGAATCGTTCATTCATAACGCGTCGATACTAACGGTTATGAGATACTATATCCCGGACTCCATACCCCGCTATCATGGATGGCGACATCGGTATCTCTCTGTCGCTTGAAGCGTGAGATCATACAGTCGGTCTACATGGAACGCTCCGCCAACTCGATATCCTTCTCAACCGTATCTAACTCCCTTCTGCTGCTGCAAAAGTGGTATCGCCAGATGCCGCCACACCTCAAATACGACGTACCCGCGCCTCCCACGCACCGACGTGCGGTCGCAATCTTGCATCTACAATATTGGAGCACCACGATACTCCTCACGCGGCCGTTCCTTTTGTACCTCGTCATCAAGCACGGGACGCTGGCTTCGAGCAAACGGATATGGTTCGAGCGGATGGGCAAGATGTGCATCGACGCCGCACAGAAGAGCATCTCGATACTGACGCAAATGGCAAACGATGGTACACTATCGAGCTTAACGGCCTTTGACAGCACATGTATTCTACGGCTGATCATGATCTTCATCCTTGCCTACGCACACACCAGAACACCCCGGTATAGCGCGCATATCGAGAAGCTGGTGGAGCTCACGCGTGGTATGGAGCAGATAGGCTTTACCAAAATGGTGACTGAGGAAACACCATTGCGTCTCGCCGACCTGGGCATCACTGGCCAGGCTCAACAGAACAACGGAGATGCGAATGGGTCGAATGGGCAGGTTCATCTCGATGATGAGATGATAGCTCAATTATGGGGCAATTGGGATCCGTAAGTGATGAATGAACGAACCTACGTAAGCCATAATACTGACGCCCGCAGCAACTTCATGACCCCGCTACAGACACAGCAAAGTCTTGATCTTACATTCGATGATTCTGGCGCCTACGACATCAATTCGGAGTTGTTGGCTTTCACGAATTTGGACGATTCCATCATTATTGACCCGTCGCAAGCGTTTTCGAACTATGGCATGCATTGCTGAGGCTTCTCGGATCATTGGTAGGGTAATAAAGAGGAGGGAGTTATGGAAAGCATGCGTGGTGTATATATAGGAAGAATTTGGGAAGATTTCAGGAGTTTGCATATCATGCGTCAGGCGTTCTTTCTGGCAACCGCGCAACAATACATCAACGATGGGAAGAGGTTACGATAATACAAAGTATACAGGCGACTCGCCAATGTAACAAGAGTTGAAGAGAGAGGTTTCTAGTGCATGGCGATTCATGTACTGCAGGTCTCATGTTGTTTGCTATCAAGACCAAGAAGCTGGAAGAACGATGTCCCGCTTTCCTGACAACAGCTGTCTCGAGATGTTGATGTAGCTTAGAATACACGGCCCTTTGTCTGCTTCATGCTAATAACGTCGATGTTTCGCCACATGAGCACGCCAGCTATTCCGATGATCCATGCAGCAGTACCTGCGATGAACAGATATCTTTGTGCATCTCCGTAAGCCCTCTGTACGGCCAGGCGAGTGGGTGATCCAACTGGGTACGACAGTTGAGTTGTGATGTCCGCGTAGATCATCAAGAAGTTTGGAAGTTCTTCCGCCGGAAGGTACTCCATGAGCTTCTTGGGGACCACGTCTTGCCAGATTGCAGAGGAGACCGTTAGTCCAATGGCTCCACCAACGCTTCCACACATTGAAACCAGAGCGATGGCGACCGCGAAGTATTGCTGCTCCTTGACTGCGGCCAGGATGGCAATCTCGGCCGTGATTGTCATCACACCACCACCAAACGCGGCGAAGATCTGGCACATGACGATATAACCGATCTTGTCCGTGGGCTGATTGAAGTGAATTAGTAGTGCGGTTCCGAGTACTACCATAGGGAGTGAGAAGAAGAGAGTGACTGGTTTGAACCGTCCAGTATAGGATATGAAGCCGCCGACAAGGGCAGCAAAGATGTAGCCACCAACGCTATAGGTCGACATGATGTAGCTGGCATGCGTAACGCTGAGGTTGTTGACGACTTGCAGGATGGAGGTGAAGTACATACTCCAGCACATGTAGCTAAAGAAGAGAGCGAAGGACAGGAGACACGCTCCAGCGACAGTGCGGTCCAGAAGTAAGTTCCAGGGGATGAAGCAGATCTCAGCAAAGAATCGCTCCCAAATTCCAAACATGATCAATAAGACGATGCCAAAGACGAGAAAGCAGATGATCATGGGGGAGTCCCATCCCTTGGCTTGCAGAGTGTAGAGGTTGAAGGGCAGAAGGAAGAAGGCGAATCCAGTAGACAGCGTGAAAAGACCAACAGCGTCAAACTCGCGCATGTAGTATTTGAACGACTCCCAGAATGTGCGTCCACTCGACCGCTGAGGTACCAGACCCTGCTTCTTCGCCTTGAAGTAGTGGTAAGTGAAGAGGCCGAAAAGAGGAAGGGTGACCGCCGGGACGAGAATGCTTTCCATGCCAAAGGCCCAACGCCAGCCGGCTCCATTGAGAAATGCCGTAGAGATTGGTCCACCCAGCCAGGCGGTGATCAAAGCAGACGAGGCAGCCAGAGCTTGGATAAGACCTCGGTGGCGCAAGGATGTCGTGTCTGCGACGAACACGCTCAGACTGTATCCGACACCATTGATGCCGACGGTATAGAAGATCTGCGACGCAGCGTATGCCTCAACGTTGTTGCAAGCGGCCGACATAACAAGCCCGACAGTGGCGAGTATGGAGCAGAGAAGAAATCCTTGTGGGCGGCCGAAAACGTCCAGAACCTTGGCTATGCTGAGATTCGTCACGCCTCCGATGACAGAGCTGAGGACGCTGGTCGTAGGGGTGAGGGAGTGGAGGGCGAAAGAAGAGGTAACGTAGGGTATCAAGGCGCTGCTGATTTGCCCTACCAAGCCCTGGATGAAGTAGACCAGCCATATGAGGATATAGGCAGTCACCAGCGCTCCGGTGGTCCAGGAGAGCGTCACGGCTTCGATGTCCTGAACACCAGCCTGGAAGTTGGTGTCGACCGTGTTGTCGCCATCTGGGGTGTTGCTAAGATATTCTGCGTCTTTCTCCGATCCATGTGAACTTTCGTGAGGGGCATTGCGAACTTGGCTAAGAGCCGTTTTATGCTCGACTTCGGGGTCGTTTGACATTGCCCGTCGTGGGGTAACGTTGGCCGGCTAACAGATGTTGGGTACTCGCTGATCCAAGAACGAAAGTAACAGTGCTGGAGGCAGACGGCTATAAAGAGGTCGAAACGGCGTGCAGCGGAGAGAGCATGCAGAGCCTCAGCACTGAGACTGTGGGAGAAGATAAAGGAACTAAAGATACTACAAAGAGATCGAGACCACCGTAAGCCGATAAGATGTCTCGTGTATCTGTCTGGTTATTCACCCATTTTGTGGCGAGCAACACTCGAAGAGGCAAAGACACCGACTGGCAGGATCAGACGTGCATCGCAGGCGTGGCGGTTTCTTGCTCATACCTTCTCCACGGCACGGGTCGCGACATGTAATCCACATGAAAACTGGGTCGTCAGCTTGGCGACGGAATTGAGAA
>Ga0265797_10001060_pt1 | contig 49538 bp, 34 predicted proteins | sample P2T30metagenome_FD_192433 | JGI IMG/M metagenome (GOLD analysis project Ga0265797, IMG submission 192433) | Plant litter microbial communities from East Loma Ridge, Irvine, California - P2 T30 | ecosystem: Environmental > Terrestrial > Plant litter > Unclassified | place: USA: California...
GCTGACCGTGATGCCGCCCTGCAGCGTGAACTTGAAGGCGTTCGACAGCAGGTTCAGCACGATCTTTTCCCACATGTCGCGGTCGATCCAGAGCGGCCCCGGCAGCGGTTCGAGGTCGACGTCGAAACGCAGGCCGGCCCGTTCGCAGGCCGAGCGGAAATTGCTGGCCAGTTCGGCCGTGAATGCAACGAGATCGGTAGCGTGATAACTGGCGCCGGTGCGGCCCGATTCCATGCGCGAAAAGTCGAGCAGGCCGTTGACAAGCTTGAGCAGGCGCTGCGCGTTGCGCTGGGCGATCGTCAGCAGTTCACGCTGCTCGCTCGCCAAGGCGCCGCCCTCCAGCACGTCGTCCAGCGGGCCGAGCATGAGCGTGAGCGGCGTGCGGAATTCGTGGCTGACGTTCGAGAAGAACACGGTCTTGGCGCGGTCGATCGCGGCCAGCATTTCCAGGCGCTGGCGCTCTTCCTCGATCGACGCGACCCGGGCCAGCGCGGCGCCGTAGGCAGCGGCGACCAGCTCGATGAAACCGCGCGACGCTTCATCCAGCGGCAGGCGCGGGCTGGCGGCCGTGAACAGCAGCGCCACCGGCATGTCGCCGCCAGGGCCGCGGATCGGCACGGCAAAACCGACGTCCGGCGCTTCCGGATAGGCGCCGCAAGCAAGACCATCGATGTGGGCGCGCAGTCCGGGCACCTCGACCACGCCGGCCGCATCGATCAAGGTCCGGAGCGGCCACCCGGCGGCATGCGACGGCTCGAGCGTGGCCGGCGTGAGCACGCTGTCCTCGGCGATGCCGGTGACGCCCACGCGGACGAAGCGCTCGCCGCCTGTCTCGTGCTTGTCGTGTTTGTACAGCGCCACGAACGGAAAATCGTAGGCGAATCCGGACAACGTTTCCAGCGCCAGCGTCGGCACGTCGGCGCTCGTCTGGGCCCCGGCCAGGCAAGCGGTCAGGTCGCGGATCGCGCGGGTGCGCCGTTCGCTGAGCATATTGGCCGTGGTCTCCGTCACCGGGTGGAAGAGTCCACCGATGCCGCCGCTCTCGTCGCGAATCGGGCTGAGCGAAAAGGTGAAAAATGTTTCTTCCAGATAGCCGTTCCTGAACAGGAACATGCGCACGTTTTCCAGGAATGACGTCTTGCCGGACAGCGCGTTCTCGAACGGCGTCGCCAGCGCATCCCAGGCCGAGGCCCAGCACACGCGGTAATCCATGCCGAGGGCGTCGGGATGCTTGTCGCCGCACAACACGCGGTAACCGTCGTTGTAGATCTGGGTCTGCCCCGGGCCCCACACGATATTGATGGGGAAGTTCGACGCCAGGCACAGGCTGACGGTGGTGCGCAGGCTTTGCGGCCAGCCCGAAATCGGCCCCAACGGCGTGGCGGACCAGTCCTTCGCGCGAATCAGGGCCGCCAGTTCGCTGGAGGAATCCAGGAAACTGCTGTCTCTGCCGAGGTGTCCAGCTGGATCGAAAGAAGGTGGGCTCACGTGGGGCGGATCAAACCGGTAAATGTGAAAGAAATAGCTGGTCGTCATTGTAATGCACGCATGATAAATGCGTTGTCCCAATTCCTCGGCTTGATGCACATCAGTGACGACCGGACGCGGCGCGCAGTAAGGTCAAAGACCGTCCGACTTTCTTTCAATTAAATGGCCTCCAATCCCGCGACATATCGCTCCAAACATGCAGCGAGAATGGCCTGCGCCGCCTTCCTGATGTCATCGATGTCTGCTGCCGGCGCGGCGCCCACGAACAATGCATGGCAGACGCTGCGCGTTGCCGCCGGCGACGCGTTGGCCCGCCTTCGCGCCGGCGGCGTCCGGGTCAGGCAGCGCCTGGGGCCGCAGAACGTGCTGGGCGACGTCAAGTTCGCCATGCCCAACCCGATGAATATCTACCTGCACTCCACGTCGGCCAAGGAGTTGTTCGGGCGCACGCGCCGCGACCTGAGCCATGGCTGCATCCGTGTCGAGCAACCGGCCACGCTCGCGCAATTCGTGCTGGCCGATCGGCAGCAATGGGGCGGCGCGCAAGTGGCCGCTGCCATGAATGCGGGCCGCAACCGCACCGTCAAGCTGGCCACGCCGGTGCCGGTCGTGCTGTTCTATGCCACTGCCCTGGTCGATCGTCGGGGCCGGGCCTTGTTCGCGCAGGACATCTACGGGCGCGACGCGGCGCTGATCGACGCGCTCGGTCTGGAATGAACGATGCCTGCAAGGCGCGGACACGCGCCGCGGTTTATTCGTGCGATGCAGACGCAGCAGGCGCGAGCGCCCTCACCGGCGGCGCCACGTCTGCGCATGGACGGGTGCATATCGCTGTTCCCACTCTCTCGGTAATGAGATATCATTATCAATAAGAATTCGAACACTGTCGGGCCGACGGGTCTATCCGCACGCGCCTGCTCCACGAGAGACCCCATGATCAACATCGACCACCTGACCAAGCGCTACGGCGAACGCGTCGTCGTCAATGACCTCAACCTGCATGTCGAAGCAGGCCAGGTCTACGCGCTGCTCGGCCCGAACGGCGCCGGCAAATCCACCACGATCGGCTGCCTGCTCGGCTTCGTCAAACCCGACGCCGGCCGCATCACGCTGGCCGGCTCGCCGCTCATGCCGGCCGAGGCCGCCATCCAGCACGCCGCGTACATTGCCGAGAACGTCGCCCTGTACGACCGCCTGACCGGCGTCGAGAACGTCGACTTCTTCATGCGCCTGCTGGGCCGCCGGCTCGCAGCAAAGGAAATCGAAGCCCTGCTCGAACGCGTGGGCCTGCCGCAGCACGCCTGGCACCGCCAGGCGCACGGCTACTCGAAAGGCATGCGCCAGAAGGTCGGCATCGTCATGGCGCTGGCCAAGGGCGCGCGCGTGCTGGTACTCGATGAGCCGACGTCGGGCCTGGATCCGGAAGCGAGCGTCGCCTTCGGCAACCTGATCCGCACCGTGGCCGACGACGGCGCGGCCGTGATCATGGCCACCCACGACTTGCTGCGCGCGCAGGAGCTGGCGGACCGCTGCGGCGTGCTGGTTGGCGGCCATCTGGTGAGCGAATGGAAACTTGGAGAACTGAATGCAGGCGAACTCGAACGCAATTACCTCGACAGTCTTGCCGCCCGGAGTTCGGCAAGTGCGTAATAGCGTGTGGCGACCAGCCTTCATCGGCGCCTGGCAGGCCGACTGGCGCGAGCGCCGGCGCGACTGGCGCGTGGTCCTCGTGCTGGCGCTGGGCCTGACGCTGGCCGCGTGCGCAGCGCTGCTCGCTTCGCTCGACCTGGACCGTACCCGCTCCGCGCGCGCCGTGGCGGCCGCGGCGGAAGCCGAGCGCTGGGTGCATCAGGGCAGCAAGAATCCCCATTCCGCCGCCCACTACGGCGTGTATGCGTTCAAGCCGCTGCCGACGCTGGCGGCGATCGATCCCGGCGTCGAGCAGTATGTCGGCTCGAGCATCTGGCTCGAAGCGCACAAGCAGAACGATATGGTGTACCGCCCCGCCGCCGACAGCGCGGGCGCCGACCGCCAGTTCCGCCTGAGCCCGGCCCTGGTGCTGCAAGTGCTGGCGCCGGCCGCAATGATTTTTCTTGGCTTCGGCATGTTCGCCGGCGAGCGCGAGCGCGGCATGCTGCCGGCCCTGCGCCTGAACGGCGCGCCACTGGGCGCGATTGCCGCTGCGCGCGGCGCTGTCTTGCTGTGCCTGGCCCTGACGATGTCGCTGCCCGGCATCGTCGCCATCGTCGCCCTGAAGTGGCATGCCGGCGGCGGCGAACCCGTCGCCGATCCCGGCCTGCGCGCGCTGCTGTTTGCCGGCGGCTATTTCGTCTACCTGACCATCTGGGCTGCCCTGATCACCGCCGCGTCGGCCTATGCGGCGACGCTGCGCGCCAGCCTGGCGCTGCTCGTCACGCTGTGGACGGCGCTGACGCTCGTGCTGCCGCGCGCCGCCGTCGAACTGGCGCAGTCGGCCGCGCCGTTGCCGTCGGCGCAGGCGTTCCGGCAAGCGCTGGACGAAGAGCTCGGCATGCCCGACGATCCACTTGATGCCGAACGCCACAAGCAGCAACTGTTCAAGCAGTATGGCGTCGACAAGGTCGCCGACTTGCCCGTCAACTGGTCGGGCATCAGCCAGCTGCGCAGCGAGGCGCATGGCGACGAAGTCTTCGATCGCCATTACGGCCCGCTGTTCGCGGCCATGGCAAGCCAGGACCGCGCCATGGCGCTGGCCAGCTGGCTGTCGCCGGCCGCCGCGATCGCTGGATTGTCGAGCCGGCTGGCGGCCAGCGACAGCGCCAGCCACGTTGAGTTTTTGCGCGCGGCCGAGACGCATCGCCGCCTGATGCAGAACCTGCTCAACAGCGACCTGGCGCGACATCCCGACCGCGATGGCGTCAAGTACCAGGCCAATGAGGCGCTATGGCGCAGCATTCCACCGCTGCGGTTTAACTATGGCGCGCTCGAAGCGCGTGACGTGGCCTTGCGCTGGGTGCTGCCGCTGTTCACGCTGCTGATGGTCAGCATCGGCCTGGCCGCCGCGTCGCTGCGCCGCCTGCGCATCGGGAGCGTCAAATGATCCGCACCCTCGCACTGATCCGTTTCGATTTGCGCGCGCTGCTGCGCGAACGCGGCACGCTGCTGCTGCTGGCAGCGGCGCTCCTGCTGGCGCTGTACGGCCTGTTCGAAGGCGCCCGTTTCCAGCAACACGCACAAGCGGCGCACCAGGCCGCATCTTCTCAAGAGACCGCCGCACGCACGGCGGCCAAGGACCTGGCGGCGCGTTACTTCGCGCAGCCCGACGCGCCGGAGTTTGCCGGCTTGCTGTATTACCGCACGCCGGTGGACGTGCGCGGCTATGCGTTCCGCGAACACGTGGGCTTCGCCGCCATGCCCGCCCTGCCCGGCGCGGCGCTGGCGATCGGCCTGGCCGACATCCAGCCGGCCTATGTGCGGGTGCGGGCCGAGTCGATGGCGTCGGTGCACACCGCCGCCGAAATCGAACACCCGGCCCGGCTCGCATCGGGCCGCTACGACCTGATGTTCTTCGTGGTCTACCTGTGGCCGCTGATCCTGTTGACGCTGACGGCCTCCGTGCTCACGCAAGACCGCGAAAGCCTGCGCCTGCGCAGCCTGCTGCTGCAGGGCGTCGGCACCGGGCGCATCCTGTTTGTCCAGGCCGGCGTGCGCGGCCTGCTCGCGACAACGCTGCTGATCGTGGCCATCTCCGGCGGCGCGCTCGTGCTGGGCGCCGTGCCGTTCGATGGCGCCGGCATGACCGCGCTGGCCCGCTGGGCCGGGATCGTGTTGCTGTACTCGGCGTTCTGGAGCGGCGTCGGCATCGCCGTCTGCGCCTTCTGCGCCAATCGCATGAGCGCCGCCTTCGCCGGCTTCGGCCTGTGGCTGCTGTTCGCGATCGTGATTCCGGCCGCGCTCGACGCCGTCACCCGCATGGCGGCGCCGGTGCCGCCGCGCGAGCGCTATGTGCAAGCCATGCGCGATGCGCTCGACCAGGTCAATGCCGACCAGGCCGGCAGCCTGGCGCGCTTCTACGACAGCCATCCGGAATGGAAACCCAGGCGCACCGCGCCGGGCGATGTCTCGTCGAGCGTGTCACGCCTGCACCGGGCCCAGGAGATCGACCGCATCATGCTCGGGGTCGAACGCGAGTTCGCGCAGGCGGAAAACGCGCGCGCCGCCTTCTTCACCCGCATGAGCGTACTCAGTCCCGTGAGCCTGGCCAATGCCGCCCTGGCCGACGCCGCCGGCAACGACCGCGCCCGCCACCGCCGCTTCATCGGCGAAGTGGCGCGCCACCAGGGCCGCTTGCGCGACTGGTTCCAGGACGCGATCCAGCGCGCGGCGCTTGGCGACGAGCAGGCGCCATGCGCCCGCACCTGCCTGGACGGCTATGGCTTCCGCGACTTCGATGCGGTGCCGCGCTTTGTCGCCTCGTCCGATCTGGCGCAAGCCTCCGGCATGCCGGCGCGCACCTGGACGCTGCTGGCCTGGGCGTTCGCCTTCGCCGTGCTGGCATGCATCGCGCTTGGCCTCGAGCGCAGCCGGCAGCGCCGCTGACGTTTTTTCACCTTGTCATCCACCCTGGAGTATTGATCTTGCAATCCGTCGCCCGTTTCACCTACCTGCGCGCCATCCCCCGCGCCGTCATGCTCACCTGCGCATTGACTGGCGCTGCCATCGCAAAAGAGGATGCGCCGCCCCCGGCATCAGGGGCGCAGATCGTCGAAGTCAAGGGCCAGCGCGGCGACGACGAACGGCTGGCCCCTGGCCTGGGCGCCAAATCGCTCCCCGGCAGCGTGACCACGGTGACCGCCGAGGAACTCGCCACGCTCGACATCGGCCGCGACATCTCGAACATGTTCCGCCGCGTGCCGGGCGTGGTCGCCAACAATATCGACCAGGGCGACACCGGCAACGGTTTCCGGATGCGCGGCTTCGCCACCCAGGGCACGCACGGCGCCGACACCGCCATCTATATCGACGGCGTGCCGCAAAATATCCCATCGAGCCAGGGCGGCGCCGGCCACGGGCCGGCCTTCCTCGAATGGATGACGGGCGACATGATCGACACGTTCGACGTCATCAAGGGGCCCGTCTCGGCGCTGTTCGGCGACCAGAACCGCGCCGGCTCGGTGGCGATCCGCACGCGCGAGGGCGGCGCGGCCACGCCGTCGAGCGCCACGGTGACGGTGGAAAGCTATGGCGGCCGGCGCGGCTCGCTCGTGCTGTCGAACGATTTCGGCCGCGTCCGTTCGCTGGTGGTCGCCGACCGCTACAGCCTGGACGGCTTCCGCCACGGCGCGGCGCTCGATCGCAGCAATCTGTTCTGGAAGCTGTCGACCAATATCGGCGATGGCGTCTACAGCCTGCGCGCCACCTATTACAAGTCGGACTACGCCGGCGCCGGCTACCTGTCGCTGCCGGCCATGGAAGCAGGCCTGGTCGATCCGCACGACACCATGTTCAACCTGCCGGGCTTTGGCGATGCGCACCGCAAGACGCTCGTGTTCAACCGCAGCCCGGCATCCGGCGAGGCGGGCTGGTTCGCCACGGCCTATGCCGAAGACTTTGCCCGCAGCCGCGCAATCCAGACCAGCACCACGCTGCACACCTACGGCTACGACGAGCGCGACATCTTTGGTGCGCGCGGCGGCAATACCTGGACGATTGGCGAGGCCGGCGTGCTGACGATCGGCGCGGAAGCGCGCAAGGACAAGGGCGATGCGTTCCGCCAGCAATACCGTAACCTGCAGCCGACCGCCAACTATGTGAACAACCAGGATCTCGGCCTGCTGACCTACGGCGCGTTCATCCAGGGCCAGTACCGCATCCTGCCGACGCTCAAGCTGCACGGCGGCGCACGCTACGACCGCTTCGACTATGACCTGGTCAACCGCAAGCTGCCGGCCGCGTCGACCGACTACAAGGCCTCGGTGGTCACGCCGAAATACGGCGCGATCTGGAACGTGCTGCCAGCCGTGGAGCTGTACGCCAACGTCGCACAGGGCTTCCGTTCGCCGGCCGCCGAGCAGATCAGCACCAGCGGCAGCCTGGGTCCATTGGGCGCGCTGGGCGGGCGCAGCAATCCCGGCATCGACCCGAGCCGCGTGCGTTCGCATGACATCGGCTTCAATGCACAGCCGCTGGACGGTCTGGCTGTCTCCGGCGCTTACTATTACATCCAGAACGACGACGAGATCATCAACACGGCGCCGGACGTGTTCGTGGCGTCGGGCCAGACCACGCGCCGCGGCATCGAGCTCGACATGCGCTACCACGTCAACAGTGCGCTGAGCACCTACCTGAGCTACGGCCGCATCCTGCGCGCGCAGCTCGACAACCCGGCGCCCGGCGCTGGTGCGCGCCTGTCGGTGCCGGAAGACACCTGGAAAGCCGGTGTCCAGTACCGCACGGCGATGGGCCCGGGGCGGTTGTCGCTGAGCGGCGAAGTGTATGTCACGGCCGGCAATCCCTACTACATGGGCACGCCTCTGTACGAGCGCGACATGCCGACCTATGTGCGCTACGACATGAAGGCGACCTACGACCTGGGCAAGTTCCAGGGCGCGCTGTTCGCCACGCTGCAGCCGCACAAATTCGCCAGCGACATCGCGTATGGCACGGCGGGGGGATTGCTGGTGACCACCGTGCCGCAGGCGACGGCCGGGGCGTCGCTGCGTTATTTCTTCTGATCAGGCGCCCGCGAGATTGCATCGACCGCATGCTGGCGGTCTCGCGCAACCTGACCGGCACGCTGCACGAGCGACTGGAACAGCATGCGCCTGATGTCGGCTGTCAGTCGACGTGGATGGCGAACGCGGAAGGCGTCGAATCGACGGTCCGGAACACAAAATGGCCAATACTCCAGCGGAACCAGGCCGGGCATGGTCGTGTAGGTCCCGACCACCGACTTGACGAACTGGTCGTATCGCCAGCCGCTGGCGAATACGACCAGATCCGGTCGCAGGACATCCAGCTGCACCGCCAAAAGCCGCCGCGACAACGCGGCAATCGCTGCAATCTCGGACGCTCTCCGTGCAGAAGCGCGGTTGAGACTTAACGCCAGCAGATTGGTCCAGGCGACTGCCAATCTGCCGGGAGCAATATGACATCCCAGAGCCTCGTGCAACTGGTCGTGAAATTGCCGGAACACCGACTTTCCAGGCGCTGTCGACGCGAAATTGCGGTACTTCTGCATCTGGCCATCGATATAGGCTGGCAAGGCGTCATTTGCCGGCGCATCGCTTGCCAGCTTGTGCAGCGATTTTCCCCAGGCGCGCGGCTCCTGCCCCACCAGCATGACGCGTACCGGACTGGCAAGGTAGGCGTCATCGGTCACGGGCAAGAATACGCCGGACAATGCGCCGTGTTGTTCGGCGCAGGCAATGCGCACCAGCTCGTTGATGTCCAGACTGGCAAGATAGCCTGACCTGAGCGCGACGTTTGCTGCAATCGCAGCGTTGGATTCCGGGCGGGTGCGCGCCGGGTCGGCGCCGATGATAAGCATGGTGATGTGGCGATCGCGCCGAATGTCGAAGTCGGCAGTCTAGACGATATGTATGCGCTGCTGCATCCAGGGCACCTCAAGCAATCAACTAACTAGTTAGTTATAATTCGCCCTGCGATGTATTTGCGCAGGCCGACACACCGGCCGGCACCCAATTCAGGATAGTTTTCGGAGATACAAAGATGATAAAAAATGAAACCCAGCCGTCGGTGGCGTTGAAAGCCGGGTCCATCGGGCTCGGGTTGATCATGCTGGCCACCGGCCTGTTCTTCGCTGTCGGCGGCGCGAAGCTGGCGAGCCTGCACGGCAGCCTGTACTTTTTGATCGCCGGCATCGTCATCGTTGCCGCTGCGGTCCAGTTCATGCGCGTCAAGCCATCTGGCGTCATCGTCTACGGCGTGGCGTTCGCCGGCACCGTGGTCTGGGCGCTGGCCGACGTGGGGCTCGATTTCTGGCCGCTGGTGTCGCGCCTGATGCTGCCTGCCGGCCTGATGGTGCTGGCGCTGCTGGCCTGGCCGTCGCTGCGCAAGGCCGCTGGCGCCGGTGGTGCCAGCGCGCAGAGCAAGGCTGTCTACGGCGCCGCCGCCGTGCTGGCAGTCGCCATGATCATCACCTTCATCCAGATGTTCCAGCCACACCCGAGCGTACCCTTCGAAGGCACGCCCACGGCGCTGGTGCCGGTCGCGAAAGGCCAGGAACAAAAAGACTGGAGCCACTACGGCAACACGGCCGGCGGCAGCCGTTTCGCGGCGCTCGACCAGATCACGCGCGACAACGTCAAGGATCTGCAGGTCGCGTGGACATTCCGTACCGGCGACACCCCGGTCAGCCCCACCGGCAATGGCGCCGAAGACCAGCAAACGCCGCTGCAGATCGGCGAGCGCGTGTACCTGTGCACGCCGCATAACAATGTGATCGCAATCGATGCCGACAGCGGCAAGAAACTCTGGGAGCGCGACATCAACGCGCAGTCCCAGGTCTGGAACCGCTGCCGTGGCCTGGCGTATTTCGACGCCGCCGCCCCGCTGCCCGCGCCGACCATGGCCGGCGCCACGCCGGTCGTGCCGGCCACGGTTGCCCCCGGCGCCAACTGCCAGCGCCGCATCCTGATGAATACGATCGACGCGCGCCTGGTCGCGATCGACGCCGACAGCGGCGCCATGTGCGAAGGCTTCGGCAGCAATGGCATCGTCGACCTGAAGGCGGGCCTGGGCGCGGCCGCCGATCCGATGTACCAGCTGACGTCGGCACCGACCGTTGCCGGCACCACCGTCGTGGTGGGCGGTCGCGTGGCCGACAACGTCCAGACCGATATGCCGGGCGGCGTGCTGCGCGGCTTCGACGTGATCACCGGCCAGATGCGCTGGGCGTTCGATCCGGGCCATGACGATCCGAACGCGCGCCTGGAACCTGGCCAGACGTATGCCCGCAGCACGCCCAATTCGTGGGCGCCGATGTCGTACGACGCAGCCATGAACACGGTCTTCATCCCGATGGGCAGTTCGTCGGTCGACCTCTGGGGCGGCAAGCGCACGCCGCTGGACCACCGCTATGCCACGTCCATCCTGGCGCTGGACGCGACGACCGGCAAGGAAAAATGGGTGTACCAGACAGTCCACAACGACCTGTGGGATTTCGACGTGCCGATGCAGCCGAGCCTGATCGACTTCCCCGGCAAGGACGGCGCGACCACCCCCGCCATCGTGTTCGGTTCTAAGTCCGGCCAGATCTTCGTGCTCGACCGCATGACGGGCAAGCCGCTCACCCGCGTCGAGGAGCGCCCGGTAAAGACGGCCGGCATCTTCCAGGAGCAGTATTCGCCAACCCAGCCGTTTTCCAGCGGCATGCCACAGATCGGCGCCGATACGCTGACGGAATCCGACATGTGGGGCGCGACGCCGTTCGATCAGCTGGCATGCCGCATCAGCTTCAAGTCGATGCGCTATGAAGGCCTGTTTACCGCGCCCGGCACCGACGTCTCTCTCAGCTTCCCCGGCTCGCTGGGCGGCATGAACTGGGGCAGCCTGTCGACCGACCCGAACCACCACATCATCTTCGTCAACGACATGCGCCTGGGCCTGTGGGTGCAGATGATCCCGCAGAAGGCCGACAGCGGCCCGGCCAGCAATGGCGGCGAAGCCGTCAACGCCGGCATGGGCGCCGTGCCGCTCAAGGGCACGCCGTATGCGGTCAACAAGAACCGCTTCATGTCGCCGCTGGGCATTCCGTGCCAGAAGCCGCCGTTCGGCACGCTCTCGGCGGTGGATATGAAGACGCAGAAGATTCTGTGGCAGGTCCCGGTCGGCACGGTGCAGGACACGGGCCCATTCGGCGTCAAGATGCGCATGCCGATGCCGGTCGGGATGCCGACGCTGGGCGGCACGCTGGCCACCCAGGGCGGCCTGGTGTTCATTGCCGGCACCCAGGATTACTACCTGCGCGCCTTTGACAGCGCCACCGGCAAGGAAGTCTGGAAAGCGCGCCTGCCGGTGGGCAGCCAGGGTGGGCCGATGAGCTATGTGTCGCCTAAGACCGGCAAGCAGTACGTGCTGATCTCGGCCGGCGGCGCGCGCCAGTCGCCGGATCGTGGCGACTATGTGATTGCGTATGCGCTCGGGCGCTGATCGATGCAACGAACCGGGAATACTGATGCAATCCACACATAGAACCTGTATGACGTCTGCGGGCTGCCTTGCCCTGCTGGCGCTGACGGCGCTCGCGCCCCTGCATGCAGCCGCGCAGGAGCGTGGCGTGCCGGCAGCGGCGACAGTGCCGGCGCCGGCATCTTCACCAGCGGCCGGCGCGGCCACCCTGAGCCGCGACTGGGGCGGCGCGCGGACGCGCTATCTCGACGCCGGCGTGACCTTTCGCGGCGACTACGTCTCGGAGACCTTCGCCAATGTCAGCGGCGGCCTGGCGCGTGGCAGCGCCTATGCCCAGCAACTACGCCTGGGCGCGGACTTCGACATGGAACGGATTGCCGGCTGGGCCGGCACGACCCTGCATGTCACGGTCAACGACCGGCGCGGCACCGGCATCTCGTCGGACTATATCGGCAACCGGCTGCCGGTGCAGGAAGTCTACGGCGGGCTGTACACACGCCTGAGCGAAGCCAGCATCGAGCAGGACCTGCTCGATGGCCGGCTCAATCTGCGGCTCGGCTACTTCGCCATGGGCAATGATCTTGGCGGCATGGCCCTCGGCACCCAGTTCGTGAACGCAGCATTCTGCGCGCATCCGCTGTCGCAATCGGGCAATAGTGGCTGGTACAACTATCCGAATGCGCGCTGGGGCGCCGCCGTGCGCTACCGGCTGCAGCCAAACCTGCTGCTGCGCACCGGCGCGTTCCAGAACAATCCACGCCTGGGCGAAGAACACAACGCGTTCAAGCCGTTTGCCTCCGGCACCATTGGCACGGTATTGCCGCTGGAGCTGGAATATGCACCAGGCAGCGCGCCGGGCAGCGCCGCCCTGCCCGGCCATTACAAGCTCGGCGTGTTCTACGACACGGCGAGCGCGCAGCGCCAGGGTGACACCGGCACGGTGGGCCAGCGCTATGGCGCCTACCTGCTGGCGGACCAGACGCTCGTGCGTGACCAGCGTACCGGCCGCAGCCTCGCCGTGTTCGGCCAATTCACCGCCCACCCCAGCGCGTCGGCCCAGATCACGCGCTGGTATGCGGCCGGCCTGGTCAAGACCGGCACGTTCGCGGGCCGTGATGCCGATACGCTGGCGCTGGGCGTCGTGCATGCCGAACTGAATCCGCGCTTGCGCGCGAATGCGGTGGCCGCCAATCTCGCCGACGGTGAATCTGCAGCGCTGCCTGCGGGCGAAACCGTGATCGAGCTCAGCTACGGCGTGCAGCCGCTGCGCTGGCTCGGAGTGCGCGCCAGCATCCAGTACATCGCCGATCCGGGTGCGTTTGCGGTGCGTTCGACCCCGGATGCGATTGCGCTGGGCACCCAGCTCAGGATTGCTTTCTAAAATTGCCGTCCAACCAGCGCTAGCCGGCTCGCACCGAGCGCAGGATGGTGTCGATGACCGACGCGCGGCGCGCGGCATGCACCGCGTGCGCGCCCAGGTCGCGCTCGAAAATGAAGCTGAACGTGTGGCGGTTCGACACGTTGTAGAACGACAGCGCGCTGATCGACATATGCAGGTCGACCGGGTCGACATCGGCCCGGAACACGCCTTCGGCAATGCCGCGCTGGCACAGGCGCCCGAGCACGGTGATGGCGGACTGGTTGATCGCGCGCAGTTGCGGAATCTTGCGGATGTACTCGCCCTGATTGATGTTCTCGCTCATGACCATCCGGACGAATTCGGGATGCGCCGCATGGAAGTCGAAGCTGGCGCCGACCAGCTTGCGTAATGCGGGCTCGGCGGCCAGGGCCTCGTCGATATCGAGTGCGCCCTCGATCTGGCGAAAGCGCCGGTAACTTTCTTCCAGCGCGGCCACGTACAACCCGTCCTTGCTGCCGAAGTGATAGTAGATCATGGCCTTGTTGAGCCCACTTTCGGCCGCGATCGTGTCGATACGGGCGCCGCTCAGGCCCAGCCTGGAAAATTCTTGCAGCGCGACGTCGAGGATTCGGGCGCGGGTACTGTCTTGCTCGTCCTTGACGGGGGCGGCCTTCAATCTGCTGGCTTTGGTCATCGGGCTATTGTAGACGATCGTGTGCTGGCGTCGTCTGCAGGGTGCACCCCAGCCATCGCATGAGTGAAATTCATTGATTCATTAGAAACGATCGTTTCTATTCAATCGACCAGTCCAGCATAATCGTTGGACTGGGCCTGGCATGCAGTGCTCCTCACCTCCCTATACCAGGCGACGACGACCATGAATGTTAACTTTGCAATCAAGACTGTCCGCTTCGATGAGCATTACCGCCCGTCGGACGGCACCCGCATCACCACTAACTTTGCGAATCTGGCCAGGGGCGATCAGCGCCAGGACAATCTGCGCAAAACCTTGCGCATGATGGACGCGCGTTTCAATGCCCTGGCCCACTGGGACAACCCGGCAGGCGACCGGTATGCACTCGAACTCGATATCGTGTCCGTCGAGATGGATCTGGGCGCCGCAGGCATTGGCGATGCCTTCCCGCTGATTGAAATATTGAAGACCACGATCGTCGATCGGGAAACCGGCGCGCACATCGAAGGCATTGCAGGCAATAATTTTTCGTCGTATGTCCGCGATTACGACTTCAGCGTGCTGCTTCCGGACCATAACAGGGATCGCCACGAATTCGGTATTCCGGCCAATTTCGGCGACCTGCACGGGACGTTGTTCAAGGCCTTCCTGGGCTCGACGGCGTATCGCGAGAATTTCGGCAAACCGCCCGTCATCTGCCTGAGCATTTCAAGCAACAAGACCTACCATCGCACGGAGAATCAGCATCCTGTGCTGGGTGTGGAATACCAGCAAAATACAGGCTCGCTGACCGACCAGTATTTCAGCAAGATGGGATTGCAGGTCCGGTATTTCATGCCGCCCAACAGCGTCGCGCCGCTGGCATTTTATTTTGTCGGCGACCTGCTCCGTGATTACACCGATCTCGAACTGATCGGCACCATCAGCACGATGGAAGCCTTTCAAAAGATCTACCGGCCTGAAATCTACAACGCCAATTCGGCAGCAGCAACGTGCTATCGACCGACATTGCAGCACCAGGATTATTCACTGACGCAGATTGTGTACGACCGGGAAGAGCGTGGCCAACTCGCGATCAAGCAGGGAAAGTTTGCTGAGGAACATTTTATTAAACCTTACCAGCCCATCCTCGAGCAGTGGTCGGCCAATTACATCCCTTAAATCCCAGAAAAACAACCATGAAAAAACTGTTGCCCACCTCAACTGCCGGCAGCCTGCCGAAACCGGCCTGGCTTGCACAACCCGAAACGCTGTGGTCCCCCTGGAAACTGCAAGACGACGAGCTCGCCGAGGGCAAGCAGGATGCGCTGCGCCTGTCGCTCGACGATCAGGCGCAGGCGGGCATCGATATCGTCAGCGATGGCGAGCAGACACGCCAGCATTTCGTCACGACGTTCGTCGAGCACCTGAGCGGTGTCGATTTCGAGAAGCGCGAAACCGTCAGGATCCGCAACCGCTACGACGCGAGTGTGCCAACGGTCGTCGGCGCCGTGAGCCGGCCGAAAGCGGTATTTGTCGACGATGCCGCATTCTTGCGGCGGCACACCGACAAGCCGATCAAATGGGCCCTGCCCGGCCCCATGACGATGATCGATACGCTGTATGACAGCCACTACAAGAGCCGCGAAAAGCTGGCCTGGGAATTTGCAAAGATCCTCAACCAGGAGGCGCGCGAGCTGGAAGCGGCCGGTGTCGACATCATCCAGTTCGACGAGCCGGCATTCAATGTGTTCTTCGATGAGGTGAACGATTGGGGTATCGCCACGCTGGAAAGAGCGGTCGAGGGACTCAAATGTGAAACTGCGGTGCACATTTGTTATGGCTACGGTATCAAGGCGAATACGGACTGGAAAAAAACGTTGGGCTCGGAGTGGCGCCAGTACGAATCGATCTTCCCCCAACTGCAACAATCCAGTATCGACATCATATCGCTGGAATGCCATAACTCCCACGTTCCGATGGAATTGATGGAACTCATTCGCGGCAAGAAAGTGATGGTCGGCGCGATTGATGTGGCGAGCAACGTCATCGAGACGCCGGAACAGGTTGCCAACACACTGAGAAAAGCGCTGCAGTTCGTCGATGCCGACAAGCTCTGCCCTTGCACCAACTGCGGCATGGCGCCGTTGTCGCGTCGCGTCGCGAAGGCCAAGCTCAATGCCCTGGCTGCGGGTGCCGAGATTATCCGGAAAGAGCTGTCAGCGTAAGCAGTCAGTCAATCGTCGTTGTGCTGGCCGTCGAATGGCACGTGACGGATGAACGGTGCTGCGACATCGCTGCGGCGCCGGCTTCCCCGATTTGATCGCCCCGAATCCGGTGCGACCATCACGAGGCCGGGAGACTTGACCTTTTCAGTTCCGCGAGAAGCCACTCCTTAAATTGCAGAAATGCCGGATGCTGGTGCTGGCGCTTCGGATAGACCAGGTAGTGGCCAACATAGCGCACGGTCGTGCTCTGCGCACGCAGCGGCGCCACCAGCGCGCCCGATGCCAGCTCGCGCTCGGCCAGCAGCGTCGACTCCAGCACCACGCCCAGGCCATCGACTGCTGCGGCGATCGACATTGCGCTGCGATCAAACGCCAGCGCGAATTCGCCCGGCGCAGCCAGATTGTTGGCGCTGAACCAACCTCCCCAACGCACGGATTGTCCCGTGCTCTGGATCAGCGGCCGCGCGTACAGGTCTTGCACACCACTGATGGTGCGCGCCAGAGCGGGACTGCATAGCGGCGTGAGCTCTTCGATCACCAAAGGCAGGCGCTCATGGCGCCCATTTGCCGGCTCGCCATAGACGATATCGATGTCGTAGTCGTCGTTATCGAAGTTGGCGTACAGCGTATCTGCCGAAAAGTGCAGGTTGATGCCGGGATGGTCCGTGATAAAGCGCGCCAGGCGCGGCATCAGCCACTGCGTGCCGAATGTCGGCGCCGTGTGCAAGCGCAGTGGCAACGCCTTGCGTTCTGGCGCCACTTGCTGGAAGCCACGCTGCATTTCTTCGAATCCCCTTTGCACATGCTCGAGAAGCACCCGGCCCGCGCCGGTGAGCGTGATGGCGCGCGCACTTCGCTCGAACAGCACGATTGCCGAGGTCTCTTCCAGCTTGCGAATCGCATGGCTCACGGCGCTTGGCGACAAGTCCAGTTCGGTCGCCGCGAGCGCGAACGACCCTGTCCGCCCTGCCGCTTCGAAGACGCGTAACGCGGCCAGCGACAGCCGACGAAATTTCGCGATAGATGAATCAAATTCACGCGAGGCTGCAGAAATGCCTTTTGTCAGGGGCATGGTTTTACGTAAAAATCCATCAAGTTTAAAGAAAAGCGCACAACGGTGAATATTTTGCACCCAGTGCGCGATTTTACGTCAATACCGGAGGAGACCATGACGGCACCATCGACCGACCGGGTCGCAACGACCCCGTTCGACCAATTACAGACCCATGCGTGGCGCGTGCGCCGCTTCGCCCTGCGCATGGGTGAAGTCCAGGGCCAGGGCTATGTCGGCCAGGCCCTGGGCTGGGCCGATGTGCTGGCCGTGGCCTGGTGCCACGCGATGACCATCCGTGCCGACGACCCCGAGTGGGAAGGTCGCGACCGTTTTCTGCTGTCGCACGGCCACTATGCCATTGCGCTGTACGCCGCCCTGCTTGAAGCGGGCGTGCTGGCCGAGGACGAGCTGGACACCTACGGCGCCGACGACAGCCGCCTGCCGATGTCGGGCATGGCCACCTACACCCCCGGCATGGAAATCTCGGGCGGCTCGCTGGGCCAGGGCCTGGCGATTGCGGTCGGTCAGGCGCTGGGTCTGCGCATGAAGGGCAACGCCGCCTTCGTCTACAACTCGATGTCCGACGGCGAGCTCGATGAAGGCGCCGTGTGGGAAGCGGCCTTGTCGGCCTCGCACCATAAGCTGGGCAACCTGATCAACCTGGTCGACCTGAACCGCCAGCAAGCCGATGGCGCGTCGCACGACATCCTCGGCTTCGAGCCCCTGGTCGACAAGTGGCTGGCGTTTGGCTGGCACGTGCAGCGTGTCGACGGCAACGACCTGCAAACCGTCATCGACGCCTTCGACGCGGCCCGCGCCGCACCCGGCGACCAGCCGCGCGTGATCCTGTTCGACACGCTGATGGGCAAGGGCGTGCCCTTCCTGGAAACCCGCGACAAGAATCACTTCATTCGCGTGGAAGCGGGCGAATGGCAGCAAGCCATCGCCGACCTGGACGCCAACTACGCCCAACGGAGCCAAGCATGAGCACTAACGTCCCCGCCAAGACCCGCCTGACCACGTCGTCGATGATGGCGTCGATCGCCGCCGAAGGCCAGCGCACCCAGCCGGCCCCGTTCGGCCACGCGCTGGTCGAGGCCGCCAAGCAGGACCCGCGCATCGTCGGCATGACCGCCGACCTTGGCAAATACACCGACCTGCACATTTTTGGCCAAGCCTATCCCGAGCGCTTCCTGCAGATGGGCATGGCCGAGCAATTGCTGATGGCAGCGGCCGGCGGCATGGCCAAGGAAGGCTTCATTCCGTTCGCCACCACCTACGCCGTGTTCGCCACCCGGCGCGCCTACGATTTCATCCACCAGGTGATCGCCGAAGAACACCTGAACGTCAAGATCTGCGCCGCCCTGCCCGGCCTCACCACCGGTTATGGCCCCAGCCACCAGGCCACCGAAGACCTGGCCATGATGCGCGCGATTCCCGGCCTGACCGTGATCGATCCGTGCGACGCGCTCGAGACCGCGCAATGCGTGGCGGCGATCGCCAAATTCGACGGCCCGGTCTACATGCGCCTGCCGCGCGGCCGTGTGCCGCTGGTGCTTGACGAGTACGACTACGAATTCGAGATCGGCAAGGCCGCGTTGCTGCGTGACGGCCGCGACGTGCTGGTGATATCGACCGGCCTGATGACGATGCGCGCGCTCGAGGTGGCCGACAAGCTCGCGCACGACAACATCGACGTCGGCGTGCTGCACGTGGCCACCATCAAGCCGCTCGACGTCGAGACGATCGTTGCCCAGTGCCGGCGCGAAGGCCGCCTGGTCGTGATCGCCGAAAACCACAGCGTGATCGGCGGCCTCGGTGAAGCGATCGCCATGGCGCTGCTCGTGGCGCGCGTGCAGCCGATCGTGCGTCACGTGGCGCTGCCCGACAAATTCCTGGACGCCGGCGCCCTGCCGACGCTGCACGAGCGCTACGGCATCTCGCTCGATGCCATGGCCGCCAGCATCCGGGGCTGGCTGAAGTAAAGCAATACGGCCGCCGCCCCCGGCCGCAAAACGGGGCGATAAAAAAAATGGATAAACGGAGATGCGCAATATGGACACGGTGGCCCTCACACCCAAACAAGCGATCGGACAGAAAAAACGGATCTGGATCTACGTCTTTCTGTTCACGCTGACACTGATCAACTACATCGACCGCGTCTCGCTCTCGGTCGCCGCCCACGCCTTGAAGGCCGAGTTCGATATTTCCCCGGTGGCCATGGGCTACCTGTTCTCGTCGTTCGTCTGGTTGTACTTCGTCGCCCTGATCCCGATGGGCTACCTGGTCGGGCGCTTTGGCCCCAAGACCGTCAACAGCTACGGCATCGGCGTGTGGTCGGTCGCCACCGTCTGCACCGCGTTCACCACCGGCTTTTATTCGCTGATCACCTGCCGCCTGATCATGGGCGCCGGCGAGGCGACCACCTACCCGGCCGGTGCGCGCGTCGTGCGCGACTGGATGCCGGTCAACGAGCGCGGCATGGCCACCGCCGTGTTCCACAGCGGCAGCCTGGTCGGCCCGGCCGTGGGCGCCATCGGTTTCGGCTGGCTGATCACGTCGTTCGGCTGGCGCATCGCGTTCCTGGTGGCCGGCGCCATCGGCTTCGTCTGGCTCGCCGCCTGGATGAAGTGGTACCAGCATCCATCGAAGGCGCCGTGGCTGAGCGCGGCGGAGCTGGCCGAGATCACTGCCGACGCGTCCAAGACGCAGCATGCCAGCGTGCCCGAGGAACCGGCCATCGGCTTCAAGGGCCTGGTGCGCTCGCCAACCATGTGGGCCATCGGCCTGTCGCATGGCTGCGCCGTGTACGCGACCTATTTCTTCCTGACCTGGCTGCCAACGTACCTGCAAGCCGAAAAAGGCTTGAGCGTGATGAGCAGCAGCGTCTACACCGCCGTGCCGTACCTGGGCGCGGCGATCCTGGCCATCGTCATCGGGCGTTTTTCCGACCTGGTCGTCAAGCCGCAGGCAGCCGCCGCCGGCAAGCGCCGCTTTGTCGTCGGCGCCGCGCTGCTGTCGTCGGCCGTGATCTTCCTGGTGCCGACCCTGGCCAGCACCTGGGCCATCCTGCTCGTGATCACGCTGTCGCTGGCCACCTGCGCGTCGGCCGTGTCGCTGAACCTCTCGCTGGTCAATGACCTGGTGCGCTCGAGCACCGACGTTGGCACGGCGGCCGGCTTCATCACGGCGGTGGGCAATTTCTTCGGCCTCATGGCGCCGATCGCCACCGGCTACCTGGTGGCAGGCACGGGCGGTTTCGCGGCCGCGTTCATCGTCGTCGGCGCCTTGCTCGTGCTGGGATCGCTGCTGTCGGTCTTCGGCGCGCGCCGCCCGGTGCATTGACGCACAAGATGCAAAGGAACGCTGGCGTATGCGCCTGCGTTCCTGTTTTTGGGGCCTTGCCCCGTTTTTGAAGTGAAACTGGAATCTATGAGTACGCACACAATCAAGCAAGCCGGGGACGCGCCGCTCCCGGCGCTCTGGCGCATCGCCGCCATTGTCCTTCCCCTCTTCATCGGCCTGTTCGGCGTGGCCATGCTCGCCGGCGGCGTCTGGCTGGTCGCCGTGGGCGGCAGCTGGTATTACTTGCTTGCCGGGCTCGCCATGGTCATCGCCACCGTGCTGCTGTGGCGCCGCAAGGCTGCCGGCCAGATCACCATGGGCGCCGTGTTCGCGGCCTCCGTGGTCTGGGCCCTGTGGGAAGTCGGCTTCAATGGCTGGGGCCTGATCCCGCGCCTGACCGGCATTACCGTGCTGTTCATCCTGGCTCTGGTGCTCTCGCCGGTGATCGGGAAACGCTGGCATCCGGCCCAGCTGGGCGGCCTGGTGCTGGCGGCCCTGGCGCTGCTGGCCCAAGGCTTCCTGGTCTCGCGCGAAGCGATGACGGTCGAACAGGCGCTGGCGTCCCCGTTGCCGGCCGCATCGGACACGATCGGCACCGGCGCCGACTGGCCGTTCTATGGCGGCGACGCCAATGCGCAGCGCTACAGCCGCCTGAACGCCATCACGCCGGAGAACGTCGGACGCCTGGAGCGTGCCTTCGTGTTCCACACCGGCGACCTGCCGGCCAAGGGCGAGCGTTACTCGCCGGCGAACACGCCACTGAAAGTGGGCAATATCCTGTACATGTGCTCGGCAAAGAACATCCTGATCGCGGCCGATGCGGCCACCGGTGAAGAAAAATGGCGGTTCGATCCGAAGGTGCCTACCGAAGGCATTGCCCACGCGGCGGTCTGCCGCGGCGTGGCGCTGTACACCGCGCCCGACCTGCCGGCGGACGCCGCCTGCAAGACGCGCGTGATCAGCAACACGCTCGACGCACGCCTCATTGCCGTCGACAGCACCACCGGCAAGGCCTGCCCCGGCTTCGGCAAGGACGGCCAGGTCGATCTGTGGACCGACCTGGGCAGGAAAGTGCCGGGCTGGTATTCGCCAACCGCAGCCCCGACCGTCGTGCGCGGCGTGATCGTCTCCGGCGCGCAGGTGCGCGACGGCCAGGACGAAGATGCGCCATCGGGCGTGATCCGGGGCTACGACGCCGTCACCGGCGCGCTGGCCTGGGCCTGGGATCTGGGCAATCCGGACAACGTCAAGGGACCGGCCGAAGGCACCACCTACACCCGTGGCACGCCGAATATGTGGACCACGGCGGCCGCCGACGAAGCACTGGGCCTGGTGTACCTGCCGATCAGTAACTCGTCGATCGACTATTACGGCTCGAACCGCAGCGAGGCGGAAAACCGCTATTCCGATTCACTGGTGGCGGTCGATGTCACCACCGGCCGCGACGTGTGGCACTTCCAGGCCATGCACCGCGACCTGTGGGATTACGACCTGGGCAGCCAGCCGACCCTGCTCGACTATCCGGACAAGGCCGGCAAGATGGTCCCGGCCATCGTGCTGCCGACCAAGCAGGGCGACCTGTACATCTTCAACCGCGCCACCGGCGAGCCGCTCACGCCGATCGGCACGATCAAGGCGCCGAAGGGCGGCTCGGTGGAGCCGGAGTTCGTGTCAGGCACGCAGCCGATCTCGCTGTGGCACACGCTGCGCAAGAAGGACAAGACCGAAGCCGACATGTGGGGCTTCTCGCCGGTCGACCAGCTGATGTGCCGCATCCAGTTCCGGCAGTCGAACTACTCGGGCTACCTGACCCCGCCGTCGTCGGACCGTCCATGGATCCAGTATCCAGGCTATAACGGTGGTTCGGACTGGGGCTCGGTGGCCATCGATCCGGTGCGCCGCCTGATCATCGCGAACTACAACGACGTGCCGAACCGCAGCCAGCTGATCACGCGTGAAAAAGCCAACGCCCTGGGCGTGCAGCCGATCTACGCCAGCAAGGACGCCAACGCCAAGGCCGCCGGCAAGGGTGAAGGCGGCGCGTCGATGTACCCGCAGGTGAACGCGCCGTACGCGATCAGCGTGAACGCCGGCTGGCGCAATATCGGCACCGGCGTGCCATGCACGGCCCCGCCCTACGGTGGCATCCGCGCCGTGAGCCTCGACACTGGCAAGACGGTCTGGGATGGCCCGCTGGGCACCGCGCGCCGCAACGGCCCGTTCGGTATTCCTTCGGGCATTCCGTTCTCGATCGGCCTGCCGAACAACGGCGGCTCGGTCGTGACCGCCGGCGGCCTGGTGTTCGTCGGCGCCGCCACCGACAACCTGTTCCGCGCAATCGACATCAAGACCGGCAAGACGGTATGGCAAGACGTGCTGCCCGCCGGCGGCCAGGCCAACCCGATCTCGTACGAAGTCAATGGCGAGCAATACATCCTGATCGCGGCCACCGGCCACGCCTTCATGGAGACCGGGAACAGCGACGCGATCATCGCGTACAAGCTGCGCAAATAAGCGCGGCGCATGCCATGAGCCAGCCCTTCGCGGCTGGCTTTTTTCACATTGAAGAAAAGAGGACATCATGGATCTGGAACTGAATGGCCAACCCCACCGTGTCCCTGGCGAGCGCTGCCGCCAGCTTCACCATCGGCACCGGCCTGCTGGTGGACGGCCGCCTGACGCGCGGCGTGCAGTTCCGATGGCGCGCGGTTTTCTGCTCGCGACTGTGCTGGCATGCGCCGCAGCGCCGGCGCTGGCCCAGTCGTCGGTAACGATCTACGGCCTGATCGACGTCGGCCTGGTGCGCGAACATGGCGCCGCCGCCGGCCCGGTCACCAAGGTCAGCAGCGGCATGTCGAACGGCTCGCGGCTCGGCATCAAGGGCCAGGAAGCGCTGGCCGACGGCTGGGCCGCACTGTTCCTGCTCGAGAACGGCTTCCAGCTCGACGACGGCAGCGTCGGCCAGGGCGGCGTGACGTTCGGCCGCCAGGCGTATGTGGGCGTGCGCAGTCCAATGGGCACGCTCACCGCCGGGCGCCAGTACACATCGCATTTCGACACGATGGTGATGGTCGATCCGTTCCAGACCGGCACGGTGGGCGATGCCAAGAACCTGATTCCCAGCAGCGGCGACGCCAACACCCGCATGAGCAACAGCCTGCGCCTGACCTCCGCGGTGTGGCACGGCCTGACGGGTGAAGTGATGTACGCACCGGGCGAAATCGCCGGCAGTGACCGGGCGGGAAGGCAACTGGGCGGCGCGCTCACGTATCTGGCCGGACCTTTGGTGCTGCGCCTGGGCTACCACTACCGCAACAACGACACGCTGACGCGCCGGACCAGCAGCGCCCGCAACTTGCTGCTGGGGGCGACGTACCAGTTCGCGTCGGTCAAGGCGCATCTGGCATACGGCATCGACAAGGGTGTCAACAGTGCGATCCTGCGCAACGGGAGCAATCCCTACGGATACGCTATTGCGCCCACGCCGTCCAGCGACAGCACCGACCTGCTGGTGGGCCTGTCGGCGGTGCGCGGCGCGCATACGTTGATGGCATCGTACATCTGCAAGAACGACAGGACGGCGTTCAACCAGGATGCCACGCAGGTGGCCATCGGGCACCGCTATGCGCTCAGCCGGCGCACCGACACGTACATCGCCGTGTCGCACATCAGCAACCAGCGTGGCGCCGGCTATACCGTCGGCCACGCGAGCGAGATCGGCTCCGCCAGCCAGGTCTACAGCGCGGGCGTGCGGCACCTGTTCTGAGACGTGCAGCCGGGTGGGTGCGCAGCAACGTCGGGCACGACCTGATGTCGATGCCGTCCTCCGGTCGTCCGGCTGGCGCTGCTCGGCCCGCCCCCGTTGTCGCGCTCGTATTGCTGGGCATTAGCCGCGCACGCGGTGCATCTCAACAGTACAGCCGGCAGTTTCCATGGACCTCTACTCGGTTACGCTGAAAATGGCAATAGGCCGTCCTCTACGCATGCTGCGCCGGCGGCGCGAGTGATGGCGGGACCGCGCAGTGGCGGTACAGGCGGTCCGCCGCTGAAGCCGAGACCGTGTCCGAATGTCAGACCTGGCCCCGTCTTATGGCCCCGCCTTACCTGGCGCAGGATTAATGTGGCGGGCGGGTTTGATAATCGATGTCCTTGCGCTTTAAAGTCATCTTGCTTGCCGATGGCGCAAAGTTCAATTCCCCAATATCCTTCTGCTGCGCCGGTTGGGTCGCCGTCAGTATCCGCTTGAAGGTCGAGGTGACGGTAAAAACATCGTCATCGAAGCCGCCATGGGTCTTCGCGCGCGATGCCTGCAGCGAATCCTTCGCGTGGTCATTCGGCGCAATGACCTGTTCGGCCAGCCCGCTAGCGAACAGCTCACGCATGTCGTCGGACTTGAGAAATTTTTCCATTCCGAGTACCGAAACGCCGGTATTTCTCAGCGCTTTTTCGGCGCGCAGTACTGGAACATCGGCGCCCATTGGCGGGATACGTGGCGTCTCTTCCAGGGCATTCGATACCAGGTAGAGCAGCGACTTGTTATAGATGCGCGCGCAATCGTCGTCCCGCTCGGCTTTGTCATTAAGGCAGTAAATGGCAAAGTTGCCGAGGGTTTTGCTCTGGATCGCTGGCAGGTACATTTCCTTGAACAGCGCAGTAGTGCAGGCCGGCGCCCACAGCGTGCAGCTTGCGATCTTCAGGCCAGCACCCTCGCCCCCCTGTAGCGGCCCGCTCGTGAAGCTGCCCTCGGCGGTCAGTAGTTGCACGAGCGGCCCCAGCAGGATCGATCCCGCGCTGTGGCCTACCAGGTGAATCTCCAGATCCGGGTAGCGCTGCTGTAGCTTCCTGATGTGGCGGACCACGACCGGCATCGCGCCTTGCGGCGAACTGGCCAAGTGGGCGTTCTCTTTCATTTCATCCCAGGCCGCCTTACCCGTCAGCTGGCGCGCCAGCGGTTCGAGCGCATCATCGAGACGGTCGAGAATGAAGTCTTTGGCCTTGTCGAGCACACCTTCAGGACGGCGCCGCCGTACCGAATCCTGCAGCACGTTGGTGACGGTAGTCCAATAATCGGTGCGCCAGATAAACGCCAGTGGATAGACGTCAGACTCGATCAGGGCGGCGCTATATTCGGCGACGCGCTGCACTGCCGCTTCCTCAGAGACCAGGCCGCCGTGCGCGTATAGCAGCAAGCGCTTTTTGGCTTTACCCTCCATGCGCTCCGGGATATCGCGTTCGAAGATCGTGGCCACTTCCCGCGCGCTGGTGCCGTAATCCCCGCCCGGCCGCAGCAAGCCGTCGTTGCCGATGCTGACCAGGTAAGGGCGCAATTCCGAGTAGGCGTAGGCAGACGACTGGGCGGCCCCAGCCGAATGGGCGGTCGAAAACGAGCCCGCCCGTTCCAGGTTGACGGGCGCGCCGAGACGTGCGACCCATACGTCGGTGCCGTTTTTTAGCCAATCGTCGTAGCCGATTCGGCCCATCCCCTGTTTACCCCAGGTCTCGCCCCACGAGTTCTGGATCCAAAATCCGTCATGGTCGTAAGCGACGATGGCAAAGGCGTGGCCGCCGATGTCCTGGTCCATGAATTCAATGACGCCGTCCTCGCCAACGTGCTGCCAGCCTTCATGTACGACCGCGGTGGCGTACAGCACCCCCACTTCGGCAATGGCCGCGTGCATTGCGATCAGGTCCTTGTGGTTGACCCTGAAGTAGGAACCCAGTGGGCGCAGCAGCGCTCCTTTCAGGCGCGGCTTATCGAAGCCCGGATCGGCTGCATCGAGGTGGGCGTCGTCGCACCACTCGGGACGGGAGCACACGCCATGCTTGTGCCAGCCTTTCATGGCGCCGCGTGCGCTCGATCCGTCATAGTCCTCGCCAGGCCACTCGTCGTAACGGCGCGCCATTTCATAAAACATGCGTGGGCTGACGTTCCCTTTGTCGGGATAGTACTGGCGCTTGCGCAGCAGGTAGTGGGCCAGCGTGGCCAGGCCAAAGCCGGTGCACGCGCCTTCACTTCCCTGGTCGAGCACCGGCACTTTGTGTGCAAGATAGTTTTCGAGCGGAATAGTCGATGGCACCTCGACCAGTGTCGCTTCGTACATGCGGTCGCGGAAGTCGAGCGTATCGGCACGCGCATTGCAGCGGCGAATCGGCTGTTGCGGCGCAGGCGGCACGTTGATCGGCCGACTGGCCGGGATGGTAGCGTCGTACAGGGGAACGGGGACATCATGCTCACCAACGTCGCCATGGTTTGGCATGGTCGAGCGCGGGGACGCGCCGGATTGACTGGGCAGCGCAGGTGGCGGCGCGGTCAGAAGGTGGCCGGCAGTATCGAAGCGCGCGTCCATCAGGAAGGCTACCTCTTCCTTGGTGTAGGCCGGGTCCCAGTGGGTGTTTTCGGGTACGTGGCAGTGGCCAAAGTGGCCGCTGCGCGATTCCCACACATCTGGGTCGCGATTATGCCCGCCCGGATCGGCGCCGTTCTTGGCAACTTTGGGCAGTCCGGCTGGCCACTCGCGCGGCACCTCATGGGTATCTTCAATCCAGCGGCATAGACGCGCAAGATTGATCAGGCTGGCTGGCGCCTTGCGTTTGTGGGCAAAGCCGACCAGTTCGATTTGCACTGCGCCGCCACGGTTGGTTTCGACGCCACCGGGCGCATTGCGCAGGGAGCGCGCGCCTTCATCGGTATCAATGTGCTGGAAAATTTGCTTGCCATCGACCGTGAAGTGCGGGTCGGAACGGTGCTTGTGAAACGTGTCGAGCGCGCCGCTGGCGCTACCGCCTTCGGTGGTGTGATGCACGATCTTGTAAGGGCCCTTTACCATAGGGCCGGATGAGCCGCTTAAGGGCTTCCAGATTGCAAACGGACACTTCGCCATATTAGTTCTCCCAATTTTGTCGTCGTGACGTATCAGACAGCACGGCCACGGGTCACGGACGTGGTCGGCGCGAACAAAAACGGTAGCGTGCAGCAAACTCGAATGCGCTTCGCATGCTACAGCGCAGCGAAACTGCGTTTCTTGGAAGAATTGAAAATCCGATGAATCGTTGGCGAGGGAAGAATCTAGTAGCCAGTGTCGCATTAGCATATTTCCATCAGCACGTACTGATTATGCGCATAAAGAAAACGCTTAAATTAAAATATTTGCCATTGTTGCTTTTTTGACTAATTGAAAAGCGTACAGCGCAGCCCTGGAAGCGCGTGGCGCACTGCTCATCTGGTTGGACAAGGAGATGTGATGGCATGACAGTGCCAGCGGAAAGCAGGGCCGCAGCCTGAACTACAGCGAGGCGGTGATTCAGTTCTGCCTAACGATCAAGAGCCTGTTCAATCCAGCGGCGCGTCAGGCGATGACACAAAGCCTGCTCGAGCTGGCCGGCCTGGACGGGCAGGTGCCTGACTTCGCACCGTCAGCCGGCGCATGAAGATTCATTCCATTGGAAAGAAAGCGGACCAATATTCGAAGTTATCTCTAGATGGATGCTCGAGAATCGTCGTTTCAATAAACGACGCGGATTCGCCGCCATGGTGTCTGGATGTTTGCGGATCATCCAGTCAAGGTGCTTGGCCAGCACGCCGTGCCTGTGCGTGATGGTCGACGGCGCCAGATGCTCGGCGCGCTTCATTTGCCTTACCCATGCCTCGGCCCTTTAGTAGTTCAGCATGCCAGTCAAGATGGTAGCAACGCTGGGTAGTCGCGTGTCAAGAATCTTTGGTAGGAGATCGGGATCTAGTTATAACTGCGGCACTCCGCCGTGCAGCGATGCAAGGTCGAAACCTCGCCTTTCGGGCTTTTCTTGAAGTGATCCAGAGCCGCTTTGAAAGGAGCTTGTCGGCAATGCACAGTTGATACCCCTAGAGTCGCTTGATGAAGTTCCCCTGATGCACGGATCATGGAATCCTGCGACGAAAGTAAATGGCCACGCGACGGCCATCTGGCCGTTGTCAGGTGCGGTGCACCGCTTATAACGAAGGGTGTTGAACCCGATGCAAACGGGCCTCAAATGAGGCCCGTTCATTTTACGTTCTGGAGGCGAGGATCGGAGTCGAACCGACCAAGACGGCTTTACAGGCCGTATTGGCACTTATAGAATCAAAGACTGAGCTGAGAAACGCACCTTTCACCGCTTGAGACCGCTCAAACGACATTTTGACCTTCTGCAAAGACTACCTTGCAAACTGCTGTCGTCGACCGTCATTGGAAATATTACTTCATCAAGCGGGCGCAGTGATGACGGTACTCAAGCCGGCTGGCTCCGAATCAGATGAGCTAGATAAGCGCCGGGCCATGCACCTCTACGGCAAACCGACTTTTCATGCCGGACGGGTGACCTGCCCCTCGCAGGCCTGCCCCTCGCCGGCAGCAGGTTGCACTTCACCTTGAGCAGCGCTGCCAGCGTAAGGAAGGCGAACAGGCTGCTGGCCAGGATGGTCAGGCTGTAGTCGTGGCCGGAGCGGTCGAGGATCGGGCCGGCCGCGGCGTTGCCGACGATGCCGGCCACCGATGTCATCAGTAAGCCAGAGCAGGCGAACTGGGGGAACCGCATCCGCGGGAAAGCAGCATCGGCAGCGACGCTGCTGCCGTGTTGAAGATTGCCGAGCAGGATGTGGGAGACGTACAGGCGCCCAAAGCTGGCTGCGTCGACGGTCTGGAGGTAGCCGGCCAGCGTGACGCAGGCATACACGCCGATCGCCACCATGCTGACTTTCAAGGGGCTGGTGCTGTCGACGATCCAACCGATGAAGAAGGCCAGCACCATCGACATCGCGAACGAGCTGGCGGTCAGGTTGCCGAGCGTGGTCTTGGGCAGGCCGAGCGCATGCGCGTACGATTGCGAATAGGCGTTGAACACGCTGAACTGGCCGGTGGTCATCACCGACAGCGACAGCGTTGTGAACACCCGCAGGTAGTGGCATCCGAAAAGCACTCGACGACATAGTTTTCGCACCGCGCCGGCCAGCCCGTCCGGCCGCTTGCCGCCCTGTTCCGGCGCCGGGTCCGGATAGCCGCCCTCGCGCACCATCAGGTACATCAGCATGAAGCCGAGCCCGAAGAACACGCCCACACCGACGAAGATCTCGCGCAGGTGGGCCTCGGTAAGCTTGAAGATGGCGGAATTGAACAAGCTGCCGGCGCCCAAGCTGACGATGCGGAGCAGGCCGTAGAAGCGTCCCAGCACATGCTTCGGCACCACGTCGTTGATCAAGCCAAGATGTACAGGGTGGTGATCGCCATGCATGCGAAGACCGTCCAGAGCACGGCGAACACGCCAGGATGCAGGCTTCGGGGGCGATGCCCATCGTGCCGGGCACCGCGTGCAGCTCGGCGCCCAGCACCGGCGCAAAGCCGATCCCGACGAGGGCCAGGGCCGCGACCGGCGTGGGCACGACCAGACATGGCAGGCACCGTCTTTAGCGGCTGCGGTAGCGGTCAGAGCGGTAGCCGACCGCCGGCACCAGCACGATGCCGATCACGGACGGCAGCACGTTGAGCAGCAGCGACATCAGGGTATCGGAAGACCGATGCTGGCGCAGCAGTCCGAGCACGCTGGGCAAGACGGCGCGCTCGCGCACCGCCATCGCGAACTCGCCGAACAGCAGCAGAGAAACAGGATGCATAGGCCGGCCGAGGTATAGCGCAGCGTGCCCGCCGTGCGGTTCTGCATCTTCGTCTCCATCTTTTTTATCGGACCGCGGGCAAGCTGGCATCGCCAGCCAGCCTGACCGGTCTGGCTGTCAAGTAACACGTGCAATCGCAAGCGCAATGACCTCCTAACCCGGCATGAAACGCAGCGCCGGGCAAGCCGGCGCGATGGCATGCACTCGCCCGATCCGAAAAACAACATGACCCGGTCACGCTTTGACAAATGGGATGGCTGGGATTAATTTATTGTCATTAACAACCTGATCATGTCGTTCTCCATCCCATGCCACTTTCCGTTGCGGCGCGCCAGCGGCAGTACGTGCATCACCTCCTCCTGCCAGGCGTGGCCCTACTGCTGGGCGCGTGCAGCCTGAAAGACGACTCCTTCGTCCTGGACGTCCGCAAGGGCGACCTGCCGGCCGTGTCGCGCCACCTGGCCTCCGGCGCGTCGCCGGACAGCACCTCGCGCAGCGGATGGCCGGTGCTGGTCGAGGCCGCGTTCGCCGACCGCACCGAGGTCGCCCTGCAGTTGCTTCAGGCGCACGCAAGGGTCGACCAGTCCAATCCGAACGGCTTCACCGCGCTGCACGAGGCGGCGAAACGCGGCAACGTCAGGCTTGCTGGCGAGCTGCTGCGCCAGGGCGCGCGCATCGACGCGCGCACGCAGGATGGTTGGACGGCCCTGCATTGGGCCACGTACATGGGGCACGCACAGATTGCCGGCTTCCTGCTCGGGCACGGCGCCGAGCCCGATCCGGTGGACAAGACCGGCCAGAGCGTCCTGATGCACGCCGTTGAACGGGGCCGCACGGAAATCGCTCTGCTGCTGATCCGGCATGGCGTCGACGTCAATCGTCGCAGCGGGCCCGAGAACATGCCCAAGTACCCCCTGCTAGCCGCTGCGGAGGCGTCGAAGTCCGACCTAGTGCTACTGCAGGCGCTGCTCGACGCCGGCGCGGACATCGAGGCTGCGGGCTGGTACAACGACACACCCTTGTGCACCGCCGCGCGCCTCGGCAACAGCACGGTCGCGCGGCACCTCGTGAAAGTGGGCGCCGAGGTCGATGTCATCGGCAGCTATTACCAGAAGACGCCGCTGATGTTCGCGGCCGGCTCGGGCGACGTGGAACTCGTTAAGGCATTGCTCGAGGCCGGCGCGACGATACAGGGCAAGGCCGGCGACCGCCATTTCGACGCCCTGGAAGCGGCGCTGCGCGCGCAGGAGTACGAGATCCTAGAACTGCTGCTGCGCGCCGGCGGCAAGCCGGCGCAACCGACGGACTCCGGCAAGACTGTGATGGACCTGGCGAAGGAAGCGGGCGACACCCGGGCCATCGCATTGCTAACCCGCTGACGAGGACAAGCCAACATGATCAATGAGCAGGAATACGTGGAACTCATGCACAAAATCGTTGCCGCCGTGCTGCCGGAAGAAGAGGCGGCATTCGAGCTCTCCGGGTCCCACGTCGCCCACCAGCTGTTTGCCGGAGAATCGGCTGTGGGCGGCGCAGCCTCAGCCGGCGAGTTTCAGTTCATCGACAACGTCACCGAGGTACTGAAGTTCGTGGGGCTGATGATCGGCACGCTGGAAGGCATCTGGAAAATCTCCGACCGCCTGAAAAAGCTGGGCAAGACCGACAGCGAGGACGAACTGGCGGCGCAGTTGAAACAGCATCTGCTGCAGCACGGCGTGGACGACGCCGTCGCCAGCGAGGCGATGCGCCGCTTCCGCGCCGATATCCTGGCCTTGGTGCGACGCAATGGCTAGCCCCGGCGCTTTGCGAGACCCGATCTGGACAACGGGGGTCGATACGGCGCGCCTCAGGAGCGGCAAGGTACGGCTGCTGCTGCTGACGATGTTCTCCCTGCAAGTGGTCGCCGCCATGTTTCATGGCGGGCAGGATCTGGTACTGCTCGGCCTGGACCTGGTTGTATTCGCCATCGTCGCCTACCATGCGCTGCGCGTGCCGCCCGCCACCAGCCTGGTCCAACTGTCGGATGCGCTGCCCTTGCACGCCACCTTGCTGACCGACATCCACGCGCTGGCGCAGCAGGTCGGCGTGAGCATGGCGGGGGTGCCGGTGCTGATTAATCGCACCAACTTGGGCGCCAGCCCATGCGTTCGCTCGCGCAAGCGCCCTCGGCTCCTGGGATTGGGCACGAGCGAACCGCTGCTCGAGATTCCGGTCGGCTTCCTGCAGGTGTACCAGCGCGAGCGTCCGGCGGCGCTGGCGGTGCTTGCCCATGAACTGGCCCATATCCGCCACCGCGACTGGGAATCCTGGGCGTTTACGTCTGCGGCGGCCAGCATGTTCAAATGGATCCGCCTGCCGGTCGCCTGCGCCGTGGCGCTGTGGGCCGCGGCCGGGCTGTGCGACTTTGCGCCGGCGTACGTCGCCTCTCGGCACCACGTCGACAACGCGCGCGACTACGCAGAATTCTTTGCCGACCAGAGGGCCGAACACGCAGCTCATCCGATGTCGTTCGATGTCGGTACGCTGATGAACCCCGGCCTGGAGCGGGTGCAGCGCGAGATGCGCCAGACGCCGGACGAGAAGCTCGCCGAACTGCAAACCCAACTCGTCACGGGCATCGTCATGTGGATGAGTCTGCTGTTGATGCCGCTGACCTCGTTGCTGCTGCTGCGCTGGATATTGCGCCTGCGCAAAGCCACCGAGATCGCCGCGGACCGGATCGCGGCCTTGACCACCTCGCCTGCCGCCGTGCGGCGGGCCTTGACCATGTTCGATAGGGGCCAGCCCCGCTGGCAATGGCTGAGTGCCCACCCTTCCATCCAGTCGCGCCTGGCCGCGCTGGCCGAGCTTGACGCGGACTCCGCCGTGCCCGACACGGCCGCGCCGCCGCGGCAGGCGCGCGCTGCCGGACGCCGGGACATGTCGGCCTCCGGCCCGCTGCAGAAATGGCTGCATCCCGCAAACCGCAAACTGCGCGTGCAACGGACCGTTTTGTTCGGGCTGCCCCTGGCCGTAGGCGGCATCGGCGGCCACGTCGCGGCACACTATCTTGCAGCCGGCGCGACGGAGACCTACGGCCTCATCGACGACGCCGGCCCGTCCTTGCTTGAGGTGCTCGCGGCGTCGCTGGGCGATATGCAGTCGCCGGTCGCCCTTGCCATCGGCGCAGTCGTAGCCATCGTCGTCCTCGCCTGCCTAGCGTCCGTGCGCTCGGTGCTGGCCGCCATCGCCACCGCGGCCCTGGCTGGCGGCGTCGCCACGTGGTGGCTGGAGCGCATGGCCTTCGTGTACCTGTTCGCACCGGAGCTATCGCTCATCCCAGAAGCCCTGGAGTCGGCGGCCGTTATCCGCGCGGTGCTGCTGACGGCCCTGCCCCTGCTGGCATTCCTGCTCACCTTCGACCGAATGCTGGCCAGGCATGCGCCGCTGCCCGCCTATACCCTCGCCACCGTGTCCAGCCTCACGGCCTTCTGGCTAGTCATGGTGGCCGCCCCAAGCGCCTGGACGGGCGAGGTCCCGCAGTTCACCGAACTTTTCAGCCGCGGGCTCGGCGACGCCATGGCGAGGTTCATCGCGTTCGCCGTGTGCATCCTGCTGTTGTCGATGCCCACATCACGGCGCACGGGGCTGCGCGTGGCCTCCTGAGCGTTCAGGCCGGTCCGGTCCACCAGCATGCCTAGATCGGTGTGCTTTATTTGCCAAATACAGGAAGAAATAGCGCACGCCGTTAGTGTGCGCCTAACCCTGGCTTACAGCCGGCTCAACCCCTGATACCGCAGCGCGCCCAGCCCTGAATCAGTACAAGTTGGATGACTGGCAGCGACCCAAAGCGGACTGGCGCCTGCCTGAGCGTGTTCTGTTGACTTTGTGCAAGCGCCGCCGATTCTAATTGGAGGCTGGCCCAAACGACGCTCATCCTGAGCGGCACAGCCGTTAGCAGCGCTAAAGCGCTGCGCCAAGTCTTGGAATTTAAACTGCTCAGTGACGTGGTCTACAATGGCACGCTTCCTTGCAGCCAACAACTTCTGGCTTGTTAAAGGAGATCGCACCGAGGTCCTCATGCCAGTCGGGCATCACTCTGACCAGAGCTCCACTATCGAAACCACCTATCACATCGAGGCACGCGTGGCAGAGCGCGAACGGATCGCGCGCGAGCTGCATGACACCCTGCTGCAGTCGGTCCAGGGACTGATCCTCCGTTTCGACCACATCGCCAGGCCCACGGCCGAACACTCGCCGACCCGGCCGCTAATGGATGACGCCCTGGCACTGGCCACCGAAGTGCTCGAGGAAGGCCGCGACAAAGTCGGCAGCTTGCGCGGGAGCGGCCGACCTTGCCGACACGCTGGACGCGATTGGCCGGCGCCTGGCCGCCCAGTATTCGGTGCGCTTCGCACTGACTCGCAGCGGGCAGCCTTACGCCTTGCGCCCGGCCGTGCACGACGAGCTGCTGTCGATCGGGCGCCAGAACCCGCTGCGATGCCCTCTCCAGAACGAGTCGCAACGATGTGCTTGGAAAGCAAACGCGATGAATCGCAACAAGTCTGCCAGCCACATGCGAGCTCAAGTATTAGCAATTATTTGGTGGATCCCCCGAAAAAGATCGGCGGATCCAGGAAAAAATCGCGAGGCTGTGCTGGCACTACCTCGCTGTGGCAAAGCGATCGTGTCAGAATCGGTAAGTCAGACTCGCCCGGATGGTGCGACCGAACAGCGGCCGCGCCACGCCCCGGTTGCGCGTCCCGTCCGGCGACAGCAGGTCATTGAACAGCGGGTCGCCTTCGGTGAACGTCAGAGAATCGCGCAGGTTGGCCACGTGCACCTGTGCCGTCAGGCGCGGGGTGACCTCGTACTGCGCGCCGAGGTTGATGATACTGTACGACGGCAGCAGGGTGACATTGGTATCGGTCGCCTCGGAGAAGCGGTCACCCGTGTACTGGTACTGCCCATAGATCGTCAGCGGCAGGCCGGTCAGGGCGCGCAGGTCGTACGACGGCGTGAAGTTGGCCATGAACTTGGCCAGGCGCCGCGGGCGGCGGCCGTCCTCGCTCACCTGCACGTAGTGATAGCCGGTGATCACACCGTCGGGAGTCTTGTCTTCTTGCGTGAAGGTGTAGTTGGCGCCTTCGATCTTGGGCTGCTGGACCAGGAAGTTCCCTTTCAGCTCCAGGCCCTCGACGAAGCGTGGCCGGTACATCAACTCGACTTCGGCGCCGACGTTCTCGACGCCGCGCTTGTACAGCTGCGCCACCTCAGGGCAGGAATTGATCTGGGTGACGCCGCCGATCGCCGAGCACTGGCTCGATTCGATATCGCGGTAGATGTTGACCGCGCTGCGTGGCGAGAATTTGTTGTAGAACACCGCGACCGAAGTGCCGAATTCGCGCGTCATGTAACGCACGCCGCCTTCATACTGGCGGATGCGCTCGACCGCGTCGATGTCGACCGGCTCGCCGTTGGCGCTGATGGTGCCGGCGGCGCTCAGGTCGACCAGGTCACCCACGCTAGGCAGGCGGAACGAGCTCGAGGCCAGCGCATACACCGAGACTGGCCGGCTGATGCTGTAGTTGGCGCCGATCGACCAGCCGACCGCATCGAACTTCCTCTTCAGGGCGCGCTCGGCGGACGGGAAGAACACCTCGTTGTCGGCGGTCGTGTCGCCGGTCGAGCCGACCACGACATCGGCCGGGGTCAGGTCGACCGCCGTCTCGCGGTTGCGGCGCACCACGTTCGCATCCAGGCTCTGGTAACGCACGCCGGCATCGATGCGCAGGCGCTTGTTCATGGTCTCCCAATGGTCGAGCAGGTAGACCGCCCGGCCATCGCCCTTGAAATCGGCCAGGTGGCCATTCCATCCCGGCAGGATCGCGCCGCCCAGCGTCAGCGACGGCCCGACCTGCTGGCCGTTGGCGTCCACTGCGATCAGGTCGGCCAGGCGGCTACGCGCGGCGCTTTCGCCCACCAGGAGGCCGGTCTGGAAGTTGACGTCATAGGTGTAGCGGCTGCCGTAGACGCCCAAGGTCACGTCGTGGGTGCCGGCGGCCTGGAAGGTCTTCTGCGCCTGCAGGTCCAGCACATTGCTGCTGGCGTCCATCTTGGCGATGTACGGGATCAGGAAGTTCAGGTAGGCGTCGCCCGCGACCGCCGAGCCGTCGTTGGTCCAGCGCCCCTGCACGCCACTGGACTTGCCGTAGTTGCGAATGAAGTCTTCGCGGCTGATATTGGCGAAGGCCGAGCAGGCGCCGCTGGCGGGCACATTGAAGTAGCCACGCAGCTTGGCGTTATCGAGGTTGCAGTTCAGGGCCGCGCCGTGGGCCGGCGAGATCACGTCGTTCTGGTAGCGCGCATTGAGGAAATTGCTGGCGCTGGCCGTGTCGTTGCCGGTGAAGACCGCGTTGAAGCCGCTGGTGCCGCCGGTGTGGCGCAGGTTGGCCGACAGCTTGATCCCCGAGTCGAGCACGTGGGTCGCCTTGGCGCTGAGCATCTGGAAGTTCGGGTGCAGGCCGTCGGCCTGGTCGATCTCGCGGCTGCCATACTCGCCCAGCATGGTGAAGCGGCGGTTGTAGGGCGAGGCCGTGGTGCCGCTGCCGAAATCGATCCCGAGCGGTTCGATCGAATCGTTGTTCAGCACCGTCGGGTTGGCCGGGGTGCCGCTCTGGGTGAAGCGCGGCACCGAGATCGGCAGGTTCTGGTAGAAGGCGGTGCGGTCGTTCAGGTAGTGGCCGTCGAGGCGCAGCGTGGTGCGCTTGTTGTCGCTGGTGAAAATCAGGTTGCCGCGCACCTGGCCGCCTTTGTCGGCCGTGTAGCCGGTGTCGCGGATGCCATCGCTGCGGCGGTAGAAGCCGCCGATGGCGCCGGTCAGGTTGTCGTTGATCGGGCCCGAAACGAAGGCGTCGTGGCGCCAGAAGCCGTAGTCGGCGTACTCGATCTTGTAGCCCGCTTCCAGACTCTTGCCGCCGGTGCGAGTGATGTGGTTGACAGTAGCGCCCAGGCCGTTCGAATACAGGATGCCGCCGGGGCCGCCCTTGACCGCCTCCACTGCCTCGGTCATCAGGTCGTCGCGCACCAGCACGTCGTTGTTCATGAACGGCACTTCCGGCTCTTCATAGGCCGGCAGGCCGTCGATCAACTGCGGCGAGAAGCGGAAGCCGCCAGCCACCGGCAGGCCGCGCACCGTGATGTTGTTGCCGGCTTCGCCGGCGGTGCTGCCCTCGGCATAGATGCCGGGCAGATTGCCGAGCAGGTCGGCGGTGCTGATCGGCGCCAGGCGCTGCATCTCTTCCGCGCTGATCGTGTTGATCGAGAAGGTCGCGTTCTTCTTGCTGGTGGTCTGGGTGACGCCGGTGACGATGACGACGGCGGTGCCGTCCTCGGCCTGGGCTTGGGCTTCGGCCGCGGCAGCGCTTGTCGTTTGCTGCTGGGCGAAGGCAAGTGCCGGCATCAGGGCGATGACCAGGGCAGCCGAGCGGCCGATATAGGATGAAATTGAGTAAGGCATGGAAAGCGTCTCCTGAGATAGGTTTTATATACATCTTTTATGTTCAAGAACTTCTGCGGTGCTCTCGACAACGATCATCTGTCCATCGTTGTCATGAGCGACCGAGCGAAGCACGCCGGACACCGCTAGACCGCACCTGGCGCCGCCGGTTCGGCGTCAGGCATGACTTGGTTCAGGTACGGCAGGTCGGCGCCGCGCCGCGAGCAGGTGATGGCGGCGGCGCGCGCCGCAAACACCAGCGCCGCGCGCAATTCTTCGGCGCCGATCTCCTGCACCGTTTGGCGCGTGAGGCGCCCGGCGCGCTGCAGGCAGGCCAGAAGGCCGGCCTGGAAGGTGTCGCCGGCGCCGACGGTATCGACCACCGTCACCGGCACGGCCGGCAACGTGAAAGCCGGCAGCGCGCGCGTCGCCGCCACCACACCCTGCTCGCCACGGGTGACCACCACCAGCGCCACGCCGGCTTCCAGCGCCCGTTCCACGAAGTCCGACAGCGCCAGGCCCGGATACAGGGCGTGGATATCCTCTTCGCTCACCTTGAGCACATCGGCGCGTTCCTGCATCCAGCGCAGAGCCTCGCGCCAGCGGTCGACATTCGGCTCGATCGTCAGCCGCACATTGGGGTCGTACACGATCAGGCTGCGGCCGCGCTGGCGTTCGACCAGTGCGCGCAGGGTCGAGGCGACCGGTTCGACCACCATGCAGTAAGAGCCGACGTGGATCGCCTCGGCGTCGTATGCAATCAGCGTGAGGTCGGCCGGATGCACCATGCGCTCAGCGGTGTCGTTGCCGTAGAACGCATAGTGCGGCACGCCCCGCTCATCGACGCTGACCATGACGAGGGCAGAGGCGGCGTCGGGCCGTGGCGCGGCGTCAAGGTTGACGCCTTCAGCCTGCAGCGCAGCGTGCAGCTTGCGGCCGAACATGTCTTGCGACAAGCCGCCGAAGAACTGCGCGCTGCCTTGCAAGCGCGCCAGGCCGATGGCCAGGTTGAACGGCGAGCCACCCTGGCGCGCGGACAGCTCGATACCGGCCGCTACCTCCTGCTGCGCGAACACATCGAATAACGCTTCGCCACATACGACTATCATGCAACCTCCGAATGACCATTGAAACCGTTGAGTTGAATGGCGCCCGGCGCCGGCGGCTCGATGCGCGCGCCGTCGGGGCCGAACACGTGCAGCGCACCGGCTGCCGGCCTTACCGCCCAGGCACTGCCGACCGCAGGCGGCGCATCCTTGATCGACACCACTAGCGGCCTGGACAAGCCAGCTACCTCCAGGTGCACATGTGACTCGGCACCCAGCCGTTCGACCAGCACTACCATGCCGCGCAGCGGCCCCCCAGGGTCGGGCGCCAGGTGTTCCGGGCGAACGCCGGCGGTGACGGCCTGGCCGGCGGCGTCAAGCCGTATCCAGTCGAGCGCCACCTCGCCCAGCGCCAGGCGGCCGGAGGCATCGAGCGCAGCCTCGACCAGGTTCATCTTCGGCATCCCGATGAAGCCAGCGACGAAGACATTGGCCGGGTGCGCGTACAAGGCCATCGGCGCGCCGATCTGCTGCACACCGGACGGGCCAAGCACGACGATGCGGTCGGCCAGGGTCATGGCCTCGACCTGGTCGTGGGTGACATACACCATGGTTGCGCCGAGCTGCTTGTGCAGGCGGGCGATCTCGACCCGCATGTCGGCGCGCAGGGCCGCGTCCAGGTTCGACAACGGTTCATCGAACAGGAAGGCGCGCGGTTTGCGCACGATGGCGCGGCCGATCGCCACACGCTGGCGCTGGCCGCCCGACAACTGCGGTGGGCGGCGCTCGAGCAGGTGCTCGAGCTGGAGCATGCGTGCCACCTCGTGCACCGCCAGCTTGATCTCGGCCTTGGCCACCTTTGCAAGGCGCAGGCCGAAGGCGATGTTCTCGAACACGCTCATGTGGGCATACAGCGCGTAGTTCTGGAACACCATCGACAGGCCGCGCCGAGCCGGTGGCGTTTCGTTGACCCGCTCGCCGTCGATGCGGATCTCGCCGGCGCTGATTTCTTCGAGCCCCGCGATCATGCGCAGCACGGTCGACTTGCCGCAGCCGGATGGGCCGACCAGCACAACGAATTCGCCGTCGCCGATCGTGAAATCGATGTTCTTGAGGATGTGATTACTGCTCTTGCCGGGGTAGGTCTTGCCAACGCCGGCCAAGGTAATGGATGCCATGCTGATGTCCTTGATTTAAGGTGCCGCGCCGGCCGGCTGTGCGGGCACGACCGGCTTGCCGTTCGATGCCCCCATGCGCCAGACCCTGAGTTTGACAATGCGGTCGCCCGGCGCCGCATTCAATGCCAGGCCGGTCGCGTCCAGGCGGCTCGGATAGACCCGGCTGGTCAGGCTCTTGCGTTCGTTCAGGTAGGCCTCGATCATCGAACGGTCGAGGAAGACGCGCAGGCGCAGGTGCTCGCCGCGTGCGTCGAAGGCCCCGCCCTGCACGCCGCGCGAACGGGCTTCCGGGTCGAGTGTGGTGTGCGTGCGGTCGATCTCGAAGCGCTTGTTCGCCTGATCGATCACCAGCGTGGTGCGCTCGGCATTGTCTGGCGTCTTGCGTAGCACCAGGCTGCGTGGCGTCGTGTTGCCGGGCGCAGGCGCCAGTTCCAGCTCGACCTCAAGCAGGTCGCCCTTGACGCCGGCCAGGCGCGCCGCCGCGGTCGCCGCCGTGACGTGGCTCAGGTCGAGCAGCAGTTCCTGGCGCAGGCTGGCCAGTTCGGCGATCGGCGCCAGGCGCAGGTCGCCGTCCGCGCCGATGCCAAGCGCGATCGGCAGGCCGGCATTATGGGCCCAGCCGCTATCCCATTCCTGGCGGGCGGTGCGCTGCCCTTGCGCAATCGAGAACACGATGCTGCGCCCGGTCTTGGGATCGACGAAGCCGGTCGGGCCCGAGAAGTGGTTTTCACCCAGGTCGAACACGCGCGGCGCCTCGCTGTCGGGAATGAAGCGCGCGCTGGCGCTGTCGAACACGCCGGTCCAGTAATAGGCTTGCGCCTTGACGTCGACCAGGAAGGCATGGCGGGGGCGGCCGTCCCTGCCCTTCCCGATCGGCAGCAGCAAGGGCAGTTCCCACGTGCGGTCGAAGGCCGGGTATTTAACAGGGTCGATCGTGAACAGCGGACCGCGCGCCTTCCAGTTCATCAGGTCGGTCGATTCATAGACCAGGGCAGTGCCGCTGCGGCCAGGCTCGCGCGAAGCGACCAGCTGGAACCATCGGTCGCCCTCGTCGTCCCGGAACACGAATGGGTCACGGAAATCGCCCTTGCTGCCGTTGCCTTCCTCTTGCACGGTCACCGGCACTGGGTGTTTCTCCCATTGCACCAGTTCGGGGTCGGCGGAATTTTTTGGCCAAGCTACGGCGCTCCGTTCGCGCACCGGCGCCGAATCGTTACCGGCGGTGAAGAACAGCATCGGTGTGCCGTCTTTCTTGTAGGTCGCGCTGCCGGACCAGATGCCGTCCGGCGCCAGCGTATCGTCTTCCGGCGCCAGCGCCATCGGCAGTTCGCGCCAGTGCACCATGTTCGGGCTGACCCAGTGGCCCCAATGGATCTGGTGCCAGAACGGGCCGAAGGGATTCTTCTGGAAGAACAGGTGGTACTGGCCCTGGTAGTAGAACGCGCCATGCGGCTCGTTCATCCAGCCGAAATCGGGCATCGCGTGGTACTGCGGCCGATGGCGGTCGCCGTCGAATACGGCGGCGTCAATTGTCAGGTCGGCGCGCGCCGGTTGCGGCAACTTGCCGCCGCGCGCGGCCAGGTCGGAGCGCATGGTGGCAGCGACCGTCGCCGCATCACGCGCGCCAGCCTCGATGCGCACCTCGTCCATCAGGCCGAGGAAGGTATTCATCTCGAATATCCCGGCCACCTTGCGCGGCTCGGAATGGCGGCCGATCGTCAGGCCACGCGCAGGCAGGGTGAAGGCGCCCTCCTTCGGCGTGGCGCCGCTGGCCACCAGTTCGCCATCGAGGAAGAGCTGGACGCGTCGGCTGCGCGGCTCGTAACTGGCCGCCACGTGCGACCAGCGGTCTTTCGGCAGCTTGCGGTCGGTGACGCGCAGGTCGAACTCTGAAACGCCGAATCCCAGCTTGATGCCCCAGGTGCCGAAGCGGTACATGCCGAATGAGAAGCCGGACTTGGCTTGCTCGTCATACTGGCTCATGAAACCCGAATACTGGCCACCATCGCCCCACTCGAAGGCATGCGGCGCGACCCAGGCGCTGGCGGTCCAACCGGCCGCCATCTGCTGCGTCGACAGGCCGGGCGCCTCGATATCGGTCGAGTAGCCGTCGAACAGCAGGCAGCCATTCTTGATGCAGGCGCTTGAGGCGCGCCATTGCGGGTCCGAATTCGGTTTGTAGCGGGCTTCGTTGAACACGAAGCTCACCGGATCGCGGCGCTTGGACACCGCTTCGAGCGTGTCGCGGCCACGGCCTTCGTCCAGGCTCCAGGCGGCTAGCGCAGTGGCGAATGTTGCGGGCGCCGCGCCGATGGCGGCTGCAGGCAGCGATAAGGCCAGCAGCAGCGCGAGGCCAGTCTTCAGAGGTGATTTCACCAGGTCTCCTTGGTCGTATTCGATAGCCGCTCGCCGGCGGCCTAATTCTTGTCTATCGTTGTCATTACTGGCCGGACGAATCGTCCAGCCGGTAGCGTCCATCTTCCAGGACCAGCGGGATCGGATCGCTGATCTGGCCGACGAACTGGCCAGCGGCGCCGGTATCCAGGAAAGCCATCAAACAATCCTTGCCGGTCACCGGATCGCGCAGGATCTTGCCGGCATAGCGCCTGCATGGCACATCGCCATCGAGGAAGCCTTCGGCCGGCGTCCAGGGTCCGAGAGGGTGATCGGCCACCAGGTAGTGGGTGCCGGACACGCCGCCGCCGTGATTGGCGCGCTGGGCTTCGGACCAGTGTTCGCGCACATTGCAGAAGGTGCAGAACCAGCGGCCGTCGCGCTCGAACACTTGTGGCACCTCGAGCTGGCCATAGTGGCCGCCCTCGTACACCGGCGCGGTCGCTTCCCAGTGCAGCAGGTCGGTCGAGACGGCATGGCCGATCACGCCGCGCTCGTACTTCTCGCCGTCCTTGCGGCGCGCGGTGAAGAACATATGGTAGGCGCCATCGATCTTCTCGGGCAGCACCCATGGATCGCGCAGCGCGCGGTCGTGCCATGCGCCTTCGGCAAATTCTTCGTAATAGCGCTCGTCGAGATCGAGCGCCAGGCCATCGCCGACCCGGGTCCATGGGCCGTCGATGCTGTTCGAGGTGGCGTGGCCGATGCGCTGGCGCATGCCGTTCTCGCTGCGGCTGGTGCCGGTATAGAACAGGTGGTAGCAACCTTCGGCACGGATCACGGAACCGGTCCAGGTGGTGAAATCGTCCCAGGCCGGGCTGGCCGACGGCTGGAACACGGTGCCGCGGTAGTCCCAGTTGCGCAAGTCGCGCGAGATGGCGTGGCCGACCGAGACATTCCAGTGGCGCAGGTCCGGGTTGCCGATGGCGCGGTCGGCCTGCAGCATGAACAGGTGCTGTTCGCCGTCCTCTTCGAAGTGCCAGAAGTCCCAGATGAATTTGTCGTCGATGCTCAGTGTCATTGTGGTTAGCGAGAGTGAAAGTAAGGCCTTAGCCCTTGATGCCGGAACCCGCCACCGAGGCGACGAACTGGCGTTGAAATGCGAGGAATACCGCCAGCACCGGCAGGGTCACCACCGACGCGTAGGCCATGATCTGTCCCCAGGAGTTGGATCGTCCAAAGAACTGCTGGATGCCCGGCTGCACTGGCCGCGCAGCCTCGCCCTGCACCACCATGATCGGCCACAGGTACTGGTTCCAGGCGGCGATGAAGAGCACGATGGCGGCGGTGGCGATCACCGGCCCGCTATTGGGCAGGATGATCCTGAAGAACAGGGCCCAGGGACCGGCGCCGTCCATCTTGGCCGCTTCATCCAGTTCGGGCGGGATGTCGCGGAAGAACTGATAGAACAGGAACACGCAGAAGGCATTGGCCAGGAAGGGAATGATCTGCACGTGTAGGCTGTTGAACCAGCCTATCTGCCAGGTCAGCAAGCCGGCCTCGAACCCGGGCCACGGCAGGCGCGCGACCAGTGACAGAAGCGGGATGGCGATGACTTCGAACGGGATCACCAGCATCGCCACAACCACCGAGAGCACCGCGCCGCGGCCGCGCCAGCGCATTCGGCTGAGCGAAAAAGCCAGCATGCTGTTGACCAGGATGCCGCCCACCACCACCAGCGCCGCGATGATGGTCGAATTGAGCAGGAACAGCGGCAAGTTGCTGCGCTCAAAGATGGCGGCGTAGTTGGCCAGTGACCAGCCGGCGTCAGGCACATAGCTGGCCCAGCTGGCGAGGTTGGCGAAGATGGCGTCGTCGTGCTTGAACGAGGCCGTGAACATGAACAGCAAGGGAGTCGCGAACACGAGGCCGAGCGCGCACATCCCGAGCAGCATGGGCAGGCGCAGCAAGGCGCGGCGGATAAGGTGGGTCATTTACTTGGCTCCTTTCGCCAGCAGCACGCGCTGCAGCAGCGACACCAGCAGCACGATGCCGAAGAACACCACGGTGATGGTCGAGCCATAGCCGAGGTCCTGCTGCCTGAAGCCGCTGCGCACCGCGTGATACACCACGGTGGTGGTCGAATCGAGCGGCCCGCCCGAGGTCATCACGTCGACCTGCGTGAACAAGCCAAAAGCCATCAACATGGTCGACACCAGTACGAACACGATGGTGTTGCGCAGGCCCGGCAGGGTGACGTGGATGAAGCGCTGCCAGGCATTGGCGCCCATCAGGGTGGCCGCCTCGTATAGCTCCGACGAGATCGACTGCAGGCCGGCCAGGAATACCAGCATCTGGAAGCCGGCGCCCTGCCAGGCCGACATGATGGCGATCGCCAGCAGCGCGTGACTGCTCTCCCCCAGCCAGTCGGGGCCGGCGTCGGGGTTGCCCGTGAGCGCGCGCAGCAGCTCGTTGATCAGGCCGCGGTCGGTATTGAGCATGAACGACCACACGATCGAGGCCACCACCATCGACGTCACCACCGGCGCGAAATACACGGTACGAAAGAAGATGCGGCCGGCGATGCGCTGATTGACCAGCAGCGCCAGCCCAAGGGCGACGCCGCACTGCAGCGGCAGCACCAGCAGCGCGAACAGGAAGGTATTGATCAGCGAACGGTAAAACAGCGGATCGGTAGCCGCCAGCACGACCCGACGCTCGCCCAGTTCGAATTGCCAGGCCGGCCGGTAGCCGGCCAGATCGGGCTGGGCCTGGCGCACCTGCCGCCAGGTCGGATAGCGCAAGCCTTCTTCGTCGCGCTGCAGGTCGCCCGCCGCATCGCGCAGCGGCGCCACCGTCGTCACTTGCAGCGCCAGCAGCCGCGTGTAGTTATCCAGGCCCACATAGCGGGTCGGCTCAGGCGATACCAGGCGGTGATTGGTGAAGGTGGCTGCCGCTGCCAGCAGCAGCGGCAGCAGCACGAACACGCCGAACAGGATCAATGCCGGCCCGGCGAAGCCGCTCACTGCCAGCGGGTGGTCCCGACCAAGTATCGTCTTCATTTGCTGGCCGCCTCTCGTGCGTGGATGTTGCGATAACCGTTGTTGCGGGCGATGTCGTACTCGATCGCTTCGACCGCCTCGTCCATCGCCTCATCGGGGTCCTTGCCGCCGCGTAGATCGGACATGGCTTTCTCGAACGCCGCCGAGATCGCGGGATAGGCCGGCGTGGCCGGGCGTGGAACCGCGTAGCGGGCCGCGAAATCGAAATAAACGCGGCCATCGCCACCCGGGCGATAGCGCTCGGTGAGTGCCGCCGCTTCCACCGTGACCGGGATCAGGCCGGTGGCGCGCGACATGGCGGCCATCTCGGGCGCAGACAGCACGTGCGCGAGGAAGGCGGCGGCGCCTTCCGGATGGCGGCAATTGCGCGCGATAGCCCATTGCCACGAGGCGGCGCCGACGCGAGGGCCGTGGCCGAAGTCGGGCGGCGGCATCACCACCAGGTCGTCGCCGAAGCTCTCGGCATAGTCGCGCGCCTTCCACGAGCCGGTATATTGAATCAGCGAGCGCCCCTGTTCGAAACCTTTCTCGTCGGCCGGATTGCGTTCGGCCAGGCGTTCCTTGAACAGGCGCGCGTAGTAGCGCGCCACGCCCAGGGCCGGGGCGCCATTGAGCACACCGTCCACGCGCCGGTAATCGGCGCGGTCGATCAGGTCGGCGCCGGCGCTCTGGAACCAGGGCGAAAAACCATAGCTGACCCATTCGCCCTTGGCCTTGCCATTGAGGTCGATTGGAAAGCGGTAACGTCCGGCGCTCTTGACTTTCGCGACAATGTCATACAGTTCCTGCGCCGTATAGGGCTGCGCGATGGTCGCCACGCGCACGCCTTCGCGCGCCAGCGCCGAACGGCGCGCGAACAGGGCCAGCACCACGTCGAACTGGCCGACGCTGTACAGGCGCTCGTCGTAGACGCCGCGGCCACCCGGGAGCAGCGGCGCTACCACCGCAGCCGGCAGCAGATCGTCCAGCGGACGAATATTGCCGGCCCAGGCGAAGTTGGGCACGGCCGGCTGGTCGATCGTCATCACGCATGGCAGGTGGCCCACCAGCGAGGCGGCGGTGACGGATTCGGTATAAGAGCCCTGAGGGATCGATTCGACCACCACCTTCCAGCGATCCTGGCTGCGATTGAAACGTTCGACCATCTGGCCGCTGGCGATCATCTCGGCATCGCCGGTGTCGTGGCGCCAGGCCTTGATCTCGACCGGCGCGGCCTGCGCCTGGCAGGCCAGCGTCGCGAGCAGGGATAACAAAACCGGCTTCATCGGCGCGCGCCTTTCGCCTTGGCCGGCGCGCTCAGAGTGCCGCGCAACACGGGGCGGCAAGCCACGCGCACCATGCCGGCATCCTGGTTGCCGCCCAAGGCTTGGCGCGCCGCCAATTCGCCGATCTCGCGGTATGGCAGCGCGACCGTGGTCAAGCCCGGGTCGAGCGCCTCTGAGATCAGGCGAAAATCGTCGAAGCCGACCACCGAGACATCCTCGGGCACGCGCAGGCCGCGACGCTGCAGGATGAAGATCACCCGCATCGCCATCTTGTCATTGCCGCACAGGATGACGCTGGGACGATCCGTGTTAGCGACGAGACGATCGATCGTGGTTTCGAGCTGGGCGAATTCGTCCTCGGCCTCGGTCGCGCCATGCAGCAACCAGTCGGCGCGCGGTGCGACCCCATGCTCCTGCATCGCGCGCTGGAAACCCTGCATGCGCAGGCGAGTAGCGACCATACCCTCGATCAACTGCAGGAAAGCGATCTTGCGGTGGCCAGCCTGCAGCACGGCGGCGGCGGCGGCGTGCCCTCCCGCCTCGTCGTCGGGCACTACCTGCGGATAGCGCGGAGCGGCTTCGAAACAATTGGCGAGCACGGTCGGCGTCTGCCCCAGCATCTCGTTGAGCGTGATCTCACGATGAAATGGCGTGGCGAAGATGATCGCCTCGACCCGCCGCGCACGCATATCGGCCACCAAACGGCTGGCGACATCGGCCCGTCCGCCAGTCTCGCCGATGATCAGCATCTTGCCCAGCTCTTCACAGACCGACTGGATACCCTTGATGATCTCGGACGAATCGGGGGTGGTAGTGAGCTTTTCGGCAATCACGGCGACCAGCCCGGTCGGCACGCCGCGCAGCATACGCGCCGCCGCCGATGGCGCAAAGTCGAGCGCATGCATGGCCTCTTCGATGCGGGTGCGGGTCTTGGCCGACACGCTGCTCGCGTCGTTGAGCACGCGTGACACGGTCTTGATCGACACGCCCGCCTTATTGGCGACGTCGTGAATAGTGGACAAGCTGTCTCCTCGGTCCAGTGATGTTCTGTTGGATGATCCTTCAATGAACTTCGGTTCATCAAAATGTCCAACGTTGTCATTTGCATCGATGCTAACCCAGTTTCTGTTCGATGGTCAAACTATTTTGTGGCATGGACGACATGACCGACCAGCCTTGGCCAGGTGTCGCGATGCCATGCAGGTAGCGGTTTGATACCCCCGGACACCCCGATAGGTAGGCAATTCACCTTCGAAGGAGTTCGCATGACCAGGCAGCGCCGCAATATCGACCCCAGCTTCAGCTTGACGTCGGCCGAATGATCACAGCACAAGGCCTCAGCATCTCACACGTCAGCCAGTCGATGGACATCGGCGTGAACTCGTTTCGTCGCTGGATGGAAGAGTACGAAGCTGAGCAACGGGGACAGCCAGGCGCTAGCGATCACTATCTACTTCGGCTCGACCGCTGACAAATTGGATTTGGTTTCTACGAGACTGAAAAACAAAACGGGCCTCAAATGAGGCCCGTCAGTTTATTATTTGGAGGCGAGGATCGGAGTCGAACCGACCTAGACGGCTTTGCAGGCCGCTGCATAACCGCTTTGCTACCTCGCCAGAGGATATGATGCGCTTGCGTGATGCGAGCGGTTATGTCCCGCATCAACAAGGGAAGAAGGGATCTTCCGGAATTCTGGAGCGGGAGAAGAGGCTCGAACTCTCGACCTCAACCTTGGCAAGGTTGCGCTCTACCAACTGAGCTACTCCCGCTGAGGAGTACTGATTTACGACGCCATTTGCAAAACACTGGAGCGGGAGAAGAGGCTCGAACTCTCGACCTCAACCTTGGCAAGGTTGCGCTCTACCAACTGAGCTACTCCCGCTTTGTGCCCTGCAATTACTGCTTGCTGCTTACTACGCCAATGCTGCGTTTCTGTCACTATCCAGCTTAAACTGGAGCGGGAGAAGAGGCTCGAACTCTCGACCTCAACCTTGGCAAGGTTGCGCTCTACCAACTGAGCTACTCCCGCGTACAGAACAACGATTATGACAGGTTTCAGACGTTTTTCCAAGATCGCGTGCCAACTTTGCAATCTTTGGAGCGGGAGAAGAGGCTCGAACTCTCGACCTCAACCTTGGCAAGGTTGCGCTCTACCAACTGAGCTACTCCCGCTTCGTCTTTCAATCTGTCGCGTTGTTGTCGCAACAGGCAGGCATTATAGAGATTCTATGCCGTACGTCAAGGATGCCTCAAAACTAATTAATTCGGGCCCGCTTTTTCCTTGATCAAGGGCCAGGCGCGGCGCAGGTAATAGAACATCGACCACACGGTCAGCACCCCCGCCACCCACAGCAGGTACTCGCCCCAGAAGTGGACATCGATGCCGAACAGCGTGTCATGGAACAGCAGCATCGGGATCGCCGTCATCTGCGCCGCGGTCTTGATCTTGCCGAGCGAGCTGACCGCGACCGAGCGCGTGGCGCCGATCTGGGCCATCCATTCGCGCAGCGCCGAGATCGTGATCTCGCGGCCGATGATGATGCCGGCGATGATGGCGTCGACGCGGTCGAGTTGCACCAGCACCAGCAACGCGCCGGCTACCATCAGCTTGTCGGCAACCGGGTCGAGGAAGGCGCCGAAGGCCGACGTTTCGTTCCAGCGGCGGGCCAGGAAGCCGTCGAACCAGTCGGTGATGGCGGCGACGATGAAGACGCAGGTGGCGGCCAGGTTGCGGTCCGGGAGCGTCATCCAGTCAGAAGGAAGATAGAACAATCCGACCACCAGGGGAATCAGGGCGACGCGTAACCAGGTCAGGAGAATCGGGATATTTAAAGGCATGGGGGAGCTGATTACCGTGGAAAAATGCTTGGCCGTAAGTCTACATGGCTAAGAGGGGTTTGGGCCAGTTGACTCGTCGGTATATCGAACGGATGTGTGCCCCGGGCTCAACGGCTGGCAGGGGTTGCTGGTTGACATGGTGTATTAAGGTAGGGTTGGCGCGGCCGGCGAGGCAGCCCTGCCGCCCACGCGGGGATTGTTATCGGTACCGGCGTCGTACCGGATGATCTCGTGCCAACCATCGCCGCGTCGGCGGCGTAGCCGCCAACCCTACGTGACACCAAACGTGCCGGCGATCCGCATCAATGCAACTGCCGGTAAATCTCTTCGGCCAGCGTGCTCGAAATGCCCTCGACCGTCATCAGGTCTTCGACACTGGCGTCGATCACCCCGCGCAGGCCACCAAAGCGCGCCAGCAGCCTCTGCCGGCGTTTGGT
>Ga0265797_10001061_pt1 | contig 49522 bp, 42 predicted proteins | sample P2T30metagenome_FD_192433 | JGI IMG/M metagenome (GOLD analysis project Ga0265797, IMG submission 192433) | Plant litter microbial communities from East Loma Ridge, Irvine, California - P2 T30 | ecosystem: Environmental > Terrestrial > Plant litter > Unclassified | place: USA: California...
GGTTGTTGTATTGAGAGAGCTACAGCGAGCGATTATATACACAACCAGATGAGTAAGCAGGTGACTAACAGAGTCACGTGAGGTGCAGTTCACAGTGTACCGTATGAACTGAGGTGCCAGGCTGACACAAAAGACTGACAGCACTTTGGAACCACAAGATGGTTAAAGCCGCACATGTGCCTGGAAAGTAAGTCAGCGCCGGGAAGCATTCATCAACCTCGAGATCCGAGCTCCGTCTTTGCGCCGTCCATCTTCCAGCTTACACGGACGAATGGAAAGCATTGCTATATGCTCCGTAAGAAAATCAATGATCTGCGTGTCCCAGTCGATGAGGAATTGTCGGCAGCGGGCTTGTTCTTTCCATCTTCATAACATTTGCATCATTGAACCACCGAAGTCGTGCGTGCGAGCTCTGCGCAGTCTGTAGTCTCATCCGACATTTTCACTGTCGTTTATAATCCAGTTGGATAATGCTCCAATGATATTGCGCATATTGCGATAGTCGAATCACTCGGTGGCGTTGGATTAATGGCGAAGATGTTAGTCAAGAACAGCCTATCGGACTTGCGCTTCAACTCACAGCAATCAGTCTGAGTTTGTGGCTTGAGTAAAGAAGCAGAGGTACAGAGGGTAGCTCTGAAGCTTTCTGAGTTACCAGAATAAATGAACCTGCGGGTTTCGTGGCTAGTGTTTTCGCTCGTGGGCATACTTGTCAACAATCTGGGCAGCAAAATTCGCATGTTGAGGTTGTACACCGGAGATGGCGAATCGACAAACTGGAAAGATAGATGCCAGACAGACTGGAAAGATGGATGCCAGACGGCGAGACACTGTTGAGGGAATTTCGCCTGTGGTGTTGGAAAGAAGGTTGGGCACAAGACTTTCCCGTGTGACTTATATTTCACCTGGTCCTCGTCAGTCGCCCTTTTCTACCCTAATTGCTCGATGTGTTCGTCTTTACTCATGCTGATTGAACTTACCGCATTCTCACTCACCTAATATCATTTTCTACATTTACTCTTCCGGAGGCAGCGACGTGTGGGCGCAGATACCTCCTGTTCTTGTGCTTTCCTTCTTCCCACTTCCCCTTCCCCTCTAGTCCTTCCTACCACCTCTGGAGCTACCTTTCCCATGAAACAACTGCTCTCATGCATCAACTTTCTAGGTGTGAAGCTGCACCCATGACTGCCATGTCTTTCAAGTATCATCCACGTTTATGGACGAAAGGCGCTAGTCCTCACTTTCACCGACTTTTGTTGCTCCTCACGACACGGCCCCTCCGCACAGACTTTCGTTGACGGTACAAATTTTCGTAGCCAGTTCTATTGTCCGTCTCAACACCTCCACGCAGCGCACCATCTACCACAATGCCAGTGATCAAGAGAGAAGAGAGCCCAGAGGCACCGATCGCAAACATTGCGCCTGCGGTGTACTCAGGCAAATCTTCTTTCTTCTCGCAGGCATTCAGCAAGCCACGTGCAAACATAGATCAAGATGTCAAGCCTCCGTTGCCGCCATCATCGTCGCTATCGTCGAGTTCTCGCACTGTCGCCAGCCAGGCGCACGTCGCAGCCGGTGCAGTCAAATCCAATCAGAGCAGCCGATACTCATGGTTATCTTCGCAGAACAATCTCGTTGCTGCACCTCTTCCCAATTTGGCGGCGTTTGCAGGTCGGCTCTCATCTCAACGTCGTCCTGCCGTAGCAACGGCTCATGTCAACAAAACAACAAAGTCCATGACAAGAACAACAACGAGCACCAAACCACCAACGTTGCACCAGCCTAGCCTTGATTCACGGCTTGCCAAATATACCGGAATTGCGACTGCACAAGACGCCAAGATGGAAGGAGCTAATCATGCGGACAGTGTAGAAGAGAGAAATCAGGACTTGTCCGCATTTCCGCCAATGGACACGAATCGTAAGCACTGCTCTGTAACGAGTAGTCTGAGAAGAACTAACGGAACGCAGAAGAGCAGCCGGTCGCGGTCTCACGAACGGAGTTTGCGGAGCTTCAGTACCTTGTACAGCTTCTGTCGAGTGCGCACGCTGCAAGCGAGGCGAAAGGTGAGTCCAGGTCCCAGAGTCAAGAGAATGTTTGGATGTGAAAAATTGTCCGCCTTGATAGCAGACCGCATAGAATCCGTCGCATCCTCAAATTTCACCCGGCACGCATCGTTCGCAAGTCAGGAGCTAACAGAAGATTTAGTGCGCGAACAAGATGGAGTGATCCGCGAGCTAGTCTCGTTCAACCAGCGCTTCCACAGGAGGACCGAAGACCTACACCGCCGTCTGATCACCGTCGAGATCTCCAAGACTTCCGGGGCAAGGCAAGCCGAGCAGATTGGGTCCGCGATGTACCGCGGTGCCGGAGATGCGCGCTCACGAAGCCCATCGCCCACCGGTAGAGACTACCGAGATCGCGAGGAGCCTCTCAGCTCCAGAAAGGTGCGAGGACGCAAGCCGCTACAAATACAAGTGCCAGGCAAGCTGCAGGTGTTCGTGCCTCCTGCCGGTGCAGGACTACCGACGCCCAACACGTCCTTCACGGTAAGACCTTAATCATTCAAAACCTATCTCTGCATCCCCCGGTTGACAAAAGCATGAAGGGTACCATGCCGGCTCAGACGCCGAAGACGCCGCTCACGCCCGGCCGTTTCGGACCTCCTACGGGATCGCGTAGGACCAGCACATGCATCAACAAGCGCGGCATCCACAACCTCGATAGGCTGATACCGCCTACCTTGGCGCAGATCCCTCTTCTGCCTATTACCGATACAGAGATCATCGTCTACTTCTTCAACTCGCTCACCCGGCCGATCGTCTCGCTGCGCCTGTACGCCCGGGGTTGGGGCCCTTCCAACATCTGTGACGCCCTCAATTCCCACCGGAACGTCATGCCCGAGTACCTTCGTAACACATGTTCCGTGAAGTGCACGACCGCGATCAAGAAAGGCAAGGAGAAATACGGAGAGGAGTGGGAGACCACGAACCGCCTCATCTTCGAAGATCTGGACAACTGCGCCGATGACAAGGCAACCGACATGATCCGCCTGTCGCCTGAGGAGATGCCCCACGCCGTTGACTTTGAGGTCAAGGCGCTCTGCAATGGCCTCACCAAACACCCGAGCGAGCAAGACGGTGGCATCTTCACGCGTTGTGTCAAGTACTGCCAGGAGCACAACGCCGCCTACAAGCTTTCCGATGTCTGGGAGCTTGCCTCAGATCTCGACGCCAATCGCACCCCTCGTCGCGTCTGCTCTAATAGCTCCACGTCGTCTAGCGGTAGCTCAGGGCTACTCGAGGCTAACTCCGACACGTCCAAAGATGGAGATGAGAAGATGGGAGATGCTGAGGAAGAGGCAGTGGCTGGTGCGACTAGCGAGGCATCCGATGATTCGGTCATTGCTCGAGATGATGGTTCGGCGGCTCAAGAGACGGCCTGAGTCTCGACGCCGCAGATGTATGACTTGCTGGAAGGTGAGAGGAGAAAAGTTGGAAAGATGAACTCACATTGCGCACTTATGTTTACGTTATGAGGAGTATGATGTTGGAAAAGTTTTGTTTATCACGCACACTGTCAAGTGCTTATCTGTGTTGCTACTTGGTTAGAATGCGAGGATGACTGGAAGATGATGATGGATGTAGGATATGAGGAGCTCGAGGTTGAAAGTTGGAAGATGAAATGACTTGGCGCAGAGAGATGCGCACTCAGATATACCCAGATTTCGAGCACAGTAACACTAATGGCTTGTGTTAGAATTTCTATGATAGCTGGGCACCTTTGCGCGGAATGTTTGGCCGTACTTTGCTGGTAACTACACGGATGGAGGTGTAGTCTAGCCTAGCGTACCTAGGTAGGTATGTACAGTACCATCAATTGTGGTCCTCCATCGCCTGCACCTTACAAAAGCTCGCTAGAGCAGCCTACCATGCATTGAACAGTGATTTCTATTGCGCGCACACTCGCTACCAAAAACAGAAGAGGCTGGGAACGACTTTGCAGGTGAGAGTGAGCTGCTATTGTAAGGCCGACCATACTTAGCTGATGATCTTTCTGCCCCAAGCTCTCCCTCCCACCTATCCTCTCTTCTGCAAATACGTAGTATCTGCAGTTACTCGCTTTCGACCTCTAATACTGCTATCCAGCGACGTTGACGACGCGACAACTCGTCTTCCACCTCACAACCTCACTTCTTGACCACGAGTCACTTTACCACCTCAATTTCAACGCTTCCTCCGATTGCCTCACCATTGAAACCCGAAATATGTTCTCTTTCGACAAGCTCCTACGAGGGGACTTCACCAAGCCACGGACGCAATTTCCTCGTGCCGACCAGATGCAGCCTCCTGCTGCCAGTAACGGCCACATGACCGGCAGCACGGCGCTCACATCCAGCAGCAACATTGCGCAGGCTCGACCAGGCCTGACGAGTACCATGCAGCCCCCGCTCGATATCCCCGCTATCGCACGCACGCCCAGTCAAGTTCAGCAACTGCGCGCGTCTGCCGGTCAGTCGCAGCGCATGAGTGCTCTGGTCACTCCGTCGCCTTCGCCTACACCCGCCCAGCAAGCCCGCCACAACCAGCAATTCATGCAGCAGTACCAAGCCCAACAGCATTATTCGCCCCAGACTCAGAGTCCCTCCGTGGGCCAGCAGCAATGCCATTTTTACCAGCAACACGCTCACATGATGGGCCAGCAACATCAGCAGCAGCACCAGCTCTTCCAACAGCAGCAGAACGACCAGGGCGCTAACTCTACACGCCTCTCGGCGTTCGGCCAACCGACTCAGCCGATGTCTGCGCATGCCTCAGTTCAGGCACAAGCACAGCGTATGGCCCAGGCGGCTTCTCACATGCCGCAGTTGGCAGCTCCTGGAGGTATGGGAAAGAGCAGCGCGCAGGTCCCGAAACAGTTATCACTCCACACTCCAGCAAAACCTCCCAGGGCTTCGCAGTCTCCACATGCAGCGACCCCAGCTTCTCTAACCTACGGCGCCGCTCAGCATATGCCCATAGACTTAACGTCCGAGCCTGCCACCTCCAAAACTAAGGGCCTCCAGACTGCGACACCAGCTGAATACTATCGAGTACAGCAAGGGCAGGTTCAGCGAGGAAATGGGCTTACGGCTTTGGAAGTAGGTCGAGCATGGAATGGCCCGTCGGCGAACAACCAGCGACGCCCTTCAGAACAGTCTCAGCCTATGTTGCATCAAAACCATCCATTGAAGAAAGAGCAGGGGTCATACTTGCCATCCCCTCAGGCTACCCCACGAATGTCGCCCCACACCCTTGGCCAGAAGCGCGGCTCGGATGCCATGACGAGCGCTTCATCTCAGCCATACAAGCGACAGGCCGCATCGGGCACGAACGGAGCGCCTGTGGCTAGGGCTGTTCAGGCAATGCAGGATCCAACTACCACGAGGCGTCTCACGGCACAGTATGCGAAGCAATTACAGCAGGATTCTCAGCAATCTCCGCAAGCCCAAGCAGAGGCGCGGAAGAAAGCTGAGTGGGACGAGCTTCGTGCCAAAGAGGTGACGCGCCAGAAGCTTCTCAAAGAGGAGGAGTGCCAACGTCTACTCCGGGAGCAAGCTTTGGCTGCAGGAAAGACAGCAGAAGACAGGCGCATAGCCTACAATAAGACTCAAGCAGAGAAGATCGCAGTGAAGAAACGCATCCAAGAAGAAGAAGCCTACGCCGCCGCAATCGCCGAGGAGTACCGCGTTACAACAGAGGCTCGCCTCCAGAGCGAGCGCAAAGTCATGCGCAAGGAGGAACTTCGCAAGGATCCGAGCGCGCTGTATCGCCATTACCAGGAGTACATTCAGTTCCACCCTCTGAACAGGGATGCCGGAGAGAGGAAAGACCCATACCTCAACATGCTCCTCGCCAATCGACTAATGCCGTATGTGAATGGGGATGATATCGGGCTTGCCATCACATACGCAAAGGAGCACTGGGAGATGTACATGCGGTACCCGAAGGACATCAAGTACGCTGCCGATGCACAGCGGAAGAAGTTGGCCAAGATTGCCGCTGGCGGCAGTCAAGAGAAGCGTTAGCATCGCGCTGGGCCAAGCTGACATGTCAATCACGGAATGGTTGTGTGTGAGACATGCCTTGCAAATAACTTGGTGGCGGAGATTATGAGATTGGATACGGACATCGGGAAGGCGGCTGTTATCCTTCCAGCATCACACCATGTAGCTTACGAGCGTGCGCAACGTGTTTGAGCAAGCGACGCCTCTGTGACTTACCGGATCCACGGAAGTACGAGATTCCAATCTGCGCAGTCTATTTGAGTTTGCTAAGAGCATTGGGCATTACTAGGGCGTTCCGATACAAATCAAACTTTGAAAATATTCAATTTCGCCCAAATGCATGCAGTCGTGATACTGCAGGCTCGGATAAGACTTGATTGTCCTTCACTCGAGAGTCGCATGTGGTGATGTGGCTTGCTAAGCGAGCGCGCTAGTCTGAGTGACCAATCAAACAGTAGTGCCCTCAAGGGTTGGAAAGCGACCCTCGACCACTTGTTTCGAAGTCCGCTAGGAACATTTACCATACACTTTGTCGACCCTTTGACGTCAATTTCAACGTGTCTTTTGAAAGCGCCTTGGAAGTATCGAGAACAATGTCCCAACATTCTGGGCCGGTTTGTACCAAGATGTTTGTTTGTGCGCGAGTCTCCGAGTCAAGCAAGCCGTGTCCGCTTGATTTGCCAGGTCGGCAAGCTAGCTTAGGGCTCTTGCCGTGAACCAACAAGCAAGCAAATGCTTCGATGTCAGCAGGCAAGTCTTTGCAAAGTCAGCAGGTAAGTATACCTACCTTGACCTTCTACACGTTCTTACCACCACCACCTCTTATATATCCTCCAGTATATGTCATCTCAACTCACCACTCTTTCAAGTCACGGTCCATATATACCATCTCAACTCCCCAGTCCTTCTACTTCAAGACACGTCTATATATAAGATCTCAACTCCCCACCCCCGTCAGGTCACTCCACAACCGGCACGATTCCGGACGACCCACACTATGCCTTGGCGTCGACCGAGAAGAAGGACTTTCACTATACTGTGGCATTAACCGAGAAGGAAGATTCCCACTTCACAGTGGCATTGACTGGGGAGGATGACTTCCACTACATTGTGGCATAGATTGAGCCGATCCCCGCGACTACTTTGTTCTTTCCGGACCGGCACAGAACATGCAACCACACGTGTACCTCCTGGATCATGCCGGGGCTGATGAGGAGACCATTACCGGGTGTACGCAATTGCTGGCAGGCTGTCGCGCTAAGACTTCATGGAGCCAGTCCGGGACAACGACAAGGGAGTCACCGGGTGTACGGCTCTAAAGGCTATCACACTCACTAAGGATAAGTGCGGCGCTGTTAGTCGAAGCGGCCGCCAGGCTGCGTGCACGGCGGAGCGCCTGCTGGTACAAAAGCATTCGCCGCAACGCAGTAAATTTTCCCTACTCACCATCGAGGTCTATCAACTTCTCTGAATCCCAAAATTTACTTTCTCAATGGATCACAGCGGCTTTAATCACAGTATGAGCGCGTCGGACTACTCTTCCTATTCATCTCGTCCTCAGGACAAGACATCGAACACTGCTCATGCGCCGGCACGTCTGCAGCACCCATCCTTTCAAGATACTTCCGCGGCCCCGAGAGCTCAACTGGCATTCACGAGCTACCAGTGGAACCAAACATCGAGCGCAAGCCAGAGCAATTCTCGTGGTCGAAATTTGGGGCATTTCCGCAACGACAATCGGTCGAGCGTTGCTCAGACTGCCGCTTCATTTACCGCCGAGAGCCTGAGATGCCGCCGCAACGGGGCTACGAATTCGACCGCCCCTGCAATCTTCGAGTTAGAAGGCGATTACGAATCCGACGAGGAATTTCAATCGAAAACTCATTACCCTCAGAACTCACGGTCCACCCTAAACATGGCGCTACTTCTCTCCCCTAACGTTCAGCACTGTTGGGATGCATTGAGAACCGATCACTCGCTGGCTCCACAGGGCGCATACAATCCGCTGGAGACGACCGAACAGCACCTTCCTCCAGACCCTAGCGCTGCAGCCGTGAACCGATGTTTAGCTGCGCAGCTTGCCTCCGAGACGCAAGCACTGTCACTGCTCCGACGATTCAGCGTACCACGCACAGACGATTTCTCCCAAATCGCACGATGCGTTCGATTTGCCCAGCTGTTCTCGCAGAAATTTGTAAACTGGAAATTGCATCCTCGTCACGTCGCGGAAATCTATCGACGCGCCAATTGGTACGGCATGGAATTGCTTGTTGGTCGCACCGACATCGCGTTTGGTACTGGAATGCCGGCGGACTTGGATCAGGAGTTCCGTGCGATTTTGGGACTGCGATCTGTACGTGAAGATGGCGATGGAGAGGCCACGGCCGCGTACATAGACACAATATGCGCGGATCTGGAGCACACCCGTGAAGCGGGCTACATCCTTGGTATACTCACGGCGGAAGATCGTGTTCGATTTGCTGCACACCTTGTACGGTACGATCAGGAGCATGCTGCTTGGGTTTCCGGCCTGACTCGAGAGGATTTCGAGGACGAGGAGATGGGGGAGACGTATAGGTGTCAGAGGATGCTACAGGAGATAGTCCGTTAGACATAATCGTAGACTGAAAACGACGTTTGAGAATTTCGACCTTTTCCGTTGATTGAGACATGTAGATCTGGCTTGATACGGTCCGTGGCGCATGCCTGTCAGCGAAGACGTCGCATCATAATTTGGGGTTTGTTAGTCACGGTCTTTGAAGTCTGGTACAAACTCTAAGCCTCGCCTGTTCATTGACCATAGTTTGTAATGAAGCGAGCAACTCTGCCTTGTTTGTTCAAATTCACTGGAGAAACGCCGCAGTCTATGGTACTCAATTTCACCGGCATCGTTCATTGACATGCGTGTTCTAAAGTACTCTCGCAACATTTCTCACAATAGTTACCATAACGATGATAATTGACGGCGAAGACAAAAGGATAGATGTTCCGGTGCTGGGCCACAACATCGAAGTCGTAGAATCTTCAGCACTGGATGCGAGACTTCCAACGGCTACAATGTTATCTCAGGATGCGAAGGGAGAGCACCAGCAAGAGCACAAGGCTGATGATGCGTTCGACGTTGCAGACGTAATAGTCGGTGCGCCACCAAGTCTTACACCACAAGAAGAGAGACAGAAAGAAGAGAAAAGTGCAGACGATAAGACGCTACTGCACGGCGCTCACAACGCAGGAGCTGATTCGCGACTGCCATCTTTTCTTTATCGTCCGACATTCCCCAAAACTTGCACTCACTTTGAGTTTAAAAGGGATCGCGTCTTCTATTGTAAAAGCCTTCATAAGAAGACCATGGCGGCAAGACATACGGCAATTTTTTGGATTCGGCGGAGGTTGATGTCGTCAGGCCGTGCCGCTCTTCCCTTGCCAAAAGTGCAGCTACTCGCGGGCCGGAAAACTGCTCCAAGCGCATACGCCAGAATGAGAAACATCTACACCCAACAACGACGTTCATATTCAAGGTTACCGCCCACCATGGGCGTACAGCGAACCCCATCTTCGGCTGGCCCCGTCGCAAATACTACCGCTATAACATCGTTTATTCCTCCAATCGTACCAAAGCCGGGCATCTACAACATGATGAACAACTACAATAATTCATCTCTTCATCCATACTACGCATTCCTCCGTACCCTCGGCCCTGTTAAAACCAAGCCGAGGCCCGAAGACATGCAGTACACGCCACTGCCACCAGACCCTCACAGTCATGACATGGACGAATGGCTACGAACGTTACTACCCACCGACATGTCGCACGTTTTGTGGCGCGACTTCCGACAGCCAGCGCGCGACGACTTCTCTGTTCTTGCTCGGTGCATTCGGTATGCAAGCTCGCCTGCGCAGCATATGCTGAGCTGGGTTGTGCATCCAGTGCATGTTGCGTTGATTGTGGAGCGGACGAATCGTTATGGTATTGCGTTGATGCCGGAGGCAAATAGCGCACCTTAAGGAGAATTGACAGGATGGGAGTCATGAGACGAGAGCGCTCTTCGTTTGGCAAGCTTGTGGCGTTGGAAAATGCAGGAAAACTGCAGCTCCGATAGAATGTCACCATATAGGGCCATCGTACCAGTATTAGATTTGGAAAATCGATGACATCGAAAGTTACTTCCATATTGTTTCGCGCAGAGAAGATGTGTAGAGAAGACTACTGTTCAAAGTCTATCCTATTTCGATCATAGTTTGCAGGCGCCCTGCGACATACTCTGAGATCAAGAAAAAAATCCTACTTATAAGTTGTCAGCCTGGCACCTCATTTCATACGGTACACTGTGAACTGCACCTCACGTGACTCTGTTAGTCACCTGCTTACTCATCTGGTTGTGTATATAATCGCTCGCTGTAGCTCTCCCAATATAACAACCTTCTGCCTCATTCGTGTCTGCCCTGTGCTCCCACATCCAACACATCGTGTCTCGTGTTCGCATGCCAAGCGGCAACATCACTGTCGCTGAGCAAATCGTATTCTTGCCAGACCTCATGCGCTCGAGCGGCGCTTGTCTACGTCTCGCTCAGAACGGTTCCGACAACGAAATCCTTACTACGATTCTTAGTAAGTACTTTTCGCGACGTTGTTATGTCGGCGCTGACTTTTTCCTCACACAGGAGCCGCACATTTCCTAAATACCCCTTCAAGGGGAACAGCTTTCGGACTGCCATGCGAACCATCATGTGCGAGGCTGGGTATGCGGATTGGACCCTGGGAGGTTTCCTGGCAGGGGAATGCAACGTCAAGAAGGATCCCAAAGGCAAAAAGGAGAACAAGGACAGGAAAGAGACCAGGGAGGGACAAGCAGAGCACAAAGATCAAGAGGGACAAGAAGGACACCAGTGGCGCTAAGATCGCCGAAGAACTTCAGTGGGCACCGAATAAGCTGACCCTGGCTGGCATCCCGCTCAACTGCGAGCTCTTCCCCACCAAGCACGGCAACGCGAAAGGCCCCATCAAGAACGTCCTTTTCAAAGCCCTCGCCGTCGACGTCGCATGCTTCCCCAAAGGCGAAGACGCACTGGATATCATGCGCTGCGTGCTCTGGTCCGTTCACAACATCGGCTCCGGCTTGCTATACCCTCGTGACTTTCCCTGGCTGACCTCACAGCTCGGCGGGCCGCAGCCAGTCACTACTGCCAATCACGATGAAGCAGTGTTCGCTCGCTGGACTCGGACTGTTAAGGACGCGAAGGACAACTTCTCCGATCTTCGTTCGCGCTTGACTGAGGCTGAAAGGATCGCAAAGAGCATCGACAAAAGTATGAGCTCGAAGGCATACCAGAGGGCGGTCGGAGGCTCATTGTCTGCTTGAATTGAAGCTGAAATGGGCCATGAACCCGAGGTCTGATCAAGCGTCGGTCACTGTCGAGCGCGGTGCCATCAAAGTCGACAACGCTTACCGCCTCCCGCCTTCGCCTGCTGGTCCATCCAAGGCTGCTGTCGTTCAGCGCCTGGCGAGCTTCTTACCACCGCCACCACCCGCCGCACCACCTGAAGCTTCTACGCCTACCGCTCCTACTGTGCAGTGGGCTCCAGTAATTACTCCTGGTACTGCGGCTGCGGCCGCGATGCGTTCATCTGATGATGTCGCCCTCAACGGTGTCACGTCACAGCAGCATCCTGCTCCGACGGCGCACATGTATCCACCAGGCTGGGCTCAGGACATCATGGCTCCTCAGTATATGCCGCCTTCTGATAGCTACGTGCCCGGTTCTGAAATTCTCTTTCCCCCACAAAGCATGGCTGGATACCTCTCACAGGCTCATGACGCCTTTCACCGGCAGCACATGTGTACCCAGCTACCTCCGCAGTCCCAGATACCTCTTGGCCCTGTGAACGATTACCTACAGTTCGATGGTTGGTCCGATACTCCCGACTGGATGGTAGATGGCATCCAGAGCTCTGATCTCCAATCTCCCAGATTTCTGCAACACCATGCATATACTCAAGGTCCTCCATCTGGTTTCCACGGTGATGCTCAGGGTCAAGACGATTACTTTGCAGCTGCCTCTTTCGAATTCGCCGCTGCTATTCCGGACGACCACAACGACTTCGACTTTGGCGCGTTCAACGGCTAGGGAAGGACTGGAGGCGACAAAGCGCTTTGGAAGTGCTGAAAGCTTGTTGGAACAGGATGTAGGTGTCTTCGCTGCGGAAATGTAGATGCGGTCTTCTACTACCTGCATGAAGAATGGATGCAGGATCAGTTTGTTGATTGAGCGCACCAATTATCATGTCATGAGCATCTGAACGGGCGCATCCGGCAATTTCATCTCCTCTTTAGGCGTTTCCTGGAATTTCGAGATATCCATAGACTCATAATCAATTCTTTACTGTTCATCGACGCCATGTGCTCATCGCGAACGTGTCGTGAAGGTAAATTGTAATTTCATCCTCCTTTCCACCCTGACCATTCCTCAATAATGATTACTTTGGAATGCAACTTTCCAGAACCGCATTCTTCCAGGGCCTCCGCTTGTGTAGATGGCACGTATATGGTACTTTTGGTTGACTAGGCCGTACACTACTGCTGGTATGAGCTCGAGAAGATCGCTTTTTTGTGATCAGCAAGCTAGGGAAAGACGGGATAACGACACATGGATTTGTAGTTGACAGTTTTATAGTTTGGTTTGACAGCAGTCTAGCGTATGATGGTACCCGCTCTCACAATTCGCACACCTACTCCCATAGCCTATCCATATTTCTGCATTTCCATCATCTCGCTCTCCATCCACGAGCCTTGATCCATTCCTACCATCCTCGCCTTCCCACACTCCCTCTTTACACATGCTCACCCCATCCTAACAGCCTCTTCACTAGCCCACGCTCCCCTCCTCCACTCCGTTATCATCTCCAAATGCGCATCATACTCCGTCCACGTCTCACTCCCAAACACTCTCCACTGCTCCTTCGCCCAGCGAATGTTCTCGGCCCAGTCGCTCATATCCCATGGCAGCGGATCCGTCAAGCGATGCAGCTCGCGGAACGGCGAATGACGACGCGGACCGTTGAAGCGTGTGGAGGACAGCGCAGAAACCCACATCTCCGCACGCGACGTGCATCCGTCGGCGGCGTAAAGGTAGAGGGTAGAAGCGTCGACGCGCAGACGGTTGGCGGAGAGGGTGGGAGGCTGGAGGTAGAGGGGTGCGCCGGGAGAGAAGGTGCGTGCCAGTTTCATCATGTCGGGGTCAATGGGGGCGTTGCGTGAGGCGTTGCGTGAGGCCGTGCGCGAGGGAGAAAGTGGCAGAAGCATGAGGGAGCTCTGAGATGAGCGTGTGGATTCGCGGAGCCGCAGGTGATCGAGGTTGCGCTGCGTCGCAGTGCTGATGTCGAGGATGGTCTGGCGGGCTTTGCGGGCGGCGGCGCGACTGCGAGCGGCATTGACTGGGGAGATGGGCTCGTCGTCGCTGATGATCTCTGCCTCTGGGGCGTCCTCGTCGGACTCGGACTTGTCTTGCACGAAGTCGCCATCGTTGGGAGGCGTGTCGGGCGGGGCAGGTATGCGGTTGAGCTTGCGCTTCTTGGTGGGCGTGTCGTGGCCTGAGTATGGCGACCCAAAGGTGTCGTTGTCCTAGTCACATTTGTTAGCTTGACGTCGATTTGTATCATGTGTCTGTTTGACTCACCTCAGCATCCGACTCGTACTCCTTGAAGTTGATGGAAGCCTTGCCGACAAGCCTGCCGCTCTTCCTCCTGCTACCGTTGTACGTCATATCGTCTGCAGTCATCATGCGCTTGAGCGGAGAGCCTGAAGCTGGTGTAGCAGAGCGACCGGTAACTTTGCGAGATTGAGGCATGACTTTAGCGCTGCCAGTGCGTTTGCTCGTGGGCGTACGGATCGATTGGGACCCGGGAGTCTTTACAGGTGAGCGAAAGATATAGTCCTCGCGACGGCTAAAGATCTGCCTGTCGAGGTGAGAGTGAGTGACGGGAGCAGATCCACCGAGCTTAGTCACGAGGTCTGCAAAGTCGTTGGGAAAGTACCATTCTTCGTCAGGGTGAGCGACAGCATACTGAACGCAGCGGGAGAGATCCAGCGCATCAGGTCCCGCAGGATGCTTTCGAACGTGAAGAGCGAGAGACTTGAACTCAACCGGGTCGGCCTCCTCGTTGTGCTTGAGCTTGGTGGCGGTCTGTCCAGGCGGCGCACTCTTTGGATGGGTAGTACGTGGGGCGCGGAAGGTCTGCACGTTGAGATTGTATTCGTCCATCTCAGGATTGGGCCGCTGGAACTGGTGATGGGTGCCGACGGTCCACTCGTCAAAGCCAGCCCTTCGCATGCCGTACGACATCATGATCTGGCAGGAATTGGGCTTAAAGACGTCGCCCGGGAGGTAGCGGAACTCGTTGACTATGGCAGCGATGGTGTACGACTTTCCGCCATTCGTGACCAGGCGATCAATGACATCGATAGATTTGAGCCAATGCGGAAGGTACGCGAGTAGTTCAGCTGCAGTCACGTTGCCGGACGGGAAAGACAGGTTCCAGCTTGGGCTGCCGATGCCAAAAGCATTGTTCTTTGCGAGAGGAGAGCCCATTGCGGTGCGTCTGATCTGTTAGCCAATAGCCCAATGCCAACATGTTTACAGCATGCAACACGTGAGCAGTTACACATACCGGATGTAAGCGTACACAGCGTATGGTACAGCGGCCGTCCGAACAATTTCAGCGACAGCGACAACAAGTTGAGTCGCGTGCAGAAGTGAAGGAAGGCGTCGCGCGTGGTGAGGACAACCGTGAACTTGCAGCAGCGGAAAGGGTGAGCAAAATCGCGGGAGGGCGCTCGGGCCAGCCGTCGTAGCAGTTCCGCTGTTGTCGCAACGGTCAACTAGCGGGGGACCCTGATGGAAATCACTCCACGACGCGAGCAACTTCGATGAACCATTTTTGATAGTGGAATGGATCTCACATCGCCTAACAACATGTCCTGGCAGACACGTACCTCGATACCGACCAGCATGTCTTTTGCACCCAATCCACACGACTTGCCACCTCTTCCGTACCTCACACCTCCCGCGCCGGTAGTTGAGCCGCAAAAGAGCACGATAAAGACGAAATCTGATCGCCTCGACAACGTCTTTAGAGGCAGCATGGGTCCTTATGCGACGCCGAAAGACCTACCGTTTCCCGCACATGCAGACATGACCGCGTACGAGTTGCTAGCATTCCTGCCAAATTGCTTGACGTCTGTCGACGTTGTGTATCGTTTCATCTCTAACGGCGGAACTCGCTCCGTGATCTGGACCATGGTAAACGCAGCTCGCGACATGCCACAAGCATGGGACGTGAACCGCTGTGGTACAGCAATGTGCAATGCAATGAAAGACGCTGGATTTGAGAAATGGACAATCAAGACTCATGACAAGTGGCACCAGCCTCGGCTCTTTGCTGGCTGGGACGAGACAGTTCTTTCCGTGGCCGGTTACAGGACACCGTCCATGATCAAGCAGAAGGAGTTCAAAGAAGACGATGTTCCTTTCAAAAGTCTTGCGGTGGGAGTGAGGAAAATGCCAGAAGGAGACGACGCGCTGTGGATGACAAGACTGGTGAAATACTGTGTGCAGAACCCAGACGAGCCGTGGATGTACCCTCGCGACTTCGAACTGCTCTGCACCCACACGGGTGGAGAGAAGCTTACAATCGGTAAAGAGCACTCTGATCGCGCGGCGTTCAAAAGATGGGAAACGCAGACAGCACCACCGCATCGGATCTGGTCCAAGGAAGAGAAAGAATCGGCAATCAGAGCGATGGAGTCGAAGCTCAAGAAGAACAGGGAGCCTGGCGCGAGGCAAGAGACATCCGGACCGAGGAAGCGTGCTAGGAAAGACACACCCGAATCAGCGAAGCGTGCTAGACAAGAGACGCCAACGACCGGAGGGCACTTGAGACAGGACACACCTATATTGGGAGGGCGCTCGAGACAGAAAACACCGACGCTGGGAGAGCAGTCGAGGCAAGAAACACCGACCTTTGAAAAGCGACGAAGACAGGATACGCCTGCGTCAGAGAAACGTCCGAGACGAACAACCCCAACAGCCACAAGGCGCTCGAGACAAGCGACGCCGGTGGTAGATAATCAGGAGAAGAGGAGAGGAAGACCGAGAAAAAGAGGTAGACTGGAGGAGATCAATTTTGACGACATTGAAGGAGACGCGGATGGAGAACGAGCACACTCCCAAGAGTACATACGCGCCCCAGCCACATACGTCGCACCACCCATTGCCACCCAAGTCCCATCCACAGTCGCCATCAACTTCGCATTCGCAGCCGAGCACGACGCAGGCGAAACCGATCCCTCCAGACCGTACGCTTTCGGTGGTCCTCGCCACCGCCCGCCGTACCGAATGCTGCACAACATAGAGCAGCCGCACGCATCAGACATCAGTGGCTGGGCCGAGAACCTGAGGTGGGCATGGGAACAGCGAGCGTGCTTCTGGCATGCTGTGGAGACCGAGGGTTGGAATGAGAGTCCGGCACACATGGAGATCATGGCGACGATAAGGCAGGAGCAGGTTTGGGCGTCGGATGACCTGCTTGAGAGGTTGGTGGAGAATGGAGATGAAGACATGGAGTATTGAGAAAGAGACAAAGTGTTCAAAATTGGTGATTTGCGGTGCTTGGGAAAGGTTCTGGAAAATCGGTGTCACGGCGGCACAGGCGGCAGGAGCCTCGAAGCTGGTGAGCTCAATCTTGCGTGCTGCGAATATTGGATATCGCGTCCTGGATAGCGTTACAATCACGTCAAAGCCATGAGCTTGATCTGAAAGCACAGCTGTACACGTCGTGTTGATGGTTTTGATGATGATGTTGCCCTGCGAGTGATGAAAGGAGGAAGGTTGGTCGCCGCCTTGAAGTTCAAACAAACTTCGCACGAGCCAACACCGCACCTTCCCCCATCCGCCATAGCTTCGATGCATCGCTCCGAAACTCCACTCCAAACAATCGTCCAACACTCCTCCTACATGACATCCGCAACGTTGCAATGTTTCCGTGGCATCTCGCACGCTGCATCTGGTCACCCACTTCATGCGCAATCGGTCGCATGCACCAGAACGAGAAGGAACACAGACTTCCGATGACCTTGGCGTTGCAGGTGCTCGAGCGTGACGCGGTCAATGGACATGGAGAAGATTATGCAGGTTCGTAGGTTTTGCGGAAGAGATGAGAATGGGTATATATGATGGTATCCGTCGTTCGCGTTCTATCTTCTCTGTCCTCGCAATACTTGAATACCCCAGGCACCAACAACATACAACGAGCCGGACTCACTCAATACACTCTTTAACTTTTCTTCAACACTCAAATTATCAAGGCCGACATCCTTATATACCAACACCATCGGCCGAATTCAGCAACCGCCACCATGCACTTCTCAACCCTGACAACCCTCTTCCTCGCCACCGCATCTTCTGCTCTTGCGCAATCCAGCAGCAGCGCAACCACCAGCAGCAAGCCCAATACCACATCCGCGCCAAGGATGATGGCTATGCCCACGCCCTCGCGCGGCGCAGTAACCATGGAATGGGGCAGCGAATCTGTCGCCGCTCTGGCTGCATCTGGGTCGACAACCATGCGCATGGACAGCACTGCATCTATGGACCCGATGATGACGATGTCGGATGGCTCGGTTATGTCGATGCCAACTGGTGGCATGCGCGGTATGAGCGGCATGAGTGGTATGGGCGGTATGAGGGGCACTGGAGCTATGAACTTCACGGGCGCGGCGGGACGGGTGGAGATTAGTGGACGGGCGTCGGGCATGGGGTGGATGATGTTGGGTGTGGGCGCTGGAGTTGGATTCTTGGCGGGATTGCTTTGAGAGGATGAAACCGTTGTGGGCATTTTGATGTTCGATGCATACTTGTTGTTGTGTTTGTTGTTAAGTTCATAGGCTGACGATTGAAGTGGGAGATAGTAGACAATGCCCTTCATTTTATGTACATACGCATTTTAAATCTTAAAGTTAAAGCAAGAACGTCCTGTTTCTCTCGGGGTATGATAAGAAAGACGAAATGTCTACACGCCACGCTGTATGCTTCCGGGGTATAATACAAAAGATGACGAAGCAAGAACGCCTCGTCGCATGTGTCTGCGAGAATGAGAAAGCAAGGCGCCACAAGCCGGCAACAAAGACTCGCAACTCAAAAGACAAGGAGAACGGAGCAGAAAGTAAGAGAGCAGACAGACGTGAACCGTCGTTGTGGAGGTCGCCACGCATCCTACCTTAGCAAGTAGGAATGCGGACGCTCATCTCAGGATCCTCCACTTGCCCTGCCAACAGAGATACCGTGACAAATTTATGACCTACCAAAGACACTTCACGGCAAGGAGCCTTAGTATCTGCCGATGATGTGTCCTGGAGGTCCTCGATAGCCTATCAAGCAGGACTATCGGCGCCGGAGAGATCACCGTCGTAGGCCTGGTCACGCATAGGAGGCGTGTCGGAGCTGTGGTGGGTGTTGTTAGGAGCCCAATACGGGGCAGAAGGAGCGATCGGAAGGGCTCAGACTTCCTCGAAAGAAAGCTATGGGAGGAAGTCGAAGTTGTCACGATGATCCCAGTCGGAATCCCTGGGCAAGTCGCTCATCTCGAGAGGTTTCAAGTTGGGGTGGAGGGTAAACGCGATATGGCGCGGTAATCCAGGAGGACCCGCGGCAGGCTGCTGAAGCTGACTGGAGTGCGAAGCGCTCTTGAGATGAGGCTCGGGCTGGAAGCTAGCGTCCGCGGTACCCGTGGCTGGTGCCAGCTGGGGACGGGCAGGGAAGGTGTTGGTCCTGGCAATCAACTCCTTCTCTTGATCCCCAGTCAGGCTAGACAGACGTTGCCACGTCTTGGTGGAGCAGCGTGTGGGACGCCTCTCGGGGCTGCTGCTTGGGTACTTCTTGGTCACCTTCGACTGGGTGGTAGCTGGAGTTGCTTTGCGGCGAGTGGCCCTTGTGCGAGCGCTCGACGGGCATGGGCAAAAGAGGAGCGGGAGGGACCACGGGATCGGTTGAGATAGGCAGGCCGCTCCTCAAGCGGGCGAAGACAGCAGAGTCGAAGTTTTTTGAGCTGAGGTTCGAGCTGGGGCTTGTGGACGCTGGAGATGGGTTGTTGGTGGGAATACTTAGAACAGAAGGTAGATGCTGGGGTGGTGTACATGCTCAAGAATCTGTGGTTGCTTCGTAGATCGATGTTGAAAGTGCGGTCGGGTTGGTGGCGGCACTGTGGTTTGAAGATTGGAGGTGGTAGGCAATGCCTTCTCATTACGTGTATATATGCAACCGGGACTCTCAAAGTCAAAGGAAGAACGCCATGCTGTATGCTCCTCGGGGTATAATGCAATCATTGTGAAGTTGGGCGCCACAAAACCAGCAACAGTATTTGCGACCACCAACGCCAGAAGAACAAGAGCAAGAAATACCTGCGCAGATACACAAGAACCACTATCGTAAAGGCTCTCAGTCGTTCCATCTAAGCCGGCAGAGATCTGAATACCTATCTCAGGTTTCTCCAATGCCCTTTCTAAGGAAATGCCGCGACCTCTGTGTAAGCTGCCAAAGACATATCATAGCTGGGAGTCTTAGCGATTGTCGACGATGTGTCCTGAAGCTTCTCAGCAGCCTCCATCACATGTATGGGAAAGGATCGAAAGGGTTGTCGCCGTACACGTCGCCTTCATAGAGCCTCTCGGCCGTTGGAAGCGTGTGCAGATTGTCAGGGGTGGGGGCGGTGGCGAGAAGATCAAAGTCGAATTCGAAGAGAGGACCAGCACCCATATCGACATACATCCCGTGGTCATATGGACTCGCAACAATGCCGTCGTCTAGATATAGCGCTGACTGAGATTGAGGCGACTCGAAGTCCAGGAGCTGGTCAAAGTCGAAGTCTGGGGACTCTGACGACTGAGGCGGAGGGGGAGCTGGCTGGCTGCGAGGAGTAACCGGGGCAGAGGCGCGTGGAGGTAGGATGGAGCCGGTGAATCCATTGCGGGACGCCATGGATGGATGAACGTACGCAGGAGCTGGTACAGGCTGGACGTTCGTAGGCAGGTGGAGGACGCTAGTCCAGCATTCCAGTTCCTGTTCCTGCGCCTCAGTCAAGACATTGCGGCGTGAACGCGTGGCAGCGGTGCCGTGTGCGGCGCGTGCTTGGGAGCTGCTGCTCGACGTCTTGGTAACTTTGGTGGGGGCTGCTGCTCGGCGCCCGCGAGCGTACTTAGGAATAGCCGCCTGAGGCATCTCAACGACGGTCGTGCAAGCCATCTCGGGGCTGGTTGATGCCGGCTCGCCTGCCTTGAATCGCGCAAACACCGCTGAGTCGTAGTGCTTGCCCTCGATGGTGAGAGGTGGCAACATCTTGATCAGTTTCGTAACGTCGCGGGTGAACTGCCAGTCTTCATGGGGGTGATCGACCGCGTACTTAACACAGCGGGAGATTTGAAAGCCGTCTCCCGTCTCGATGGAGGGAAACCGCTTAAGATCATTGCCAAGAGATGCCATGGCAATGTTTTGGGGACCGTTCTGTTCGCCAGTGTCCTACCTCATCAGTCTCACTCTCGCCGTCGGTGTCGTTCCCTTCCTCGGCGTGGACCTCTGGGTTGGACTGATTGTCTTCGTCGACCATGCTCTTGTTGATACCCCGAAGTAGAGAAGCGAAGTCGGCAAGTGATGGATCTTGTGCATTCCAAGCGCCGAACTTGTCCTTGAGATTGTACTTGACGTGGGTCGAGAAGGTCCAGGGCTGTCTCACTGACTTGCCCTTGCCCTTGCCGCCCTTCCGCACCTTCTTGAAGGCTGGTATCTTGATACCCTTGACCTGGCGGACGCTCTTCTGCGACATCGAACCGTATGTTGTGTGATCGATGATCTCCTTACATTCCGGATAGTGCAGGTAGTGCTTGTGCATGTTTGCGATGGTCTTGGTGGTGGCTCCGTTTGAAGCGAAGTGGAAGGGGAGATATGGTTTCCGGAGATTGTTCGGAAGGAAGGCGATGTATCCAGCGGCAGTGATAGGGACGTCAATGGGGAGAGGAAGGTGTTCCGTTGGTACGCCTTTGAAGACGGGGTTGGTGTTCTGATAGGGGCTCTCTTTCTTTGGCTTGAGGGCGCGCTTCTTTGGGGTGGTGGTGCGCTTCTGCGCCGCGCCCGCAGTCGTCTTCGCCTTCCTTGCCGCCATTATGATGAAGTCTTGTAAGCGAGGAAGGTTTGCAACGACGATTTACGACAAAGTATTTGGCTCGAGTAGCTTTTTTGGAGACGCTATCAACTGGAATTAGCTTTTCGCTCCGCAAGAATGTCCACGAATGGTTCAGCAATAAGAATGAACGCGAAGTGCTTACCGAGTCGCGAATCCCGAATGCAACGAGTGGAGTTCGGAGTAGAAGTACGCGCAGGCAATGAGTGGTGCAGAGGCTGATACCAAACGAGAGCGATGAGGGAAAAATGTCAGTTGTGGTGATATACTATCCGGTCACTCCAAGTCTCGTCACCACTTCAGCAGACGCAGTACCCGGGGAGGTTAGACTAGCGTCTTCGGAAGCTTGGCCCTGCACATGAGGCTGTTCGCAAGCCACCGCAGCCAATGGGCGCTTCGCATTTCAGAGCGGCAACGATGCAGGTCCGTGCCAACAGCACAACAACCCCTACTCAGCCACATCAATGACAGGGATGAGCGCGACTGGCAGCCAGACTGCTGGCGGGGTCTGGCTGCGTCGCGTTGTATAGAGTACGCAGGACTGAGGACGAGGCACCGGTCTTGTAAGATAATGCCGAATAGAAGTATGGGATCCGCCATGATGCTGTATACTGAATGCTGCCTCAAGATGTCATAATGACCGGACAACACGAATCCACGCCTTGTGAGACACTGGTCGAGTTGGCGGGCATATGGAGCTCAGTGTCTTCGGTGCACGACGCAGTCAATTATATACGCCTCGACCAAAGGTTTGCTCATCTGCGTCTTGTGAGCGCGCCGAAACCTTTGAGGTTTGATCAAGCTTACCCGGCACCGGGCATGAGCTGACAGTGGCGATGTCTTCATCCCCTCAAAGTGTTACAAGCGCGTTGACAAAGTCAAACTCAAGGCTACCCGAAGCTGAGTGGGTATGGAGGAGGCGTATAGTGAGGCTGTCGCACTTCTGGCTCGTCGTAGATTGGGTGTCTTGTTACTGCACATTTTGACCATTGGTTCCGTATCCCACCACACGGGAAGTAAACCTTCAACTAGAAAGACCATGTGAGGAGGACACATCTAGCTTCAAGATGGTAGTGACTGCCGGATCTGTCGTCTGAGAGTCATGTTAGCAAGTGAAGTGCATGCAGCAACTGATAACGACGTCTGAGAGCATCATGTTCTAAGACGGTATTGAGCTGAGGGAGATGCTTCTATGCAGCATGGATGTACTGGGCCAAAATTGCCGAGGGCTCCCGGTGCGAAGACCACCCATTCCAGGGTCGACTATATCGAAGCATCTACTTCAGCTCTACGGCGGTGCTGTATGATGCGTAAGCTGTCTCTGAAGCACTCACGTTACACGAGGATGGGGTTCACCTCTTCGCAGAAGTCCCTGACATTTTCTTCAAGACCAGTATTCGACCCCTACCGGCATCTTTCCGGTAATCATGACTATCCTTCTCCACCAACTCCGCCTGGCCGTCCATTACAAGCCTCTCCACCTCTTCATCAAAGCTCTTCTCTGTCCAGTAGGTATCGAGCACGGTAGCAACCAGGACGCCACTGGTCTTGAGGATTCTCAAGAATTCAGCCAACGGCTCCGGTCCAAGATGGCCATGCGTAAACGTTCCGCAACACGTCAAGGCATCATACGTTCCGTCCGCGATGGGAAGCTTCGCAGTCAGATCAGCGATCTTCAGATGCCGATAGGCACCTGTCTTTCGTGCGACGCTCAGCATGCCCTCGCTAATGTCCAAGCCGTCAATCTCTTTCGCACCCAGCTTTGCAAGCTCGATACCAACAAGCCCAGTTCCACAGCCTGCGTCGACTACTGAGATTTGCCTCAAGGCTTCTTTCTGATCAAGAAGGTGATTGAGCTTCAGGCCTCTTAAAACTGCTTCAGCCACCAAACGCGGTGCGGTGAATTTGTGCTCGGCCATCACGGAGTCGTATGTATTCGCCCATTCATCGTAGAGTTTGCGCGACTCTTCGGTACTGCTCGCTGCGAAGACGCGGTCAAGGAGGGTCTGCTCGTTGTTGGCCATATTGGGATTCGTTGTTAGGTTTAATCCGGTGTTCAAAGCGTAGAATGACCCGAATGTGGTTACACGATCAAGGCTTGTAGTAGGTGTTGGAAGCTGGCTGGAAATCGCCAACGCGACGTCGATGATACCGTACCTACGTCATGCTTGCCCCACTTACGCCTACAACGCGACACTGAACTCGGCCTTAAGTCTTACAATCCAAGAGCAATCCACACATTCGACGAGAGAAACGCATCGATTCAGAGAACCGACGGCGGTGAAAATGGAATGGAATTAATCTCTTCCTGATGATGATATGCAGCAGTGTCTAGTGTGGGTTTAGCGCGTTGAGGGGAAGACGCGAAGCATCAACAATTAACGAGTCATGTTGTTGCCGTCGACGCGACGTAGACTGGTCCTACCACGTTCGGTTTCGGCATGAGACGAGGACTTCGCGATGTCTTACTACCCATCGTACTAGCCGGAACCGGTGTTTGAGATTGATATCTCCGATCCTTTCGGGTTCGAAGCACAAACAGAACACATCACCACGCTGCACGCAGCTGAATCGCCAATAAAACGGCCAATCGATGTGAAGCATTTGCTTTTCGACAGCCTAGAAAGCGTCGCGGCGAGTCCCGATGCCGTGGATCCTCTTTCCAATGCTCTGGCGCAATGGAACAATTTACTAGCACAAGGCGCGTCAGCGCCAAAGCAGCTGGTCTATCTCCTTGACGAAACCTATGTCGACGAGTCGAACGAAGATCGTCTGAACATTGACGCTCTTGTTGGCTCGGATCTACGTCGTGGACAAGCTCTTGAGAGTGCGTGCGACATGGCCGGCTTCCTTTTTTTCATCTGCTATTTCTCGAAAGAGGGGGATGCCGCTGAGGACGAAGAAGACGAGGACGAAGAATACGGCTACGACATATGCGATGATCTTGGTGCTCCAGAGCCTGAGCACAGAAAGAAGGTGTCCTACCAGATCAACAGCCTTGTCAACACTCAAGGAAGGAATGTTTTGGAGAGTGTGTCGGCGTGGAATGACGATGTTGTTCAAAAGGATTATAACAGTAGGATCGGGCTGGGTGCAGACCAAGCGCCATCTGCCTTCCTCATACTTCCAGAGACACATTTCGTTCCCTTCATGGAGGCGGCACTCGAAGAGAGCGAGTCGTCTACTACGCACATCTTGCCTTACATGCGCCAAGAATGGCGCGCCAGTCAGCCCGCTCAGCCGGCTTTGAATAGGCTGCACCGGGTTTGCACGACTTTGATCACCAAGAGGGAGGAAAGATTGCGCAAGTCAGCCCTCGTGGTATCTATTGGCAATGAATATGCACTACATGTTGCAGCTGTATGTGCTGAGACCGGTGACCAGGAGCTGTTCCGGAGAGGTTTGGAATGTATTTAGGGCTTCCTCGAGCCACATCACTTCTCTCGCTTTCGAGAGATCCTTGCGCACCCCACGTTCGCTCAAGTGGTCAACAAGTCAGTCTTTCGGTTCTTTCGGGTGGTGTTGACGTACTAATCGAGCCAGACTCGACGCGTGTGTTAGCAAATGCAGAACTATGGCGAGCAGATTCTCCGCTCTCGACAACCTTTTTGAAGGCGGACTGAAGGTTGCTTTGTCAAGCAGTGGGTCCTCGAACACCACAACAGACTGGGCCGTGGGTAGGATTGAAGAACTTCTTCGCACGCCGCAAGTTTTTGCGAGAAATGCGTTCATTTGGATCATGGACTTCGTCGAGATGCGAGGAGGAGACGAGTACTTCATAACCCAGTAAGTCCACCATCCAGCTCTACAATCTAGCTCGTCTAACTTCGCTCAGCATCGTTCCCATTATGATCGCGCACTCAGGTCACACACCTTTCGTCATATCCTTTTTCAACGCGCTGGCTAGCGCCGATCGAATTTCGCCGCCGATCATGCAAAAGGTCGCGTCCTCGACATTAGGCAGTATCGCAGGCGGCTTCGACCTACGATCCTGGAACCGCGAAGCCTTCCGAGACTCCCGAACCAAGGCAATCACTCTGAGTCAAGTGGAGAGATCCTGGGCTTCTATATTGCATGTAACTCCGATCGATGGTCGGGAGCTTGCCAACTACATTGCTCATTGCAAGCGCTTCTGTCAAGACGTGGTCGTGGAGCTTGTTGTCACAAAGCTGATAAAAGATCTCGGCAAGATACACCTTGATGACTTCGGGAACATGATGTTCCCATTTCTCCGCGGCCTCTTCGCCCACTTCACGGTCCAAGAACTATCATCGCCCCTCCATGCAAGCCTGTTCCAGCAAACTCTTGCTACATACCTGCAGAGGTTTCTCGGCTCAGAGCCGCGCCAACCACAAATGTGGCGTCGAAACCCTGCTGCCTGCCCCTACCAATCCGTTCGGGACGCCATCACCGGGTGCCATAACTGCAAGATCCTGAACGCCTTCCTCGAGCATCCACACTATGACCGCTTTACATTCAAAGTCGCAAAAGACGAGCACAATCACCTCAAGAGCGCTATCTACACTGGCAAGTCGGATGGCAGAAAGGAGTCGGTCAATATAGCGCAGAATTGGCGGTTGTCAGTCGTCAAAACGAGCGATACTTTCCAGAAAGACCACGCGGCCTGGATCAAGAGGTGTGCTGAAGCCACTAAACACATGAGGGACCTTGGAAAAGAGAACATGAGGCTTTTTCTCGGCACGGAACTCGAGAAGATCTGGTTCATGCTAGAGTACCGACTTCAGGAGGCGCATCATCGGGGTAACGCTTACCCCATGGGTGAGTTTGAGGGTTCTGCGGACTTTTTGGCGTTGCAACATCCTCCTTCTCGTCGCCCACAACCATCCTTAGAAAGGCAACCGCTTAATGGTGGCGCACACCGTGAACCACTTGCTCATACTACAGTAAATGGTCGACAAGAAACTGGTCCTACGTACAGGCAGCCACATGCTCCAACAGGAGATGCTGCGTCCATGCGCATTGAGGGCCTCGAGCGTAAATCTGCGGGCGAGGTCATTGACCTTACTCACGATGAGAAACGTGTATATCGTTAATAGTGGACATCATCTATAACAATGGTCTACGATGAGGCTGTTGTTGACGACACATGAGACGTCCGACATACGCAGCCGAGATGCAATGCTGTGGCGGACGTGTCAAGTTCATTAGCAACGAATGAAATGACCACAAAGCACGTGGTCTTGTAAGCGTACTGAATCGAGAGACATCTTCATCAACTCTGTGATCACACACGTTCGTCAGCCAGTCTTGCCACAAGGCGAGGCTTGAAACGGTCCAATGGGCGATCTGCCGAAACGTGCCTCGGTCGCCGCGGCTGCCCCACAAGATTGTTAAAGTGCTGTCTCCGCACTCCGCATCGTCGAGCTCAACATCTTGCGCATCTTCACAACACCTCAATTGTATAATATACACCATCTCCATCATGACTGAACGCCTCAAGTCCATCGTGTCGCAGCTGACGCCTTCAACCAGCGCGTTGTCGAGCATGTGAGTACCTGCCACCTCCAAATTCCTACCAACAGCTTCCATCCCATCTCCCTTGCGACGCCACAGCTAACAAACCTCACCAGCACCACCAAGAACCCCGACGACGTCGTCATCACCCTCGCGCTGCGCACACCCCTTACAAAAGCGCACAAGGGCGGCTTCAAAGACACGCCCCTTGACGGCATCCTCGTCAAGACGCTCAAGGCCGTTATCCAGAAGTCCAACCTCGAACCCGCGCTCGTAGAAGACATCTGCTGCGGCAACGTCAGCGACGCCAAAGCCGCCTACTATGTGCGCGCCGCCATGCTCGCCGCCGGCTTCCCCAACACCACCGCCGGCTCGTCTCTGAACCGCTTCTGCTCGTCCGGTCTCAAAGCCGTGCAGGACATCGCCAACCAGATCTCCGTCGGCAGCATCGAGATTGGCCTCGCGCTCGGCGCAGAGAGCATGACATCCGGTGGCGACCGCCTGGAGCGTCCTTTTGTCGACGAGATCCTCAAGAACCAGGAGGCTTGTGACTGCATGCAGCCCATGGGCCAGACCTCGGAGAACGTGGGCAAAGACTTCGACATCTCGCGCGAGCGCCAGGACAAGTTCGCTGCGGAGTCGTATCGTCGCGCTGAAGTCGCGCAGAAGGCGGGCTGGTTTGACGACGAGATTGCGCCGATTAAGACGATCGTCAAGGATCCCAAGACTGGCGAAGCGAAGGAAGTTACGCTCACGCGGGACGAGGGTATTCGTGCTGGAACGACGTTCGAGAGCTTGCAAAAGGTTAAGCCGGCGTTTTTGCCGCATGGCGATCGGTCGCATGCCGGCAACTCGAGTCAGCTTACGGATGGGTGTGCGGCGGTCCTGATGATGAAGCGCAGCACAGCTGAGAAGCTGGGCCAGCCCATTCTCGCCAAGTTCGTCGGCGCCACCGTCGCTGGCCTTGCGCCGCGCATCATGGGTATCGGCCCATCCGTCGCCATTCCCAAACTGCTCGCCAAGTTCAACCTCACGCTCGACGACATCGATCTCGTCGAGGTCAACGAGGCGTTTGCGTCCATGGCGGTGTACTGCCTTGAGACGCTCAAGATCGACCACTCGAAGATGAATGTGCGTGGTGGTGCTATTGCGCTGGGACATCCGCTGGGCTGCACGGGTGCGAGGCAGATTGTTACTGGGCTGAGCGAGTGCAGGAGGCAGAAGAAGAAGGTGTTGTTGACGAGTATGTGTATTGGGACGGGTATGGGTATGGCGGGATTGTTTATTAATGAGGCGAATGTGTAGGATAGGGTGGGAAGGGTATATGAATTGAGCTTCTATGTATAGATGTGACTGCCGAAATGATGGTGTGGATGTACGATCATGCTGCCATATCTTGCCGAAACTACAGTCAAGTATTAATCTTTGGATCAAGTGCTGAGCTCAAACTGTTCGAATCGCCCCTTAGCCATCGTTTGTCGATCTCGATAGCCATAGTAACTCCTGCAGCATACGAACGAAGACAACCAAGGCTCCCACACTCAAGACAGCCACGAACCAGCTCGGCGGGGAGGCGGATGAGGGGGGAGGTAGTTTGGATGAGGGCGGTTCTGGGAATTGTGAGTAGGGGCTGGGATGTACGGGGCCTTGAACTTACAAGGCAGCGACGTCTAAATTGATCCTTGTGGGTTGTGCGGATGGCGATGCCACCGACTAAAGTGGCGGGAAGAAATTGATGGGGCTTTCTTGGATGGAGTGGGGTGAGCGAAGTGGTGGGCACGATTGTGGTGCGAAAGACTGTTGCTAATTATCACTGAACGCTGACACGTTTGGACTTGGCGGTGTGCTTTGGGCCGCTCGAGTCTTTTCTTTTGTCATGGGGGGGAACTCGTCACTGAAGCGAACGTGTAGAACAGCAAGAATGGTATTTGGATTGACCATCAAGAACCAAGACCAGTAGATCGTGACCGGCACTGAGACGGGACATCCCAACATCTAAAGCTTTCCGCTTAGTGGAAAGCAAAGAGAACCTTGCCGCAAAACCCCCATCGAACACAGAGCCTAGCACTCAGCCGTCAGACCCAGCGCCCACTCTGCGCATCGTAAACCTTCCGCACCGATACTTCCGGTTCCATTATGTGCACACACTCAAGCTGAATGTCCTCTTCTCCTATCTAATCCTCCAACAGCTTCTCGATCTGCCTATCCGGCGCAAACTGTCCCTCGAGCCAACACTCACGCACCAACACAATCTTCTCCAGCTGCGAGAACCGGTGGATGGACGGCATCTGGGGATCATCGTAGATCTCGTCACGCTCGAACTCGATCCTGCCGACCGACATGACGAGCGCGCGAACCTGCGTGCGAAGTTCGAGAGGGAAGGTGGTGGCCATGGCGTTAATGTTGTAAAAGTCGCCCCGGAACACGTTGCTGTCGTACTGGAAGCCATTGGCCTCGGTACGGATCTGCTGGTAGGCGAGGAGAAGCGACTTGACGTGGCATAGGGGCACGCCTGCGAGGAGGAAGTGGGGGTTGGTGAAGGGACGTTGGGCGGCGTAAGGGGGTAATCTAGATGGGCTCGTCGTGCGCGAGGGCGAACTGCCAGATCATGTTACGAATCTCGGCTGTTAGGCGGAGGAGGGGGGGAGGCGGTGGAGTTGAGGACGGAACTAGCGGTGTTAGCGGATTTCTTTTTTGGATGAGTGAGGTGGGGGTGAAGTACATGGCGGCAGTAGCTCTTGCAGCTTTTGCAGTAGACGACGCCATGGTGATTTTATCTGTTGGGCGGCAAAGATTGTATAGAGAGGATGTGTCGTTGATGAAGTGAGGTGGTGGTCGAGGTGTAGAGAGAAAAATGTGGCGAAAGTTTGTTGACCTCTATCACAGATACAATTGCTATGAGCACAAGCCTGATCACCCGTTCAGAAGCTCCGGCCGAAGTTACGGCTGCTGACATAATTCTTTAGCGCCGAATATTTCTCGTGCAGCTGCCTATTTAATGGCCATCTGCCAGTGCTTTGCTTTCAACATCTCGGACTCGATCAGCCTCGACAATGGCTTTCCTACCTCAAGCGCCGCAGACCTCACCCTGGAGGCTACCAAAGCCACCGGCTCGGATGGTGATCAGGTCACGTCCCCTACGTAAGCTTCCGGTTCCACCTCAGCGTGTCCATCAATAGACTAACAGTTACTCAAGTCCTGTCCAAGATGCCTCCGCTGGCTCTACCTCCAGCATCGTGCAGGCCGCAACATCTGCGTAAGCTCCACACTCCCATTTTAGGGTTCCTACAGCAAGCTCACAGAAATGTAAGTGACTTCCAGGCACAGTCTGATTGCCCGCTCTTCCGCCTGCCAGTTGAGATCAGGGACATCATCTATGAATAGTTACGCGGCCCTAGTCCCACACATCTTCATCATGCATTTCGATCCTTATACATCTTCATCATACAGTTTGATCCCACTCGCGCGGTCATCGAACCCATGATTCCATGTTACCCCCACTCAGACCGCCAATTTGTGCCACTGGCCCAGACCCAGCCCCATCTTCAGAAGGTGTCGCAGCAGGTTCGGTACGAGACAGCTGCGTTGAGGTGGAGGGTCAACAACTTCGCCACCCACCTGTGCGTTCTCCGTAACATCTTGCCTCTTCTACCCGTGAGCGTGTCCAAGAACATCCGCATCTTCGAGATCCATGCGTTCGAGCATGACACCATCGGGGCCGACGTGGCTGTCTTGAACACGCTACCTGACCTCCGAACTGTGGTGTTGGTTCCCGTGGGCAATTACCATCGACCACCTGTGGATAGCAGGGGCGCGTTGGTGAAAAGGTGGCCGAGGAAAGGCATCCAGGTCAAAGAGACGGACGGAACGGTAGTTTGAGGCGGTTCAGGGTACTTGGATAGGTTGTGGAGAGAGAATCATGAGCTCGGTCGCTTTTGTGGACTGAATGGACAGAAAGTGGTGTAGCTCAGGGACACTGCGAGTCCCTGCAGCCTGGAAATAACCGCGGCAATGACGTTAGAAGAATGCATATCCTGTGCCTGCTCACACTCAGGCTTCTGTGAATGCTTGAACCTCTTTATTTGCCTCGATGAGCTTCTCCCAGCATGATTGGCTCAACAATCACTTAAGACGTGATTACAGTGTCATCTCTGTAAGCTCTAGATTACCAATTGACGTCTTTGAATGCTCGCTTACAATTGCTCAAGTACCTCCAGGAACCAGCGCGAGTGTCCTCTCCTTCGTCTTCCGCCCTAGTTCCGCAGTCGAGTACAATAAGTATCCACGTACGCTTTCGACGTCTCAACAATCTACCTAATAACTCTGAAAATGGCGGACGTATGTAAAGAGATGGGCCATGGTATGGGTTTTAGCTTTCCAAAGATGCGAAAAATTATAAGACTGCGTGTGGGCTCAACTTTGGATGTGTGTGCAGACGGGGAGACCTCTCCTTAGATGTCGTGAATGGTAGCAAAACTTGGACATTCCCGCGACGTAAATAGCCAGATTTCAGTGATTGGAATCTCGTTCCGCGTATATGCGATCATCGGCGAGAAAAAGGGTCCCGTTGTTGGTGGGCGTGCTCAACTCCCAACACTTTTCTCCTTTCCCCACGTCCCCATCGCCCGCACATCCCACCACAGCTTGGAACTTTACCACCTCGAAGATCTTTCACAAAATGACCTCCTCAGACAACGATGGTGTTAGATATCGGGTGTGGGACAGAGGACATGAAGGAGGCAGAAGGTTGTTGTATTGAGTGAGCTACAGCAAGCGATTATATACACAATCAGATGAGTAAGCAGGTGACTAATAGAGTCACGTGAGGTGCAGTTCACAGTGTACCGTGTGAACAGAGGTGCCAGGCTGACACATGGCATCGCGCAAAGCACCGCGGAAGGTCTTGCTTGGAGAGTGGAGGAGAAATCAGTGGAATTCAGTCTTGCAGCTTCCTGATTCGTTGCGTAGTGTGTTTGTACGAATAACAAGTCGTTACGAGGATAGCATCAATGACAGCGCCTTTCGAGTCATCATCCCGTTTACTACAAGTTTTTCCTCGAGGCCGTAAAAGCTGTTTCTTCCATGACACCCGTAGCCAAATGTACATGTATGTATTCGCAACTTAACACGACAGCCACCCAACGTGCCGGGTCGCACTCCCGTCGATTGATAAGCAAGCTTGCGTGATCATGTCATCTGCTCTTTTACGATTGTCCGTTTGGGACGCTGCAGGAATAGACGGCATTATAAACACCTATATATTACCTTGCACACCACGCAGTGGCAGTCCATATATATTCCTGCATTACATTTCGAGCTGCGAGCTCATCGATGCTTTGCCGAAGTGGGGCAAGCTAGCTCGTTTTCGGTTAAAACGCACCTGCCGCGTCCGTGCCCACAACCCTTTAAGGTGACCTGGGTTCAGCGACTCTCTCGGCTACATGCAAGACCTCTTTCCTCGAATCAATCACCCCTTGATTGTCCATAGTCTCCAATTTTTCATCGATTCGAACCAGCGCTTGCAAAGCTCAACGCACCTGTCCCCTTACCATTGCGCCCAACTTGCCGTACAGCTCGACACGAACAGTGGACTTGAGCATTCACACCGGCATACCGAAGGATCTCTAAGACTGTACGTACATCGCCTGTGTAGTCTACGTGTCATTTCCGCGGCCTCATTGCGCTAACACCTTCGCAGATTCCGACTCTTCGAAAGTATAGGTCGGTATCGAGGAATCGTCGAGATCATTGGCGGAAGACGCGATCGAGGAGATAGGAGAAGAGCTAATTCTGAGAATAGTGGTGTGAGTTTAAGTTTGCGAGACTATATTGTCTATCAAAGCCTTTCAAGAAAGTATAGGGCATTGAGATTGGCCTTTGCGACTCCAATGCTCGGGTCTCGATGATTGGAAATACTTGCAAGGGCAGTAGACCAGCTTTTGAGCGTGTGAGGGCTTACAGGAGATCCTCGGGAAAAGAAAATATGAGGGCGTTTATATACGCAGTAATCACTTTCTCTGGCGGTGAGTATTCTCCAAGTGCAAGAAGAGGCTGTAGGTGCTCTAAAAATTCATTTGGAGATGAATAATGGGAATGGATACGTTTATATTAGAAATGGGGTTAGAGTGCTAGAAGGGTTTGCGAAATGCTGACAGGTTGTGGGGCATCACGTCGTCCTTGGAAATGGTAAATGAGTATGTTATAGGTTCATGGGATGGATCGTAGTATCCAAACGTATGAGCACGCTGCATTATTTAGTCTATCTGAGTTTACCATTTGACCTTTGTATAAGGCTGTACATCCCCGCTACCAGCCGTAGATTGTGACCCAGAACCGTATGCTCAAGTGTAGCTGTGAAAGCGAAATGGCTTCCCAAAGACAACATCACCGAAGAGCAGACAAGTATACATCCATGTTACTCCGATGAAGACCAAGGATTGGAAGTATACGTTCTAAAGATTTCATCGTCCGACAGCACCTACTAAAGATCATAGCATCTCAGATATTTATACAGCATATTCCATCGTACGGCCTACGCAAACGACGAATAGTTACAATGATTAACGTAGATACTAAGCGAGTCGCGCATCCAAGCGAATCGCGCACCCCACCAACTTTCTAAACTTATTTCACCTCAACCTGCAATGGCTCCACGCCACAACACTATATTGCCTTCAGCTGAAGGCGACATTCAGCTTGCCATCTTGTCTCTTAATTCTAGCCAGTTACAGAGTAATCGACGTGCTGCTACAATCTTTGGCGTTCCTGAGAGCATACTGCGCGACCGACGCGCTGGAAAGCCTGCCCGACGCGACTGTGAGCCGAACTCAAAGACGCTTACCCAGCTAGATGAGGAGGTGATTTTCAGCTACATACTTGACCTAGTTCAATGTGTATTTGCGCCTACGTACGCAGCTGTACGTGATATGGCTGATAAGCTGCTCTCAGCACGTGGTGGCTCTCTAGTAGGCAGAGAATGGCCGCGCAACTTTGTCAAGCGTACAGACAGTCTTACAACGCGTTTCAATCAAGCCTACGATATGCAGAGAGCTCTCTGCGAGGATCCAGTCTTAATCAAGAGCTGGTTTGAGCTTGTAGAGCAGACAAAGGCCAAGTATGGCATCCTTAACGAGGACGTCTATAACTTCGACGAGGCTGGCTTTATGATGACCAAAATCACGACCCAGCTCGTCGTAACAGGATTAGAGAGGAGAGGCCGGCCAAAGGCTGTCCAGCCTGGCAATCGCGAGTGGACGACAGTGATCCAGGGAATCAACGCTGCTGGCTGGGCTATCCCACCGTTCCTTATCTTTGCTGGCCAGTATCATCTATCTGCCTAGTACGAGGAAGAGGATATCCCACGCGACTGGGCTATTGCCGTCAGCGACAATGGCTGGACGACTAACAAGCTTAGAGTTGAGTGGCTGAAGCACTTTATTAAGCATACAGAGGGCAAGGTGGTTGGGGCGCGCCAGCTGCTCATCCTTGATGGCCATGAGAGCCACCACTCTCTTAAGTTCCAGGAGCTCTGCAAGGAGAACAATATCTACACGCTCTGTATGCCGCCTCACTTATCCCATCTGCTGCAGCCGCTTGACGTTGGCTGCTTCTTGCCGTTAAAGCGTGCGTACAGCCACGAGATCGAGGCGCTGATCCGCGACCACATCAACCACATTACAAAGCTTGAATTCCTGCCAGCCTTCAAGGCAGCTTTTACGCGATCGTTTACGTCAGCCAATATCTGCTTAGCTTTTCAAGGCGCAGGCCTTGTCCCACTCCAGCCAGACGTTGTTCTGTCAAAGCTGGATGTGCGGCTCCGTACACCTACACAAGTCGCTCTGCCAGAGGCTCCCTAGGAAGCCAAAACGCCGAGCAACGTACATAAACTTGAGGCTCAATCAACGCTAATACGTGATCGCGTGCGGCGGCATAAGAGCTCATCACCTGTCTCAATCATTCAAGCGATTAGCCAGCTTAAGAAGGGGGCAGAGGTAATAATGCTCTCAGCTGAGCTAATGCGCGATCGGATCACCAGCCTTGAGAGAGCCAACGAGGCAGCATCAAAGCGGAGGCAGCGCCAAAAGAAGCGCATACCGCAACGCGGAACCTTAACAAAGGGAGATGGAGAGGATATAATTGCTCAAAAGGAGGCTAAGCAGCAGGTAGAGCGTGAAAGGCGTCAAGGTGGAGAGCAATCAGGCCTCAGCCGCCAGGCTTTGGCGCGCTGCACGAAGTGCAGAGAGCCTGGGCACAATGCACGTACATGCAAGAAAGATACTTTGGACACTGCTTAATCTATCCTATTAATATCTATATATTACTCCTTAATGTGGTTGAGATGTTTGCCTACAGAGGTGCGGCAAGTTGGTGGGGCTCGCAACTCGCTTGGATTCGCAACTCGCTTAGTATCTACGTTATTCAAGTTTTAGAGAATCTTATTAAGTTAAGTAGTTCTCGAGATAGCAGTGCCAAGAAAGGGCCTTTTTTGGTGTGAAAAACAGTGGCCGGCTCACTGGTGGAATACGTTACTGCTTAATCTACTGTATCAATATCTATGTATTATCTCTGAATGTGGTTGAGTTGCACGCTTAAAGAAGTGCTCAAAGTTGGTGGGGTGCGCGACTCGCTTGGATGCGCGACTCGCTTAGTACCTACGTTACAAACGAAATTGTAACATCCGGCCCGTAGCCGTATAATGGACAGATAAAGAATTTCACCATTCACGTCACAAACACGTACGGTATACGCAAACGCCTCGTGATTGCTGTCAAAGTATGACTTCCGAGCCGTAGCCGTGGTGCGGGCCGAAGCATGCAAGGCTTGCCTATTTGAGTAAGTGTCCGATGGGAAAGAGTGAATGTTGGGCTGCACGGAAAGGGGGTCGGTGGGTGGTCTGGCTTGGTGGAATGCTTGGATTTTCGCACCTATCGTGTCATCCGCGCAGAAACGCCCGCAATCTATATCAGAATTGGGGAGTGAGGGTAATAATGCAGGCCTACCGTTGTAGTTTCAGTCAGTTACGAACCAACCAGTTGAGAATCATGTTCGTTGATCCAAATGCCCCGCCCGATAGAAAATGCATCCGGTCGATAAATACGTGGTTGACACGGTTCACAGGCGCGACTTGCTCAGGGGTGGAATACATACAGTGCACTGAGTACTCTCGTTTCCATTCCAACTCGTGAGGCCATATACACTCTAGCAACGCCTCTACACATCACGCCTCCCTCGACTCCAACTCCTCTAGCTCGCGCCTCTTCCTCCTCCCCTCGCCCACAATGCCCCAGAAACAAGCAAAGATACCCAACACACTCGACACAAGCGTAACATAATACGCCGTGCGATAACACTTGACGCCCAACTCACAGCCCCTCGTGCCATCCGGCTCCACCACCGAATTCGAATCATACGCCGCGCCGTAAAACAAATTATACACGTTCCCACTCACAACCGGCGCGAGCGTCATAAAGCCCCAATTCACCGCAAACCCATCAGGCCCAAACGCATCGACCACCAACGCGGGAAACACGCCGAACAAGACGCCATACGCGAGGCCCGTGAGGCCGGAGACGGACCATAGGTACTTTGGGTTGGAGACTTTGATGGCGCAGATTTGCGCGAGGGAGAAAATGGTTGCGGAGATGGCGGCGCACCAGAAGCGGGAGTGGTGCAGGCGCTTGACGATGATGTCGGAGCCGATGCCTGAAGAGAGGCGGCCGAGGAACGAGGACACGGAGAGGACGGAGACGTGGAAGAGTTGGGAGTGGGCTATGGAGTCTTTGGATGTGTTGGGGTCGAAGTGGGTCCAGAGGGCTTGGACGTCGTGGCCGATGTTGCTGGGGAGGTCAGTATCACTATGGTGAGTTTTGGCATACGAGATATGGACTCACTTGATGGTCATTAGACCGACGCCGGTTAGCAGGCCCATTAGGATCCAGAGTTGCCAAAAGTCGGGCTTGTAGAGTAATGCGACGCCTGTGACATCTATGCAGTGTGAGTGAGACGACTTCTTGCTTGCTGTAACGTCGTCATCGACGATGTCGCCGGGGGCCGAGAGGAGGGAAGACTCCTCGGTGCTGGGCTCGTCTTCGTCTGCTAGATACAGTTGGCGATAGCCAAATGGTAGAGACAAAAGAAAAAGTGCTTACTAGGCTCAGCCCGTGGTACTGCAGTTGCCTTGTATCTCCGTTCGTGGCTCTTGGTGCGGTGGAGCAAATTTGAGTCTCGCCGGCCGCGCTCGCTGGTTGGTAGGGCGGCGTAGGTGATGCCTTTCTGATGGTCTACCACAATCAGGAAGGGGATCGAGACGGCGACTAGGAGAGACGTTGCGAGAGACAAGAACATCAACAAGCTGGATGTGTTCCCAGGAAAGGCGATACCGGCGATGACAGTGTAGAAGAAGGCACTCAGTCCGAAGGCTGCAAGAGGACATGCAGTCGCTGAACCTCGATGGGTCGGCCAGTTCAGGGTGGCGGTCTTCAAAGCAGCTTGAAATGCAGCACAGCTGCCCACGCCGCTCAGGAAGGAACAGAATGATATCAATGCAACGCTCATGCCACCAGGGCCTCTGTCATAAGCTGGACATGTCAGCATTGTTATGCCATATGCCGAGATAAATCCATACCAATCTTGATGGGATAGTATCCGGCGAACAGTGCGAACATGCCAATTATGGCTGCCAAACGCGGACTCTTTCTGTCCGTTATGATGCCCATGGGTATGCCCGAGGCGTACATGCCTAAGTTCGCAGCCGTGCCCTAGCATGGTGAGATGGTGTTCGCTGGTGGGAGGGTGGAGAGTCGTACGACGACATTACTTTGGGTGGCAGAGAGTTGGAGCTTATCGGCGAATTGGGGAGCCCATGCTGAGTAGGCGTACTATAGCTTATCAGCGTGTGTAATGTTCGGAATGGTGTAGTTACCAACATTCGTCCCACATGCAAGCGCAATTGCCGTCGCAGCGACTACAGATGTGATGCGCGTCTTCTTATGGGTCGTGACTTCCTCCTGGGCGACCATGGTCGAGGAACAGATGATGCTATCGTGTTCGTGCTCGCACGATCATCGAGTACGAAGGCTATACGCGGAGCGGTGTCGGACTCCGGATGGAAGTAGATGCGAAAGCGAAGGGCTACGGGGTGAAGGACAGCAGAAGGCGATACGGTCTATACAAGCAAAGAACACAACATCACAAAGATAAGCAAAATAACCTAGACTTGGGCCATAGTGGGATGAAAGTGGAGTGTCAGTGTCTGTCGCGAATGACCGCGACGTTGGGATGATCAGCGCATCTGATCGGAGATAAGCCACGCGTCTTGGCGGACAGGGAAGGAGCCGCCGAACGTCATGTCATGCGCCTCCACGACGAGACCATCTCTCCAGACTCCACAACCACCCCAGCGCATCCCATTCACCACACCGCGAATATGGGCGCATTACTTTCGCTCCCCTTCCTGGCGATGCCCGCAATGGGCACCGTACGTATTACGACCTTCACAGCGACCGCGCCCTGCTAATAGGCGCCAACAGGTCTGGAGTGTTGCCGCCTCCTGCTGCGGAGCTGCCACCTGCAGCGCTGTCATGGGCTCTTGCGGTGGAAAATGCGGTAACAGCATCGCCACGCGCATCGCCTACGCGCTCATTCTCCTCATAAACTCAATCGTGTCATGGATCATGCTCACCGACTGGGCCATGAAGAAGCTGTCCCACCTCACCCTTGATTACGTCGACATCAAGTGCCACGGCGAGCAGTGCTACGGCTATGTCGCGGTACAGCGCATCAACTTTGCCCTCGGCTTCTTCCACGTCCTCATGGCGCTCATGTTGGTGGGCGTGCGTTCTTCGAAGGACGGGCGTGCGCCGATTCAGAACGGCTTCTGGGCGCCTAAGATTCTTGGGTGGATTGGGATGATTGTCTTGACCTTTTTCATTCCGAACTCGTTCTTCATCGTCTGGGGCAACTACTTCGCCATGGTCGGCGCGTGCCTGTTCCTGCTCATTGGACTCATTCTGCTGGTGGATCTGGCGCACAACTGGGCCGAATACTGCCAGGAGAAGATTGAGGTCACCGAATCGAGGGTCTGGACTGGAATGTTGGTTGGATCTGCCATGACGATGTATCTGGCCTCGTTTGCCATGACTGTGGTCATGTACATCTTCTTCGCAAAGAGCGGATGCGGTATGAACCAGGCAGCCATTACCGTAAGTCAAAGTCTCCTGTATATCCCAGTAGATTATGCTAACAACTCCAGATCAACCTGGTTCTACTACTCGTCTCCTCAGTTGTATCCATCCACCCAGCCGTGCAGAACGTCAACCCTCGCGCCGGCCTCGCCCAATCAGCCATTGTAGCCGTCTACTGCACATACCTGACCCTCTCAGCCGTCGGCATGGAGCCCGACGACCACCAATGCAACCCCCTCATTCGCGCCCGCGGCACCCGCAAAGCCACCATCATCATCGGCGCCATTGTCACCTTCGTCACCGTAGCCTACACTACCACCCGCGCAGCCACCTACGGCCTCGCGCTCGGCTCGCAAGGCAACCCCCACGGCACCGGCTACTCGCAAGTCGGTACAGAGGACTACGAGCACGGCCTCGTGACCCAGCAGCCCGAATCTCGCCGCGACATGCGCCAGGCCGCACTCCGCGCAGCCGTTGAATCAGGCTCCTTACCCGCTTCCGCACTCGATGAGGATGACTCTGATGATGAGGACGAAGGACCTACCAAGAATCCCCGCGACGACGAACGCAACGCCACGCAGTACAACTACTCGCTCTTCCACATCATTTTCTTCCTGAGCACCACGTGGGTGGCCACTTTGCTGACCAGCAACTTCGACGAGGCCACAATGCAGGACAGCTTTGTGCCGGTGGGCCGTACGTACTGGGCGAGTTGGGCGAAGATCATTAGCGCGTGGGCGTGCTATGCGATTTACACATGGAGTTTGGTCGCGCCGCTGGTGTTGCCCGATCGGTTTGATTACTAGGAGTGCATTGTGGATTCAAGGATGTGCTTTTTAATGTGCGGGTTTGTGGGGAGTCATTGGGGGTAAGTAGGTCAGGGGCGCCGCATGGTACGCGTATGTATATTAAAACATTGGCATTAATCACTCTTGTTGCGTGTGGACAAGGGACTCGTATCACCACACAATTTTACAAATACTTGACGTACGTTCGTGTACCTTGAGCGAAGCGTGAGATTGCGCAAAAGGTCAGAGCACTAGGCTTTCTCACATATGACCCGTCAGATACAGGAACTGATGCTTTGTATATTGAAATTGTTTCTTGGTTCATGGTTTGTGTGCGTGCGTTGCTGCGCAGTTACTTTGCTACGTCAAGAGTGCGCCACGTCACATATCGAACGCCTTAGTCCTTCAGACGAAGACGAAAGCTCAGCATCTCGTCATCGCAAGCTGTTCAGAATCAGTATGGGTATTCTCCTCTAACCATCATGTCACCGCTCCATTCCAATACCCTCGAGCGCCGTGATGGGTTCGTAGATGCGCCTTCAGCTCCCATTCCCATCGAGCGCGCCCGAACACTGGATCACGTTCCAAACAATTTCCTCGATTACGACCCCGTTGAGCGCGCTCGAGCATGGAGTTCCCTTCTGCGCGATTTCTCAGCAATGAGCCGACAATACCGAGCATCGTCGCAGCGGCGCAGAGAGGTAAATAGGCTCCGAGTAGGTCTGACAGTTAATTCGTGTGACAATCGCGCACACACACTGCAACAAGCCGTGCGTCGAAGCTTGCGTAATGGCAGCCATATGTCTAAAATTGGCTTCTTGTCGGGCGACGCACGACGCTGCGACCCGAACGATTACCATTGCGTCGTGGACGGGAGGATGATGACGCCGATGGAGATATTGCGGGACGTAGGAGCGAAATTGAGGGAAGCGAATGGGATTTTGGGAGAAGAGATGAGAGCGCTCAGGAGACCACGGGCAGATATGTGAAAGCTTCCAACTTTTGATGTGTTGTTCAAATCAACGTGCCTCATCCTGCATCGACCACGGCCGTGGGCGTATACTTTGATCCCTCCGGTGTTTCGTCATCAGGCTTTTCAATCTTCGAGTCCCGCGATCGACGAGTTCTTGGCTGCTTGTCCTTGGATCCTGCTGGACGTCCAGGCTTACGCTTAGTCTGGTCCTTCAATCCTAAGGGACGTCCAAGCTTATGCTGAGTCTCGTCCTTCAAAATTTTCGGGCGTCCAGGCTTGCGTTTAGTCTCAGATCTCTTCGGGTCGACGATGAAGGCTTTTATCTTGGCGGGTCGAATCGGCGCCTTGCCTCCCTTTGTCACCATACCACCGCAGGGTACGGGAAGTTTATGCGCCGTTCGCTGTTTGCCCGTCCTGAGCTTTTGGATTGCCTGCTTCTGGAGCCGCGTCTCGGTGACCTCGCCGTTCTCTTGAATCATGTTCATTAGGCCAAGTGTGTCCTTGTCGAGCGTGTCGCGTTCTGCGAAGATGGGCGAGCCCAGCCATGTGAGCTGAATGTCCCTGTTCGTGCCAGCAGTCTCGAACTTGGCCGTACTCTTCTTGGTGGCTGTTGATGCCTCGGTATCCGCTTCGTTCGCCCGCTGCATACTTGAAAGAAGAACGCGAGGCGTGTGGCGGACCGTCACACCGACACCCTCTAGTCCTCTTTCAGATGCTGCGCGGTTCCACACAAATTGCTTGATTGTGCCTGCCCTGGATACCATGACAAAGCCCATTGGCGAGCGGCATCTGCCAAGAGCCTCTAGTGCTCCCTTGGTTGCCTTGTTCATGGTGACCATGAGTGCCAGCACGTCCTTGTTTTTCCAATCAGGCGGTGTACCGTTGAACGAGCCTTCCATTTCGCGGATTTCGGCAGGAGTCACAGAGTTGGTTCGGGCCTTGCATTGTATAATGATGCGCATGGGCTCGCGTAGAGGCGCGAGCGCCCAATGGCCAATCAGGTCAATGCCGGCGTCATTCGATCCGCCGACTCTCAGCAGCGAGAATCCAAGGCGCATGAGCGAGATGGCGGCCGTGTACTCGTAGTGGGTACCGACATAGTAGGTTGTTTTGACATTGAGCTTGCTGCGCTCGGTGTAGCGGAGGAAGGACGGAAGTGAGTTGTGGTGCGAGGAGCCGGGCGATAGGATCAGCTTGGGTATGTCAATCGGTGCTGGGTTGGATGAGGATGTGGTAGCGATGCGACGCGGGATGCTTTGCGGCGCTCGGGGGTGCCATTGGAGGAGGGTCGTGTGGATTGGCCATGGTGGGCGCAGGGACAGTCGCATTACGGTGTGGGGGTGAATGTAAAGGAACGTGACATATTTACAGCGCAGACAAAAGACGGGGCAATTGCTGATGGTGAGTGAAAGACGGCGGTGAAGGAGCGTTTTCGTCAGCGTCGCGTAAAGTTTTGGCAGGGGCGCGCCAAAGTGCTAGCTCAGCCCTACGAGGCACTCCCGCATCTACTCCGCATTCCAGCGTCTTTGAACCTCTCAACCTCACTCGACCTTAGACATCACGCCCAAATACACCGTGATATATATAATACAATACACAATAAGACACCACGCCAAGTTTACCGTAACCATGGCCGACATACTCACCCAGATCCAAGACGAGATCGACATGGTACGTGTATCTGTCTCCCTCCCTCCCTTCCCACCTTCCTAATTACCACCCCAGCTCCTCAACATGATGCACCTCCAGCTGCGCCACATCAAGCTCAACGCCCCTCCCAGTGTTCCTCCCGGCCAACAGCGCGTCGACACCTTCGCCGAGGTGCAGTCCAAGACCACCACCGAGAACACGCAGACCTCCATGACCGCCACGCAGCCCACCCAAGACGCGCCCGCCGAAGAGCCGCCGTCGCAGGAAGTGTTCGAGAACAGCATCAAGGAGTTCGCGCAAGACATTGTGCTCAAGCAGCAGCAGATGGAGGCCCTGATTAGTAAGCTGCCGGGCCTGAATGTGAGCGAGGAGCAGCAGATTGAGCGCATGAAGGCGCTGGAGAGGGAGCTGGAGAATCTGGAGGGCGAGCGTATGGAGGCGGTGAGGGAGAAGGAGGTGTTGCTTAAGAGGGTCGAGGAGAAGATTATGGGGGTTGGGAGGGTGAGGACGTGAAGAATGGTATGAGACGGACAAAGACATGATTGGCGCATTCTGACAGGTATGCACGCATCAGAGTGGCCCACTGCCTTCACATTCGCAAATAGATGGAACCACCAGACCGCAACGAAGCTCCAACGATACTCAAGTACCACCAACCACGACTTGCAATCAGCATACACCGCCACCTCAGTACGACCAAGCAACCTCAATCGTTCTTCTCGATCCTACTCTTCGGCACAATGTGGCACCCACCAGCATCGTGCGACACAACCCTCACCATACCACACTCCCTCAGAAACGGCGAGTCCACTGGATCAACATCCTCGACCGTACATACTTGCGTCGGCTCCGGCTTCGCTACGATCGCCCACTCTGCTGGCTTTTCCACGTCGCCCTCGTTTTGCTCCCTGGCCGGCTCTTTGGTACCACCGAAAAGCTGGCCGAACCACGACGCAGACCGCGATGGTTTGGGTCTGTCGCTGGATTCACCCTGTCCGTCCGCGACTTTCTGTTCTTTGCGCAGCTTGCGCGCCGCATGACGCTCCCTGCGACGAATACCCTTCTCAAGGTCCTTGATCTCGTGGCGCTCGGCGCGCGCGAGGGACCTAGCGTTTTCGTCGTCGTCGTCGAAGAGGCCGATTGTGCCGGCGTGCGTGATGCCGTGGACGTCGGTGGGCATGTTGTGTTGCAAGATGTAATAGATGGGTGGAATTGAGAGTAGAAGTCTGAAAGATGGGAGTGTTATCTTGACGGATGATGCAAGATATCGAAAGAGCAGGGACAAGTTGATGATGATGACGGTCAATCGTGGGTTCCTACTAGCGGTCAAGCTACGTGATGACCAACATACCCTCACATCACCATCGCTGGCAGCAAGCACAAACGCCCAAAGCGTGACGCAAGACACACACACAGCAAAGACTCACAGCCATCACACAACAAAAGACACATACATGCTCATTCCAACATTGACCAACTCGATACATACAACACATAATCCAAGCGACTCATCCTCATCCCGCTCCTCCACTCACCCATTTCCATCCACATTCACCCCCATCCCCTCCCCTCCCCTCCCCTCCCCACCTCACCCCATCTCAGTACTCATACCCCTTCATCAACCCCCTAACCTGCTTCATCCTCCTCTCCGCCCTCTCGCCCTCGCCCCCACGCTGCAACTCACTCGCCTCATCCAATATCGCACCGCACCGATTACGCGGGCTTTCGATTTCGGTGGCGCGGATGGAGTCTTTGTCGTGCTGGTGCCGGACGTTTTGGGAGTGCGGGGTGCTGAGGTGGTGGTGGTACCAGTAGCGGCAGGAATAGAGTGTTGGTGTGGGAGTGGGGGGAGATTGGTGGTGGTGGTGGTTGTGAGCTGAGTAGGCAGGTGTGGTGCATGTGTATGTGTAGTCGGTCCAGTAGGTGGGGTGCGGGGTCGTGGGGTGGGGTGTGTAGGTGGTCCAGTAGGTGTGGTGAGAGTAGGACATTTTGAATTTGCGGGAGTAGTGATTGTGATTGTGATGTCGTGGGTGCGGATGGTTGTGTTTATATTCTTGGGGACAGAGTGCGTGCTTGTCTCACGGAGCAAACGTGATGTGGGCTTTGTTGAGGGGGTCAGATGAGATGAGATGATTTGTTCTGAGACAATGGGCTGTGTGGGTGAGACTTTGTTGGGGTGAGACATTTGTGGCGTGAGCAAACTTTGGAAGGGTGAGGAAGGAAGGGCGTGGAAGTATGAAGGGCGTGTGGGATGGGATGTCTTGGACGTGTATGGTGGTTTGTAAATCATTCAAGGGCTTTCTCTCACGTCATGTGTTGCAACACTGGAGCATCATGCTAAAGAACTTATTTCTCCCCCACCGCCCGGACGTTCAATTCCTCCTTCAAAACACTCAAACCCGTCAAAGAACCATATATCCCATGTCTCGCGCATAATCCGAGTTCCTACCGGCATTCGAACTGTACACCGAGACCGAAGCTGCTAAGGTAAGACAAACAAATGGTAACTTGTCTACCGTGCTTTGAAAGGACATAGTAAAGCGTGATACTTTTCGGGACATGAGATTCGTAGAAGTAGGAGTTACTGAGTCGAGCTCGTGGAGGGAGGTGAAATCTGGGATACGCGCGGGAGATATTGAAAATGGTTTAAGATAGTGCAAAGGGTATAGAAAGAGAATGGGGACATAAATCCCACCTAGCCTTCGCTAGCTGCAAACTTCCACACCAACCATTGTATTCAATCTTTCTCGCGTTCTCAAGCATTCGCATCGTGTATCTCGGTATGACACGTGTGATCGCGTGGAAAGAACACAAGCAAATCCACGCAAGTGATATGCATTACTGATCCTGCAATGACTCAGCCTGATCCTCGCTTCGAACAAGTTCTCACGAGTGGAGTCGTAGTCATCTGGCAAGGTAATTTGTTGACAACAAAGACGTTTGGGTGTTGCAGCGAGTCAGAGATGGGCTTTACAGGCTGAGGAATTTGCTTTCCTTGTTATTATTCGATATAAGAGGCAAAAATCTGCCATGCGTAAATATGATTGCTTGGTGGGATTGGGATATTGGGCTGCCATCATCACCCCAGCGAGACAAAAGAGCGTCTCATGGCAGCAATGCTTCTTCGAGCAACGGGTTGGGACGAGATTGCTAGATTCCATTGCTTGAATGAGTTAATGTATGTACAGCACAAGCACCAAGTTTACATGGGTACTTGATAGCTTTCCGTCCGATGACAGTCGCAAGGGCATGGCGTTTGTGTATTCACTGAGTGGAAATTGCGCATGTCCATGCGTCCATTGAATGTACAGTGAGAAGTGGTCGAGAATACGTGACTCTGTTAAAGACCGATTACGCTCACTTCGCGAATCCACACGTCAATAGTCCCTCGCTTGTGTTCAGTCTTCCAACAAGTCCGTTTATGTATGCGCAACAAAAGCCTCCTCCGATACTCATCTCTCATGCTGTGCGTTTCATCTGCCAACCCTTATGTTGTGTGTCGACAGACGGCATTTCTAGCAACGCCATCCCAGCATTTTGAACGTGCTTCGGCCTCGGAAGTGCCAGGAGTAGCAGTCTGGATGATACACTCGGCAAATCACACTTGCCGCAACACAATGACTGCAAGGCGTGATTGCATTCATGCCATATTTGCCATTCATCATCACCAGATGAGCCGCAGTACTTGCATTCATGTTTTTGACGTGGTTTGCAAGGTCTGGCTTACCGTCGATGAACTTCTGCTTTGCTTCAGCAAAGTCGATGAGCCAATTGACGTGAGTTGCGTCGTGAGGCAATGGTGCAGTGGCGTTCTGTTTGAAATGGCCATGGTAGTATTGGATCCCTCGAGTCTCGCCGCGCGCTACATGGGTGGGGCCTGGGCTGGAATTGTGAAGTGGATCTTGGTCGAGGGACTCGTCGTCTGTTATGAAGCGGTCGTCATGGCCTGTATCGGTAGTGGTGATTATGGTGGCTGAGTCGTTGAACTGTATCCTCTTCATCTGTGGTCGAGGACAGGCGATAGCCTCATCACCCACGTCCGGTGTTGGCAGCTGACGCTTCCTGGGCGCATCTTCGCGCAAAAGTCGTGTCCTCTAGTTTCTACACATCGTATTCAGCTGTTACTCTAGGTGCAAGCGTGAAGGCCGTGCTCGGATATGGTCACTCATCGTGTACTTGTTGAAAGTTGCGGTGAGCTTAACTTCTCTCGGTTCATCTTGACTCTCATTCTCTATGCGCTCCTGCAAAATAACAACGAAAGGCGTTTTGGCGCTTTCCGCGAGTGAAGAGGTCATGGCGGGCGGTGCGCTCAGCGCGCGAGCATCTCCACCCCAGGGCGCTTGAACTGGCGAGTCGTGCGATAACAGATGCAAAGAATGGCGATAAAACTTACGACAACAAATAGGTAGATACAAGGAGGCGTACGCAGTATCGTGAGGTTAAGGTGACGAAAATCGCGACTGCATCCATCCCAGGCCGACCAGTCATCACAACAACTGGCGAAAGCACGCGAGGTCACATGACGCACACTTCATCTGCACCTCGAAAATTGAGGACGCCGCAGATCAGCTGCGATCGGTGAACGTGAACATCATGATGAGCGTGAGTAACAAAGCGCAATTTACATGCGAGATGACAGATTGGTGACAGGGAGAGCTCGAACCGCTGGAGTCGCGTCGCGTCGCGATGAAAGCGCCTCTTGACCGTCTGGCGCCTCTTCACCGTTTAGCCGCACAGGTTTCACAAGCAAACGTAAGATGAGAACCAGCAAAAAGAGACCGCGAATGATGACAGCAACTCATGCTCCTCTTTCTTGGGCGGAGAATGGAAGCAGCGTTGTAGACTTTGGAGATAGTGCAATTGGACCTGCGAAATCACAGCCAGGCGCAAGGAAAGGAGACAGGACTGATCAGTCTGTACCATTACCGCGTTTGTAATTCAAAAGAGTTCCTTTGCCAACAATGAACGATGAACGGAGAGCTTCGTGATGACGTCAGTCTTGCAAAATGACACCCAATTCTACCGTCGGCCAGCTCTGGGAATACGGTGTTCCCTCTAAAACCACAACTAACATCAAGTTTGAGTTTCTATGACACTGATGGTCTGCATCGTGGTATGTTTGAGGTTGGTGTAGGACGGTCGGTCCCGCCGCTGAACACCCACCATTCCAGCCAAGCAAAGCTTAGGCTGGCTTGATCAGCCGCGTAATCCTCAGCCCCACTGTAACGCCGAAACGGGCCGCAAAGAAGGATGGCTTTCTTTCTCACGCACCGCACTATTGTTGGAGCTCTTTATGTTTGCTCTAGATTGATGGCTGCGCCTTCGTGTTTGACAATGCCAGCTCACACGGAGATCACTCCGACGACCTCAGCCACGCCAATGACACCGCCTCAACTGCGAACGCGGCCGAGCTGAGTGGACGCACGAAGCCCGGCCGAAACTCGCGAGTCCATAAGCATTGATGAGGCATTTGAAAGAGCCAGGAAGATGCGTTTGGTCAGACGCAACGGCCAACGCAAGTGATGAATAAATGTCGTGCGTCGCTCGCTTTTCGTCTTCTCGTACAAGCAGCACTTTCTCCAACACACCAGGCCGTAGCATAAGCGTTTAGTATCACAATACAGCTTTTGGAACTATGTCTTTCCTCGGCAAGCTTGTAAACGAATTCACGCATTCCGGTCAGTCCGGCCAAGGCCAGCAACAGTATCAACAACACTCAAGCGGCGCACCAACACACGCCCCACCACCAGTGTCACCGCCATGGCACGTTGAGTGGGATGCCCGTGACAACCGCTGGCTTTTCGTGAACCAGCAAACCGGCGAGCGCACTTTCACATACCCAGGACCTGGATATGGACAGCAGCAAGGTGGCTACCCGGATCCACAAGGTGGCTATGGAAATACCCAGGGCGGATATAGCTACCAGGGCGCATACGGCCAGGGCTCGTACAAACAGTGTCTTCCCAACAGTAGCTACCAGCAACAGGAGCATCAGAAGAAGCAAGGCGGCAATGGTTGGAAATACGCAGCTGCTGGCGCGGCGGGTGTTGCGGGCGGCGCGTTGTTGATGCACGAAGGGCACGAGATCAGTAAGCTAGTAATTAAAGGTATTGCTAGATATGGTACTAACATGAACTACAGAGGATGACTACGAAGAAGACAAGTACCGCGTCGAGCGCCGCTTCGACGAGTTCGGCAACGACATCACCAACTTACCCGAAAATGCTGCGAACTGGACAGGCCAGGAAGTTGGTCGTGCTGAGGGCTTCGGCGACAGAGTTGAGAACCGCTGGGACAATGCGGTCGATGACGTTGAGGACTTCCCGGAGGATGCGGCAAGATGGGGTGGACGGAAGGACCAGGAGGTTGAGGACATTCCGCAGGAAATCGAGGGCCGATGGGATAATGCTGTGGGTGACGTTGATCGCTTTGACAATCGTATGGACAATGCGTATGATGATGGAAGGGATGAGCAGCGGTATGATAATGATCGGAGGGATGATGATTGGTGAGCGGAGGAAGAGAGAAAATGGTTATCATGAGCGCGGAAATTGGACACTGACTGACATCATGCTGTTTTTGCCTATGAAAGATATTAATTCCGTAAGTAGCGGTCCTTATGTATCAGATCCACCTCATGTACTTTCAGCTTCTTTCCCCAACTAAACCCAAAGTAGGGTCCTAGACTTAGATCTTCATGCAGAGTGGGCTGCAACTTCTACCTTCGCAAGCCACTTCTCATCCGTCACCGTGCACCAGTCCACCTTTGTATCGACTCCCAGCGTGAAGCACCCAGCGTCAAAGTCATATTCGACACGGTACTCAGTCCCACAGTTCTTGTTCTCGCAGACGCCGACTGCCGCAGTTTTGGGCCACAACCGATCTTCTGTATCGTCTTCAATCGCCCTATGGGACCACGTATCGACGCAGTCTTCAGCCTCACTCCAAACTGTGTCGAGCACCGCAGAGCTTGAGCTACGGAGACGTGAACAGATGTACTCATCCATTGCAATTAGCTTTTCCCGTACATCTGCGTTGATGACGTCCGGCGACCCTGCATCTTCAGCAGAACCATTAGATGCAACAGGCTTTGGAATGTCGTGGCGCATGGCTTCGTCTCCTATAGCTACTTCCAGTACGTTGAATAGAATAATGCGGAAGAATTGGAATAGGTAAGACTCCCAG
>Ga0265797_10001062_pt1 | contig 49480 bp, 61 predicted proteins | sample P2T30metagenome_FD_192433 | JGI IMG/M metagenome (GOLD analysis project Ga0265797, IMG submission 192433) | Plant litter microbial communities from East Loma Ridge, Irvine, California - P2 T30 | ecosystem: Environmental > Terrestrial > Plant litter > Unclassified | place: USA: California...
GGGCTTATCAAGAGACATGGGATGTGGGGACGAAGAAAGTGAAGAGGAAAATGCGGCTGTCATTATAGCCGACGCGCCGCGCCGCCCGGATCGGCCATAATCGCGTCTTCATCCAGCTTGCCGGAGTCTGTCCATGCATTCCACGAAACACCCGATCGCCATCGACGAGCATATCGCCGCCGTCAACCTGACCTCGTTCCATTACGGCGTGCCAGGCAGCGGCAAGAAGGTCTATATCCAGGCCTCGCTGCACGCGGACGAAGTGCCGGCCATGCTCGTCGCGCACGTGCTGCGCCAGGAACTCGAGCGCCTCGATGCCGAAGGCCGCATCAACGGCGAGGTGATCCTGGTACCGGTGGCCAATCCGATCGGGCTGGCGCAGGTGATTCACGGCGCGCCGTTCGGGCGCTATGACCTGGCGACCGGCACCAACTTCAACCGCGCCTACCGCCACGTGGCGCAGGATGTGATGGCGGCAGTCGACGGCCAGCTCGGACAGGACGCCGCCGCCAACGTCGCGCTGATCCGCGAGCATGCACGGCGCTCGGTTGCCAGCTGGGTGCCTGGCAACCCCACCGCCACGCTCAAGAAAACGCTGCTCACGATGGCGATCGACGCCGACATCATGCTCGACCTGCACTGCGACACCGAGGCGGTGCTGCACATGTATGCAGGCACGCCGCTGGTCGAGGCGGTGCTGCCGCTGGCCGCGCTGATGGAAGCGCGCGTGCTGCTGGTAGCGACGGAATCGGGGGGCGAGCCGTTCGACGAAGCGTGCGGGCGCCTGTGGTGGGACCTCGCACGCCATTATCCGGACGCCGCGATTCCGCCAGCCTGCGTGGCGGTCACGGTCGAACTGCGGGGCGAGAACGACGTCAATTACGACTACGCGCGCAAGGATGCCGATGCGCTGCTGCGGTACCTGGCGCACCAGGGCGTGCTGGATATCCCGCTTGGCGACATGCCCGCCTACGCCTGCGCGCCGACACCGCTCGACGCCGTCGAACCACTGACCGCGCCGCATGCGGGCGTACTCGTGCTGCGCAAGACGCTGGGGGACCGGGTCGAGGCAGGCGAGCCGATTGCGGACATCGTCAATCCGGTCAGCGGGCAGGTCACGCCGGTGGCGGCGAGCCGGCCGGGGTTGCTGTTTGCCTGCACGGCGCACCGGCATCTGCTGCGCGGGATGCACGTCTGCAAAGTGGCCGGAACCGACTCGTTCAGGATCGGGGATTTGCTGTCGAGTTGAGGTCGTGCGGTGTTTTTCTTTTGATGATGCAGGCAAGGCTGCTGATGAACGCCAGCGCCGGCAGCAGCCATGCATGGCCGATCTTCAGTTCCATTAGCGTCGCGCCGCTGACCAGGCACCAGCTTACTGGGATCAGCCAGAAGATCGCGGGCGCACGCCATGCGAGCAGCATGCCCAGGGTGGCAACGACTGTGGGATCGGGAACGATGCCGAAGACTTCTGCCTGACGCCATTGGCCACCATCGCGAGCCAGCGCCAGCAAGGGATAGGCGAGGATGGCCAGGCCAGTCATGCCAAGCGCCACCCGTTGCGGCGCTGGCGCTGCGTTGCCTGGCTTGAATGCGAGCCAGCACAGTAACAGCGCCTGCGAGGCAAACGCCGCAGCAAAATACGGCGCTGCTGTGTTGATCTCGGCATAGCGCGCCAGGTGATACGCCCATGCGACCCAACCCCAGGCAGCTGCCAGCACCAGCGCTGCTGATCGTTGCAGGTGCTGGCGTGGCCGCGCGATGGCGCCGAGCACGATGACGCCCGCCACCAGCGCCAGAAAATGTGCAGGCCAGATCGCTGCGTTGTAGCTCTCGATGAGCCGGTAGTAACTGCGGCTTGAAAACATCAGAAAGTCGGACAGCGAATACGTCCACCACTCGCTCATGCCAGCCTTTCGACATCCTGCGCGATGCGCTTGCGCAGCGCCTCGTCCGGCATGCGACCGGTGCCGGCCAGCAGATTTTCGCGCACGTGCGCGACGCTGGACGTGGCCGGAATCGCACACCTGACAGCCGGATGCGACACGATGAACTTGAGCAGCGCCTGCGCCCACGTCGTGCAGCCGATATCGGCCGCCCAGCCAGGCAACGGCTTGCCGGCCAGCGACTGCGTCAGATCGCCCTGGCGAAACGGCCGGTTGACGATCACGCCGATCTTGCGCTCGCGCGCCAGCGGCAGGATGCGCTGCTCGACGTCGCGATCGAGCGCGTTGTACGAGATCTGCACGAAGTCGATCGGCTGCGACGCCATGATCTTCTCGATCTCGGCGTGCCGCCGGCCTTCGGACGTGGTGATGCCAACGTAGCGCAGCCGCCCTTCCCGCTTCATCGCCAGCAGAATTGGCAAATGCTCTTCCCACGACAGCAGGTTATGCACCTGCAGCAGATCGAAGCGCGGCACGCGCCACAACTTGCGCGACGCCTCGACCTGCGCCACGCCACGCGCGCCGCCGCTGACCCAAACCTTGTCGGCAGAGAACAGCCGCGCAGGCTTGAGCGCTTGCACTGCCTCACCGATCACGTCTTGGGCCGAGCCGTACATGGGCGACGAATCAACGAGCCTGCCGCCACCGGCAAAGAACTGGCGCATTACGTCGACCGATTCACGGCGGCCTTGCGGGTCGCGACCGACGTTGAAGGTGATCCAGCTGCCAAGGCCGATGACGGGGAGTTGTTCACCGGTCGAGGGGATCGGGCGGGTGAGTAGTGGAACCAGCGCCGGTGCTGCATGAAGCGATGGCAAAGCCAAGCCACCCGTGACGGACAGCAGCAACTTCAGCAGACGGCGACGGCGTGAAGGGAAAGTCAGGGACATGCGACGCGCTCCTTGCATGCGTGAAGAAGAAACCCAAGGGTACGTCGATTGAGTGGAACGTGGCGCGGGAAATGCGAGGGTGCGGGTGCGGGTGCGGGTGCGGGTGCGAGCTTGACTGGAGCGGGTGAAGGGAATCGAACCCTCGTCGTAAGCTTGGGAAGCTGACTAATGAATGGCTTAACCATGCGGGTTTGCGACCGAAAAACGCTCCACAAAAATCTCCAATTCATCCCTCTACAAGTCAGCATCCATGCGGCAGTCGCAATTTTTGTGGAGCGTTTTTTAAGAGGTTTTAGCAAGATATAGGCAAAGATTCAAGTTCGACACAAGCCTACTGTAAGGCGAACGATTTCAATATACTGGCACGCAAATAAGCGTCGACACAAATGCAAGTCGAAGCTTCGCAATCTCAGGATTGCAACAATAAAGTTGGATCCAACTTGCCGATTCCTTCGCCCTATTCAAATGGCCGCTTTGGACCAAGCGGGCTTCACCGAGATGCTCATCCACGATGTAGCCCATCGCCTTCCCAGTCTTACGTAACCCCGACCCTCTCGATAACAACCGTACCGGAAGAATCCTGCGTTAAGGTTTGCGCCGTCCACCAATCCGAGCGTTCAACTCTCCAATACATGCCATATTGAAAAATTAGAAAGGTTTTTTTAAGGATTTCCTAACTCGGTGCTATATGTGATGACGGCGGGTTATTAAGGATAAGGCGTGTAACAATTTCATTGATCATTTCGTCGCTCAAATCCGGAGTGCGGGCAAGCATATCTCTAATAGTGTCCACACTATGCCCTGATTCAAGTTGACGCATTGCATGGGTCCAGTAGAAATCACGTAAGGCATTCAAGCTCGGCTTACTTAGTTTCGATTCTATCCATGCTTTGGCTGAACTTTCTCCTTTTGGGCCGCCGCTACCCTCAAGCGAACGCATCCGACGTTCAAGGCCACGCGTGCTCTCAAGGATTTCAGCCAGAATGTCTTCTTGTTTTCTAGGCTCGGTCTTTGTTTCGGCCCCATACGCTTTGAGGATGGCAGAAAACTTAGTTTCAAACTGTGGCCAGTATGTGTCGAAGACGCCTTGCAGAATTTCTACGCTCAGGCGGCTCGACTCGGCGAGACTGCTATTGAGGGTAGAGACCAGCTTCCAGATGCTTTCGTAGACCGGCAATGTGTGGTTGAACTGAGCAAGAGGATCTCGAATGTCCCTTGGTTCTAAATCGATCAAGAAAGTGCAAACGCGGTTAGTAGCCAGCCCTTTTGCGAGGGCGCCGGCTTCAAACAAAATCCAAGGTGCTTCTCGGTTTTCATGCGTGAGACAGATAATCCCGAAAGTCGTATCTTGGAGCTCGTTGCTTATCTGATTAAACCAAATTGACCCAGCGTCAATCCCACTCGTTGAAATCCACGGGCGAGACGCTTGGACGACGCACTTGATCCAGTAGTCCAGCAGTTTCGCTACTTCCCGGCTGCGATCGCCGGACCAGCTGATGAATACCTTCATTCCCAGTCCCTTTTCTGTTGCAAAACTTATAATTCCAACTTAAGTAGTTAGTAATAACAGCCACAAATTTCGCCTTTTTAAAACCGCCACTGTGGGTTGTGCGGCGGGCGTCTACTTTTGGCCGATATCGGAAGTTCGCCAGAGCATGTTCGCCTTGGCCTTTTCTGTCAAATTTTTTTGTTTTGTGTCTTGTTTGTTTCCGATTTTATTGCTTCTCCACGTAAGGCGTGAGCAGTTTTCAAGACTGCGGCCTATGCCTTAAAAATCAAGCTCTTGGCGCCAAATCGTTTCCGCAGGTGGACCAATTTTGATCCATCCAAGCCATTGTTTACATTGATTTGTCGGCATAGTTGCGGAAACGATTTTGAGGTCAAAACCGATGCGGTAGAATCGCCTCAGTACAGGAGGGTAGCTATGGCCAATGAGATTTACGACGATCTGGACGAACTGCCGGCGGCACCGCGAATTGACATTTCAAAGGTCGACCTGGCGCTATTGGAGCGGGCGGCGCAGGCGATAGGCGCCGTGCGCGTGGAGGTGGTCGATGGCGAAGGCTACGTCAATCTGCACTTCGCCGACGGTCCGGTAGTGCACAGCTGGAACCCGCTCATGTTCAGCGGCGATGCATTCGACCTGGCCGTGCGGCTTCGACTTGAGATTTACATACACGAGCAGGACACCACCGTAATGACCGCCGATCTCAAACTGGCAAACGAGCAGCACGGCGCCGACGCAGGCGCAGCTACTCGTCGGGCCATCACCCGCGCCACGGCCGAGATCTAGAATAAGCCAGCGGGTTCAGCAGCACGATCCCAGCTGTAAATGATGACTTCATTTCGCTCAACGCCGCGGCCACCCCCTCCTACCGTGTAGGTGATTGGGACGGTGTCCATCTGAAAGTCTGCAAAGATTCGGCGGATGTCGGGGTGATCGTTCAAACTGACAATGGCTTTTCCCTTCAAGTGCCCCATCATCGAGGCCATCTTCTCGTATTCCTCCAAACCGAAGTCAACGCCGTAGCCCGCTGTCTCCCAGTAAGGCGGATCCAGATAGAACAGCGTATGGGCTCTGTCGTATCGATCCATCAGCTTCGCCCAGTCCATGTTCTCGATATAGGCGCCGGATAGCCGTAGGTGTGCGGCCGACAAATTTTCTTCGATCCGAAGCAGGTTGATGGGCGGTGCGGTTGTGGCTGTGCCCCAAGACTGCCCTTCCACCTTCCCGCCAAAAGCATGCTGCTGCAGGTAGAAAAAACGTACTGCACGCTGAATGTCGGTCAGCGTGTCAGGCGGCGTCTCCTGGTGCCACTTGAACACCTCGCGACTGGCCAGTGCCCATTTGAAGTGGCGCACGAATTCTTCGAGGTGGTGTTGCACGACCCGGTACAGGCGTACCAGCTCGCCGTTGATGTCGTTGATGACCTCGACTTTTGCAGGTGATCGGAGAAAGTAGAGAGCGGCGCCGCCGGCAAACACTTCTACGTAGCAATCGTGAGCAGGGAACTGAGGAAAGATGTGATCGGCTAGGCGTCTTTTACCACCGAGCCAGGGGATGATTGGATTTGCCATTTTCTACGAACTCCCATTAATACTGTACGGATATACAGTATAGGGTGTACGTTATGGAAATTTTTCCCTCTAAACGCGATATTGCCGAGAAAAATTATAACTTTCACTGCTCCTGAATAGCAGGCTGATCTTCTAGCAGGCGCTGCGCTTTTTGGCGGCCCGTCTGGCCGCCAACTCTCGTGCAGCATCGAGCGCTGTATCATGGATCTTCATCCACTTACAGATTTTGTCTCCTAGTTCTGGTTGCAGAAATAGTGGAGCATTGACAGCGTAACTCCAGGAACGATATCGGATAGTTTTTCTCTCAGTACGGCTGTAAAACATATTTTGCCATGTCAACGCATCATGAGACGCATGATCCTTATTTAGCAAGATGCTTTCCAAAACCGCTCCTTTTAAATGACCGCGAATTTTACTTTCGCCTTTGATGGTATCTTCAACTTCTCGAACGCGCTCCCGAAGTACATCATCGCTGGGCTCCTCAGAATAGTGCCGTTTGTTTAATGGAACGCAGTACTGACGGAGTTTCCATACAAGGGAATCAAGCTGAAGCAGCTCATAACTATCGATAGTGAACGAGGTAAGAAGGTATCGGTCGCCATTCCACTGGGCTAAATGATTGAATAATTCCTGTTCGCCCTCTTCCAATTCAATTCGAAAAGGAAGCAACTCCCTTATCCGTGTCAAAGCCTTTGTTAAATTATGACTTATATCTTTAGTATTTATACGATGAAGAATAAGGATACACTTTAAGTATTTTTCAACGGCCTGAGATGCAGACCACAGAAATGGACCCGATAGGTGAGACTTCATTAACACCCTCGCGGCTACATAATCCAAATCTCCGGTGTCCCTAAAGCAACGGATGGCAAAATAATTTATGTTTGCGTGCTCAGTCGGTTCCCGGTCATCTTTCTTCATAGCAATTACCATTATCAATGACAAGTGCTTAGATTAGCACGACGCATGGTTCATCTCGCAGACGCCAGACGGAGGTCTCTAAACTTGTATGGGCACCTGCAATCGCGGACGGTTAATGTGGCCACGCCTGGACGGTCTTCGCATGCCGTGCTGCGCACTCCGCATATTGCTGTAACAGCTTGATCGCCCATTCCTGCCATACATCATAGTCCGCCTCAGCTGGGCGCTCAACGACCTGGCACGGCGCGGCCAGCGCGCTATCGAGAGATGCTTTTGTTGGTGGCTTCGATTGCGGCGTCGAGGTTGCGCACGCGGGCAGTGTCAGGCACACAGCCAGCAGGAAGTTTCGGTGCATTGCGCAGCTCCTTGGTGAGCGCCGACATGCGCGGCGCCAAGATGGATTGAATGGTGGCGAACTCGGTGGCCGCCTCGGTGATGCGCGTGGCGTCGGCCTGCAGCGTGCTCAATGCCAGCTCGGACTGGCTGCGCATCGTTTCCGCGTGCGCGCGCTGCAGCTCGGCGATCTCGGCGTCGTGCCGCCAGCCGTTCGTGAACCAGCCGGTGGCGCCGGCCAGCGCCATCGCCAGCAGCAGGACCAGGCCGACCACCAGCGCGCGGTACTGGACGGGGATCATGGCAGGCCTTTCAAGCACAGCTCGCGCTCGGCCTGGCGCCGGCGCGTGAGGCCCCGCACTTCCTCGTAGACCCAATGCATCACGACCTTGCCGCGCGCGTCCTTGAGCGGCTTCCCGTCGGGGCCTTTAACTGGTCGCAGAACCTTGACCTTATTCCAGGCCAGCAGCGCGTTGCAGGCGCCGACCATGTCGCCCGCGCTCGTGCGCCGAGCCATGCTCGAGCCGCAGAAGCCGCCCACCCCGATGTTGTAGGCGATATCGACGAAGGCCACTTTCTGGCCATCGGTCAGGCGCGCAAGGGGGATGCACATGGCAATGCCGGCGGCGTGCCGTTCGAGGTCACGGTCAAGCTGGGCGCGGCACTGCGCGGGGGTGTACGTCTTGCCCCAGGCCGCGTTCTCGGTGGCGCCGGTGCAGTACGTGAGCACGCCAGCGATGTCGCGGTAGGTGGACAGCTTCGTGCCTTCGAACGCAGGCGTGAAGCTGAGCAGTCCTGCCGCAGCCATGGCGCCGACCAGCGCGACCAGGCCGCGCCGCTGGGTTGGCGCGCTCTTAACCATTGCCGGTCACCGACGGTTGCGCCACGACGCGCGCGATCGCGGCGCCGAGCGAGGTCAGGCCGGCGGCCACCACCAGGATGGGCGCGGTGCCGCTGGCGTACAGGTGCATGCCGGCCTCGATGGCCGATGCGATGGCGGCCAGCAGCGCGAAGCGTACCGACCAGAGTTTCGGGAATTGCGCGCGTGCGTCGTCGATGAATTTCATGGTTTTTCCTGTATTGGCAAATGCGGTTTTGCTTCGGGGGCCTGCAGCTGCGCGAGGAACTGCGCCAGGCGCACTTCCCGTTCGTGACACTCAAGCTCGGCCAGGCGGTTCTCGCGCGAATTGCGCTGGTGCGTGTACCAGGCGTTCAGCAGGAACGTCAGCAATGCGGTGAGGATCCCGACGATGACGCCGACTTGCGTCAGGGTCAGGGAGGTGGCGACCGTTACTGCAGCGCCGGCGTAGCTGCCGACTTCCGGCGGGGTGGTCTTACTGATGCTCATTGCTGCCTTTCGATAGGCGTAAAAAAACCCACCGAGGCGGGCTGTGTCTTGCGGTTCGGTGGCCGGGCCCGGGCGGGCCACGAGGATTACAGCCGTGCAGCGGTGATGAACAGTTCGTCGAGAGCGGCGGCCTCCAGGCCCAGCGCGGCACCCATCATCGTGACCAGCGGACTGTTGCGGGCGACGACCCTCGAGTAATCCCACTCGATGCGCGCCGCCTCGCTGTCCGGACTCGGCAGCGAATCGATCGCCGCGTCGACCTGGCCCAGCACGCCGCGCCCGAGCAGCGCCAGGCGCGCTTGACGCATGCTCACTTCCTGCGGCACGGTTGGTTGATTTGCCGCTGCCGCACGTGCCTCGATCTCTGCCAGCTCTTCGGGTGTGGCGTCGCGCGCGATGCCGTCTACCAATACTTGGATCATAATTAGTTGTTCCTATGCCCATAAACACGAATGTCTGCACCAGCAGCAATGGTGCCGCTGTCTGCGTATATGCGGAATCCTGAAATCGCTGTAGTTCCCGCATACCCGCTTTCTAGCGAGTTGTTTTTTAAAGTTCCACCCCCAGTGTCGAAAGTCATTCCTCGAACACCCAGTCCTTTTGGCGTAGTTCGATTTGCGTTTCGAACTTCTATTGTGATAGTTGTCGACTGAGCCGCTGATGAACTCAAGTAGCCGATCGAGACTGAGGCTGCGGCGCCTGTGCCAATGCCATTTGCAGGGCCGCTGGCACCAAAATACCCCGAAGTAACAATAGCCCCACCTACTGCGAACCGGAACGAAAGCCCATTGCCCGACGAACTAGCGCGCATCGATTGAACTTCGATCGTATAGCGGTCGTAAGCAGAGCTGAAAATGTTCAGGAAGTCGACATTGGCGACATCGGTTGACAGGGTGGTCGATGCCAGCAATGTAAATGCGCCCGTACCCGTCTCCCCTTTGTCGCCGTTGCGTTGGTAGAACAGCATCAGACCGTCCCCCGCAGCAAAAGGGCTGGCCGAGCTACTGCCCGTGCACGCTACGGTGAGATTGCGGTAGCCACTCAAAGCCGCGCGCGCCGTGATGTCGAAGGTCATCCACTTGCTCGGATCGCCTTGCTTCACCAGCCGGATCGATCCTTTGATGACGCTGGTCGAGGCGTCCATAGTGTCAATCAGCGTGGTGTAGTCTTGGCCCCCGGCGACCAGGTCCAGGCGCATTACCGTGGCCGCGTTCTGCGTTGCGCTCGACAGGCGCAGCTTGCCCGCGCCAGGGTCAGCGTCGGCAGTCGACGTGTCGAAGATGTAGGGCAGCGCGTAGGCACCGCCAGCGGCCATTGCGTTCAGCGCCGCCGTGGTGCTGTTGATTTCGGCGCCAAGCGTTGGCAGGTCGCGCATGAAGCCCGACATCTTGTTGTCGAAGTCCAGCTGGTCTTGGGACTGGTCTGGCATCTGGGTCGGGTCGAGCAATACGGTGATGGTCATACGGTTCCTTCAATTTGCATTGACATGTTCCAGCGGGATTTGCCCTTGACCACGGGCTTGAGACTCGAGTAGCGACCGTACGCAATCGCTAGGCCATAGTTGAGCGACCCGACCCACACGATCGGCCGCTGCCGGTACTCGGCCAGCAGCTCGTAGACGGCATCGACCCGCGATGCATCCACATCGACGTCCGCGCTGATGCGCTTCGCCCAGTTCCGGATCAGGGTTTTGCTGGTGCCGTCGAAGTTAAACGAGGTGTCCGAAAAGTCTTTGATCTCGGCGCCCAGGGTCATCAGGGTCTTGCCCAGGTCGGCGGTTGGCCCGATCGCGCACATGCCGCACTTGGCTGTGCCGCCAGGCTTCTTGATCGTGATCGTGATCAGGGCGTTCGCGAACGGCGGCAGCTTCAAGCTGACGGCCCAGGTCTTGCGACGGATCCGCTTGAAACTCCAGTTGAAGAAGCTCGATCCCGACGTCGAGACCTTGAGCGACTGCTGCTCGCGGTAGACGAGGCCCTTGCTTCGGTCGACCACAGACACCCTCACCTCGCCCGCATCGACATTGCCGATGTAGAAGCCCTGGCTGATCACTTGGGCCGAGGCCACGATGATGATTTCCTCAGGGTTCGAGGTCTGGGTGTTGTTGTACTGGTCGAGCATGGCCCAGCGATTGGCCGCGCCGCGCGGCGCCCAGGCCGCCGTGTCGGTCAGCGCCTTGCCGACGTTGCCGGCGACAAGGGATTGGAACACGTTGTGACTGCCCGGGTCGTAGACCAGCGCATCCTTCGCGTACGTCGTGGCCGCGTTGTAAGCCGGCTCGACGATCGGCACGTTGGAATACACCAGGCCCGCGCCGGCGCTGATTACTTCCCCGGCGTTGAGCAGGACATACGGGGCCCGGCTCAGGTCTGCCGGGTCGTACGTGACGCGCAGCACGTTCGGCGGCGCCATCTGCTGCACGCCATTCCGGTCGTAATACGGTGCCGAAGTAGCACGCGTGCAGGTGACGTCACGCAGGGTGACAGGTTCAATGATGTCCATCAGGATCCTTATGCTGGAACGAGTGCAGGAACGATCTCGGTAGAAATCGGCTTGCGGCCGTTGACCACGTCATCCAAGTGGCTCGCGGTGTTGCTGGTGTGCGTGGCGATGGCCAACATGCCATCACGCAGCGCCTCGCGCAGCTCGACGTTCTCACGCTGCTGCGCTTCGATCGCGGTCGACAGACGCGCCACCTCCGCCGCCAGGGCCTCGGCATTCCCGTCCGGGCTGGCCAGGCGGCGCATCAGCTCGCGGTTGTCAGCCGCGGGCATGATGCGCTCGCCCTCGTGGATCATTGCCGGCATGTCGGTCTTGACGTAGTTGGTGCCGATTGCGAAGCCCGGCAGCTTGCTCGACGCATCCTTCTGCGCCGCCTTCAGCCAGTCCGCTTTCTCCGCCTCGCTCATCGTCGGACCGTAGGCCTGCATCCAGAACTGCAGACCCTCGGCATCCGGCGCCCGGCCCAGCACGCCCTGGTACAGCTTCCGGAGATCGGCTTCCGTCGAGTTGGCAATGCCGCCCACGATCTGATCGATCGGCGCGCCGTTGGCGGCGGCGTTTTTCCACCACTCGAAACCAGCAGCGTCGGGCGCACGGCCCAGGTTCTGCTGGTAGGCGTTGTTGATCGCCGCGCCTGCCGATACAACCGGGTTGGCGTTCGCCGCTGCCATGGCGCCCTGCAGCGCCTTGATCGCCTGCTCGATCGACAGGCCGATGGTGCTGATGCCCTTCAGGACGTCGATCTGATCCTGGTGGCGCGCGAGCATCGCGTCGAGCTGCTTGACTTGATCCTCGGCGACCTTCAGGTTCTTCTCTTCAACCGTCAGCGCACCGTCGGTCAGCTTGGCCAGTTCAGCCAGGTCACCCTGGGCGCCGAACAGGTCGCGCTGATAGTCCTGGTACGTGGCGTAAGCCGCTGTCGATGGACCGTTGCCGATCTTCGACAGCGACTTCTGCAACGCGTCCGCAGCCGGCAGCGGGCCGCCAGCCTTGGCGATCGCCAGCGCCGCGCGCACTTCCGCCATTCCGCTGTAGCGGTCCGCCTCCTGCTGTTCTGGAGAGCGCATACCGTCAAGCGAGCTGCGCAGCGCGGACGACATGGTTTTCAGGCTGTTGACCGCTTCGGTCCGCATCTGAATGTCTTCCTGCATCGCCTTCTTCTGGCGATCGGTCACGCGCTGGAGCACGCCGTATGCGGCATCGACGCCGCTTAGCAGCGCAGAAGCGTTTGCCTTGACCTGCTCGGTCGCCTTGGTGACGGCTTCGAGTGCATCCGCTTCGTCCTCCAGGGCGAAGACACGTTGCTGAAGTGGGCGCAGCGATGCGTCCAGCCCTGCCAGCTCAACTGCACGCGTGGCTGCCAGCGCGCCGACCTTGTCACCCAGCAGCTCCATGATCCGGATTTCAAGCTCGCGCTTGCCGCTAGCCAGGTCGGCTGCCTTCTCCAGCGCGTCCGCGTCAACGTCGGCAATCTGCTTGAAAGCAGGGGCGATCTGCATCAGCGTGGCATAGGCGCGCGCGCCAGATTCGGTCGTCAGGTCCAGCCCGGTGACAACGCTGCGGAACTGCTGCAGCGAATCCTCGGCGCCAGTCTTGATATCGAACTGGTCGAGCGTAGGCGTGATGCGCGCGCGAAGTGAGTCAGCCCGCTCCTGGTTAGTGTAGAAATCGGCCAAGAATTGGTCAGCGCTCGACGTAAATTCATCCAGGCCGCCGACCAGATCGATCAGCCGCTCCCGCGCACCGACCGACGCCAGACCGACTGCGCCAAACGTCATCCCCATCGAATTCGTAACCACAGAGACGGCCTGGTAATTGGTCGCCACATGGGTGAGGGTTTCCAGGTAGCCTTCGCCCACCTTCTGGAACGATTCAAGACCGGCCACGCCGAACGCGGCCAAGTTGTCGCCGACCTTAGAAAACACGGCCGACAACTCTTTCTCGATCTCGTCGTCCGACAGCCCCTTCAGGCTAACCTTGCCGATATCGACCACGAAGCTGTTCAGCTGCGCCTCGAAGCCGTCAGCCCCAATACCCAAAACCTTCCCCGCTTCGAACACGGTGTCATACAGCGATGTAAGGATGCTGGCGATCTGGCGGTTGCCGTCGGCGCCAATGCCTTCCATCTTGGTGCTGTTCTTGTCGCTGCTGAACCAGCCGCCCTTTTTCTTGATGTCGGCATACTGCGATGCGTTGACGCCGCCGCCCAAGATCCCGGCGAAGGTCGTCTTGTCCAGAGTGAAGCCGGTATCTTCAACGGTTTGCTTGCCGCCAAAGATGCTTCCCAGCGCCTTACCGACAAACGTCTTGCCGATAATTGCGCCAAGTGCTGCGCCAAGCGCCATCCCAACCGGGCCTCCGAGCAGCAGGCCAATTTGACTGGTGCCCATACCGACATAGGCACCAGCCATTGCACCGCCCACACCACCCAACGCGGCACCGCCCAGGCCAATCGCCTTCGCGTCGAACACGTTCTTGCCCATGTCCGCGCCAAACTTGCCTGTCACACCGGTGGTTCGCACCAGCAGCGAAGAGAATTGCCCGATACCGACCTCGATGTTGCGCAACGAAGCGAGCATGCCGTTGCTGATGGCCAGGTCTTGAATCGTCGCACCCTCAATGCCGTCGAGCGCGCGCGAGATGGATTCCGACTTGGCATCCGACCCCAGCACCGAGCCGGTGCCCTGCGCCTTCTGGCGCGACTCGAACAGCGGCACGCCGCCCCCGCCAGATAGGCCCCCGATGGCCACGCCCAGGCCGGTCACGATAGCTGCCATTGCCGCCATGCGCGCCGGCGCCGAATATGGGTCTCCTGCGCCTTGTCCCAGCACCGCAGCGATGCCCTTCGGCACCAGCTCGGCCAGCGTCATTGCCAGCTCTGCAGCGTGGAAGACTTTTGATACCGCCATCATGGCGCCGTAGCCACGACTCTGTTCGCCAAAAAATCCGGCTGCAGCGCTGGCCATGGCGCCGTATCCAGCGAGACGATTCTTCGTGTCCCGCTCGTTGAGCTCCAAGATGGTTTTTTGATACTTGATCTCGTCGAGTTCCGGCGTCCCGCGCTGAGCTTCCGCCGTTGCACGGTGCTTGGCGATCTGCTCTTGGCGACGAGCAAACCCATCGAGCGACGCCGTCATTTTCGAGATAGCATCGCCAGCGCCGCCGAATGCCTCGCGCAGCGCGTCGCCGAATGTTTCGGCGCGTGCAGGATCAAGGAACTGGTTCAATTCATCGAGTGCCTTCTTGCTCGTCTCGGCAGCGTCTTGCTTGACGCTGCCCTCGCGTTTCGCTGCTGCCAGGTTGCGTAATTCCTCGGCCTGGCGCCGGTACCGCTCAGCCAGCGCGCTGCCGGGCTCGAGCGCGTCGAGTGCTGCAGCTGTCTGTTCTTTCAGCGCTGCAGCGTCGTTCATCCTGCCGAACTGCAGGTCTGCCAGTGCCGTTTTGCTCAAGCCGATCTCGGCATTTGCGATCCGCTGAGCCTCGACCTGGGCAGTAATGCTGCTCAGCTCGGTGTTGGCAGCCACGACGCCCTGCATGTACAGCTCTGTGCTCTGCTGGGCGCGGGTGCGCTGTGCTGCGGCCAGATCGGTCTCAAGCTGGATACTGCGGGTGACACGCTCGACGCCAAGTTTCGAGATCTGACCTTCGATATCGGTCTGTTGCTGTTGGCTGCCAATCTTCGAACTGGTCAGAGCAAGTTGGCGACGAAGTCCCGCTTCGACACGATCCATGTCAGCAAGCTGTTTCGCAGCTGTCTGGCGTAGAGCGTCTTCTTCCGAAATCAATCCTGCGTCACGCTGGGCCTGGATTTGATCCAAAGCCCGTTGTGACAGCGCATCCTCGACCTCACCGCGCTTGCGAAGCGCGGTGATGGTGTTGTCGATGCCAGCAACATAGACGTCGTTGTACTCGCGACGAATCACCTTGAGGCGGCTCTGGATCGCTTCCTCTGTCGCGCCCACTTCCCGGCCCTGGGTTGCGGCCGCTGCCAACGCCATATCGCGCTGCTCCGCGCGGGTCAGCATGATTTTTCGCTTGTCTTCCCAATCCCGCTCAAGTGCCTGAAGTTTTGCCGCCGATGCCTGCTCTTCAGCTGCTTTTTTCGACGCCGCAGCCTTCTGGTTGATCCCGGCGATCGTGCGCTGGTTAGCTGCCAGAAGCGCCTGCTCCGACAGCACATCCCGGTCCTTCGACGGGTCATACGCGGCGCCGTCGCGCGACTTGCCGATGCGTTTGAGGCGCTCAATGCGCGATTCCATTTCCTTGCTTTGCGCATCGAGAGCGGCCATCTGCTGATTTGGCCCTTCGACCCGGCCACCCGCAAATTCCACAACCGCGTCCCAAGCTTCACCCGGGGCCTTCTTCAAAGCGATCCAACCCCGCTCCCATGCCGACAAGGTGGCCAGGACTTTGTCCTTTTGGCTGGCCACACCATTGGCGTAGGCATTCTGCGCGATGCTTGCCGCCTCGATCATGCGGCCCTGCTCCTGCGCAGCCTTGACTGCCCGGTAGGTTTCCGTGGTCACGAAGCCGTATTGATCGCCCATCGCACGGAGCGCGGTGAGCGGATCTTTACCCAGAGCTGCGAATTCCTTCGCGGTGTCTTCGACGCTACGGCCCAGGATGCGCTGCGCATCCACCGCGACTGTACCGAACCTTTCCAAATTGGCGCCAGCGATCGCTCCTGTGCTGGCCAGCGTCGTCAGTGCCTTGGCAGAGGTCGCTTGCGAGCCGTTGACCAGTTCCATGCTGTTGGCCATGTCGGCCATCTGTCCGGCAGTGGTGCCGGCGATGTTGCCGGTCATGATCAGCGCGCGCGAGTACTTGATCGACTCGTCATAGCCCGACTTGAACGCCAATGCACCGGTGGCCACTACTGCGGCTGTGACCGTGTACGGATTGATCAGGCCGAGCACGGCACCACCGAGGGCGCGCGCGGCGCCGCCGATGCTACCGAACATGTCGCGCAGCTGGCCACCCTGCTGGAGCAGAACCGTCAGGGGGGCTTGGCCACCCTGCAAGCTGACGATGATGTCGGTCATCTGCGCCGGCACGTTGCGCAGCGCGGCGTTCATAGCGGCCGCAGACATGCCGCCGCCCTGCAGGGCGCTATCCGCGGCGCGCAGCTGGTCGATGAAGGGTTTGGCGCGGGTGGTCACGCCCATCTGCGCGGCTTGCAGCTCGAGCAGCTCGACGCGCGTTTTCCCGATTGCTTGTGCCTGGTTCTCGAGCCCTTTCAGGAACGAGTCCTGGCCGGCGCGCGCCTGCGCAGCTTCGCGCTGGGCTTGCGCCAGCATTCGCTCGCCATAGGTGGCCTGTTCCTGCGCCAGGCGCAGGTCCCGCAGCTTGGCGATCAGCGGATCGGCTGCGCTTGCCGCTCCGACCTGCGCTGCGCGGTAGCGCTGCACTTCGTCAGTGGACAAGCCAAACAGCGCAATTTGCTCGCGCAGGCCCTGTAGAAATGCGTTACGCGACGCGTCGGCTTGGACAGATTCACGCTGGGCCAGCGCCGCGGCGCGCGCGGCGGCCTCGACCTGTTCCTGGGCTGCGCGCATGTTCTGCAGCTGCAGGATCAGCTGGGCGGCCTCCTGCGACGCGCCAGCTTGAGCAGCGCGGTATCGCAACACTTCTTCGGTCGATTTACCAAACAGGGCGATTTGCTCACGCAGGCCGGCCAGGAACGATTCTTTGTTGGCTTGCGCCTGGGCCAGCTCACGAGCGGCCACAGCTTGGGCACGCGTCGACTCCGTCGCCTGGTTCTGCGCGGCCTCGACCGCGCGCAACTGGTTTAGGTACGGAGTCAGCGATGCGGGATCCACGTTGCGCTGGCGCGCCTGCGCTTCGTAATAGGCAGCGGTGGTGCGGCCACCCGACTCCATGGCCATTGTCGTGCGCTGGATCGACGCAATGATATTGCGCTGCGCAGATTCCACACTTCGCGCGGCGCCGGCGGCGCTAGCGCCCGATTGCGTGATCGCCTGGCCAGCGCGCTGCGCGGCATCGATCGCCGGGCGCAGTCCAGCCTCGACGCCGGAGGCATCCGCCACCACCCGAATTGTTGCGTTGTTGACGATATCGGTCATGGCGAGCCTTGAAAATAATTTAGCCCTGGCACGCAAGTGCTCAGGGCTGAGATGGTTGTTTCCTACTCATCGCGATCATGCATGGCGCCGAGCGCGGCGTACTCCATCGCCTGGATGTCTCCTTCGAGGTCGTCATAACCCTCGGCCGACAAGCCCATCCGATCCATCTTGCGATGCAGCGGGCCGTAATCGAGGCCGATGATTCCCATGCCCCCGGCGCGCCACTGCGTGCGCATGAACGAGAACAGCACGTAGGCATCCCAGTTCTCTGGCCACACCTCGACGTCTTCATCTGGGAAGTCTTCGGGAGTGAGGCACGCCGCCTCCATCTCAGCTAGGTCCTTTTTTGACAGACCCGGCTTGTACATGGATTCGGCGACCGCCTTTAGTTTCCCAGGCGGCCTTCGTTGATCGCGTTGCGGTAGTCGTCCTTGATCGCGTCGGCCATGGCCGGCAGCGTGTCGACCAGTTCGGCAACGCCATGCTTGTCGAATTCAGCGTCCAGGTTCCAGCTGTCGACGATCGCCAGGATGTAATCGACAGCAACCTTGGTCTGGCGAGCGACAATCTCGGCCTGGGTCATCGTGAATTCGGGGATCGTCTCGCCCGCAGCTTTCGCCTTTTCAACGGCTGCCTTGAAGCGCTCGATTTCGACGTTCGCTTCGTCTTTCAGCGTGGCCTGGAACTTGTCGGTCAGCTCTGCCAGTTCGGTGCGGCTGCGATACTTGAACGTCACTTCCATGCAGCCGGTCGAGCCGTCGAGCATGATGCACTTCACTTCTTTCTTGAAGCCGGTTGGGCGCTTACCGAGGACGATTTTGTTTGCTTTGGTTGCCATGATTTTTATCTTTCAGAGGGGTATAAAAAAACCGCGAGGGGCGACCTCGCGGTTGGGAAAAAGCCCGCTAGTGCGAGCTGGCAAAACTTGTTACGAGGCGTAGCGAACGGGGCGGTTCTGCAGCGCGCAGCCGCCCTTGACGGCCATGACGTTGCCCTTGGCCATGCTTGGGGTTTCGTCGAACGAAATGTAGCCGTTGAACAGGATCTTGCTGCCGCTCGGCAGGTCAGCGCGCAGGGCGGCGATCTTGCGCGAGTCCGCGATCTTCTTCATCGCCGCGTGATGTGGCAGCAGCGGGTCGTCGGCGATCGTCAGGGCCAGGCTCTGCGCGTTGTAACCGTCGGGCAGATTGATGTCGTTCTCGTTTTCCATCAGGCTGACCGAGACGTATTTCGGATCGCCGCCGGACGGCTCGGCAGTCAACACCTGCTGGATCGGAATCCAGGTCGTGATCTTGCGCAGCGCGCCGGCGCCCATACCGACCGGGAACAGGTTTACCTCGGTGGTGTCCATGCCTTCCAGGGTGACCGAGGTGCCAGTCGCGGCCTTGGCGCGGAACACGCGATTGGTCATGCGGCTCCAGCCGCCAACGTACTCAAGGTAGTCGCCGGCGGCGAAGGTGTTTGCTGCAGTGGTGAGGACCGTTTCCGCTGCGTTCGATGCGGCCGTGACGCCGACAGCGGCGGCGTAGATGGTTGCGATTGCGTATGCGGTACCGGTCGGGAGCGAGAGTGCCATTGAAGGGCCTTTCAGTGAAGAGACCCGTTTCCGGGCCGTTGCGCCCGTTCGGGCAAAGAAACAGCCGCCCGGAATTCTCGGGGCGGCTGGGAATGAAACTGGTGGGGTCAGCAGAACAGCATGAATTCCTGCACGGCCCCGCGATATTCGGTCGGTTCGTCGTATGTGTCGGCCGCAGTGGTCAGCACCTCGGCCTGCAGCGCCCGTGACGCTCGGATCGCGTCTTCGGCTTGCATGGCCACCTGCGACGCTTCGACCGACGTCGCAGCCCACGTATTGACCTGCACGCGCACGAAGCGCTTGCTCGGACGCTCTCCCGTGACAAAATTAATCGGTGGGCCTCCGATGATCTGGAAGGTGAGATACGGCGTCTGCGTCGCGGGTTCGGCGATCCCGGGGAAAACCCGGCCATCGACCAGGTCGCCCAGCACCCGGAAAATTTGCTCGTGCGGTGTCATCGTGTATTCCTTGCCATTTGCTCGGCCAGCGTGCGCGTCATGAGGTCGACCGCCTCTTGCTTTTTCATTTCGTAGGCCGGCCGCATGAACGGGTACGCCTGCACTCTCGCGTTTCCGTACTCGAGCTCTGCCGCGCGCCGGTGCGCCGCCCAGCCGATCGTGCGGCCGGTGCGCTTGCTGACCTTCGTATTTTTCGGAACGAATTTGTGCCCGTTCTCGACCCAGCGCCAGTAATAGGCACCGTTCGAAGATGCATTCCCGTTTCGCACGGTGACCAGATAGACCTGTTTTCTGCCGGCGTCGGATTCTTCTTCCAGGCGCTTGACGATGATGTTGTCAAACAAGATGCCGGTCTTTTTGTTCGACAGCGCATTTTGCTTTGCCTGGTCTCGAAACAAGTCGGCGCCGACAAAGCCGATGGTGCGCAGCATGTCCTCGTCGACCAGGTCATTGACCTGGTCGACCGTGTTCTGCACAGTCTCGATGAGGCTTGAGGGATCGAAATCCATTATTTTGTCGCCTCACACACGAGAAAAACGAAATCCCGATCATTCGAGTCGGGCAGCACCGCTTTGATGTCGTAATCGACCCGCTTGTAGCGTGCCTTCATCGTTGCATCAACATCAGAGCGAATCCGGATCCTGAACGAGCATTTGACGATGGAGACGTCAGCGTTTGCGCGAATGGCTTCGGCGCCGGACTGGAACTTCACATTCGCCCACACCTCGGGTAGAGGCGTCCAGGCCTCTGGAAGTCGCTGGCCCGCGCCATCCCGGGCCGTTGTGCGCTTCAGGAGCGCAATCCGATCGTTCATCATCCGTGCACCACCAGCGGCCAGAGCAGCCGTTTGACAAGCTCATTTTTTGGCTGACCACCGGACTGGAAGTGCTCGCCCACACGCGCCAGAACGAAACCGGTGATCTCGAACGGCACGACACCAGGATCTACCCCGTAGCCGCAGCGGTATTGCACCTCGACCGCATTTACGCGGTTCTGAGTCGGCGGCCACACGTGGCCCGGCGCCGGCAGGACATATCCCGGCTCGCTCTCAGCATCCACGAGGTAATCTCGCGGATCCAGCGTGCGCTGCACGCCGTCGACATCGTAGAACCGGATGTGGTCGACCTGCAGCAGCGGCGGCTTTCGAAGCTCGATTGCGCCACCGAAGCGGTCCAGCGTCAGGCGCCAGGTCTGCTCCATGACGGCGCGGCGCGTTTCACCTTCCGCCTCGGCGGTGTAGATCCGGACGGCTGACTCGATCTCGCCATCGAGTGGCGACGTGCCATCCTCCCCGACGTCAGCTCGTGCAGCGGTGCGCGCGGCCGCCATCGAAGTTGCCAATGTGGCCGGTGGAGTAATCAGTCGCAGGCTCATCGGGTCGTTCCTTGTGTTGCTGGTGGGCGGCCGGCGCCGTGCGGCGCGCCAGGCGCTGCCGGCGCGCGCGCGTATTCGACGGCGGCCGCATCCTGCTGCTTCAGCAGCTCGGTGTTTGGCACGCTCGGCAGTTGCGATGCATCGATCATCAGTTGTCCACCCTGTTAAATTGAATGGTCCGGTAGAAGCGCTCGCTGTTCGCACAGTCAATGCGGAAGTCGCAGTAATTCGCGCCGGCAGGAAGCGTGTCCATGCCGCCCAGCTTCACTAGGATCAAAGACCCCTGGATCATTGCTGGCACGAGCTCTTCGACCCCGACCGGAAGCGCTTTCACCTGAGTGGCCGTGGTGCTGCTGTCGACCAGGTCGTTTCCGATATCTCCGACGAAATAGCTTTGCTCGTCCGGATCCTTGTCGAGCAAATACACGCCAACCTGTTGCTTGAACCAGGTCGTGCGGTCGATCCGCTCACCATTTGCGAGGGTGATGCGGAGTGTGCAGAAGTTAGATGCGCCGATCGCCGCGTTAAACCCGCCCAGCTTCACCGCGATCAGCTTGCCCTGGATGACGGGTTCCTCGATTACGGTGACACCGGCCACCAGCGCGACAACCTCCTTCGCTGTCGTGCCGCGCTCGGCCAGGTCAATCGTGATGTCTGCCACCCAGTACCGTTCGTCGAGCGGGTGCTTCTCGCTCCACCACCGCCCTGTTTCCAAGTACGGGGCATTGGGCAACCGCACGGTCGGCACACTGCCAAATTTCACCACGCGGGTGCCGCCCGGGAATGCGACCCGGCGGGACTCCGCCACCGTCGAGGCCGACACCGCATTTTGCGCAGGCTGCGCGGCCAGCGTGGTAAAGCTCGCTGACAGCGGCGTGGCACGATTCCCAGCCGCGTCGAAGGCGCGCATGCGCACCGCGTGCGCAGTACTTGCAGGCCGGCCAGAAACCGCTACCGACCGGGCGGCATTGGCAATCAAGCTGTAGCTCTCCCCGCCGTCGATGCTGTATTCATAGCCAGCGACGCCGACTGCATCTGTCGCCGCCGGGCACGACAGCATGGCGCCCGACGTGGTGATGGCGGACACCGTGATCTCGCCGGTCATTACGGGTGCCGTGGTGTCGCCACCCGGAACCGGCATTTCCCAAATAACCGAATTTGGCTGCGCTTCAAAATCGGGTAGCAGCCGCAGTTTGTTGTCCAGGCGTAGCGCAGCTTGGTCGATGTATGCGCCGCTGTACGCGCCGACCGGATGCGTGATCGCGTGCTTCTTCCACGTCGCACCAGAGTCGGTGGTGGTGAAAAGGTACAGCTGGTTTGCAGTGCCCAGCGTGGCCGGCACGTTGTCGTCAGTCGTCGCAGCGGTGACGATGATCTTCCCGCCGTGATACGCAACGTGTGGCGTGCCCGCGTCCTGCAGGCCGTTGTGCGCCATCAGACGAGTGCGCACCCACTTGTTTGTGGTCGTGTTGTACTTGGCCACCCACAGGCTGCGGAAGGCTTCGTCTGGGTGCTGCCAGCTTGCGACCAGCAGCGGCTGACCGTCGGCGCCGATTGCAATGCGCGCCACGCTCGCGTTGTGGTTGTAATTGTTGTTCGGAAATGCAATGTCGCTGTCGTCCGTGCCGCTGACCAGTGGAAGATTCAGCGCCTTGCCACGCATAGTCGTGAAGGTCGTACCGCCGTCCGTCGACTTGATCAGATTGATGTTCTGGCGCGGGTAGCCAGACATCGTGAACGGGCCATCGCCCTGCAGGAACTCGGTCGTTACGTACAGCGTGTCGACGCTCGCAAAGGCAATCTCCATGCCGTAAGAGCCAAGGTACGAGGCCGCATTGCCAGCGAGGAAGTCAGCGCCTTTGCGGTCGAACGTGGCGCCGTTCCATTTGTAGATGCCGGCCAAGTAGCCATTGCCGCGTGCGCCCATCCACATGCTGCCGTCGAACTGGTTCCGGAAGAAGCGGCGGTAGGAACAGTTTACGTCGAGGCCCACAGGTGCGGTCGTTGCCACCAGTGCCGAAATGTCTTCGGTAGGCGCCGACAGGCCCTTCCATGGTGTGTGGTGCGCTTCGCCATAGGTGATGACCTTGCCGTCGTCAGTAACGCACACGCTGCCGTCCCGGTGCCCGATGGTCGTATCGTGCGTCCCGGTGCCGATCTGCACGTCCTGGATCATCTCGTACGTGTTCTTGTTCAGCTTCGCCAGGCGCGATTGCTGCACGCCACCAACGGTCACGGGGGCGACGACATAGACCGCGTTGGCCGTAGTCCAGATCGGCGTGTACAGCGACAGCAGCGAGATCACTTTGGTGCCCGAGTACGGCGTGTTGAAGCTCGTTGGCGACAGGTTACCGGCAGGTGTGACGCTGGCTTCGACCAGATCGGGGGTTGGCACAAGCTCGAACCCACGGATACGCATCGTGCCGCCGACGCTGTCCTGCTGGCGGCCAATCTTGAAGTGCGAAATACGTCCGGCATCTTCTCGGGTGAACGAAAACGGCAGCTGCGACCGCTCGACAATGCCAGACCCTTGCGGCGGAACCAGATTGATCACCTTGTTCGCATAGACAGGCTTTGACGAATCAGTCCACGGCTCATAGGCGCCGTAGAATCTAACCGATGCAGGCGATGGCTGACCCGGCGTGCCGGCCATCGACCACAGCATGTAGACGTCGTACTTCTGCCCCACGACCGCAGTATCTGCGGTGAAATGGATTTGCCCCTGCGCGTTCGGGAAGGCGTAGGTGGCCACCCCGTCGACGTCGTTGGCGGTATATGGCGAACCGGTGCTGACCGCCATTTTGGATGGCAGAATTGTGATCGTAGGGTTCGCCATATTTTTATTTTGCTTTGCTGAGAGTTTCGAGGATGCCGTCTATTTCGGCGCGTGGCATCGTGGCCAGGTGCTCGGCGGTCACGTCTTTGTTTCCAGCTCGATGGTTTTCATTCGCCCGCGCCGCTCGTACATCACCGTGGTGACGCCGAGTTCGCGGAGCATGTTCAGCGCGCGCGCATGCGTCGCGCGGTCGATCTTGCCGACGGCGCCGTGCACATACACGGTGCTGCTTGTCAGGTGGTCAACCGTGATGATCCCGTCATATGGCCGACGCGCCTCATAGCCGCCAGGCTCGGAGTACGCACGGATCGTCGAGACGGTCGTGACCATGTGAAGGTGGGTCATCGCGGCCCCCGGTTACTTCTTGGCGCGCAGCGGCTTGGCCGGCGCCGGCGCTTGGCCGTCAGCTGGGGCGGTCCAGCCCTCCGCCGTCGAGACCTCGATCAGGTCTTCGTCGTCGGTTTCGATCTCGGCACCGGCTTCGAAATGCTCCACCTCGACACCGCGATGCGCCCAGCTGAAGTCTTTTTGAGCGATCAGTTTCATTGCTGCTCCAGAATGGAAAAGGGCCGCCGCAGCGGCCCTTCCCGGGTTGATGGATTACGCCGCAGCGATCTTGAGCAGCTTGATCGCCTGGGTGTTGCGCAGCTTGCCGCCCACGCGCTTACGCACGTAAAACTTCACGAAGCCCGGCGTGGTGATCTCGTCGCGGGTAATGCGCATGCCGACACGATCGCAGATCAAGTAGCCTTCCTTGAAGTCACCGAACGCCAGTGGGAACGCATTCGCGGCCAGCGCCGGCATGTCTTCGGCTTCGGTGATGCCATAGCCCAGGAACGTGGCCGGCTGGCCAGCGGTCAGCGCCGGCTGCCAGAGGTAGCGACCGTCGCCGTCCTTGTACTTGCGCAGCGCGGCCAGGATCAGCTTGCTGGTCAACCACTGCGCATTGTTGCGGTAGCGGGCGCGCAGCGCGTAGACCATGTCCAGGAAGACTTCCGGATTGCTTGGCAACGCAGCCGCTTGGCCCGACGCCAGGTACTGCAGCGTGCCGAAAGCGCGCGTTGCATCTGCGGTAGCCACTGGAGCCGGGCCGCCCAGGATGCCGGTAGGCTTCTTGGTGCCGTCACCACGGATGAACGCGACACCTTCACCGACGGCCATCGATTCCGACGCCGAGCTGGTGAGCCAGTCTTCGACGTTGAAGAACAGGTCGTCGAGCGATTCTTCCGACGCCTGCGGTTTGGCCGAGGCCATGCCGAAAGTCGGCGCGACTTCAACCAGGTTCGGCGTGTCGGTCTGATTGCGGGTGTCGGTCTCGCCAACCCATTCGAAGCCGGCGCCACCGATGTCGAACAGTTCCTTGTAATCGGTACTGCCGACCTGGCGCACGGTGGCGATCTGGCGGATCGGCGAGATATCTGCCGACAGGCGCGCGATCGTGCGCTCGATCACTTCAGGCAGTGCGTAACCACCGCCCGAGCCGCTGCCAACGGTCGCCTGGGTGGCACGGCGCTCGCCGGGACCGGTATTGCTTTTCGCTTCCAGCGCCTGGAACGTCTGCTGCATGCGCTGCTCGCGCGCAAAGTCACGTGGCGAGCGAATCCAATCGTACAGCGCTTCCTTGTACTCGGCTTCTTCTTGGCTCGCGCCCGGCTCGCGATCGCCGCCCGAGAATGCGCCCGGACGAGCCAGCTTGGTCTCGACCTTTTCCAAGCGGGACTTTTGCTCGGTCAGCGAATTCATCGCTTCGTCCATGCGCGCCAGCTTGGCGTCGAAGTCGGCCGTTGGCTTGCCGGACTTGATCGCCTCGATGCGATCATCGTTGGTCTTCTTGTATTCGGTGAAAGCCGTGTTGATCTTGTCGATCGCCTCGGCGACCGAGCGCAGGGTCGGCTCTTCGCGCATTTCGTACGGCACAGCGGCCTTGGCCTGGAATGCGGCGAAGTGCGCTGCCATCGTCACGGCCAGCAAGGTGGCCATCTGTTGGGTTTTGTTCATGGGTTCTTTCAGGAAGTGAGGGAAATGAGCAGCCGCTCGGCCGCCTTCATGGCTGCTGTCGCCTCATGAGCGTCCCGCTCATCCAAAGCGATGCGTTTGACCTCGGCGATCAACGCCTTGGCCGCGTCGGCCGAGAATCCTGCATCCCGCAGGGATTGCTCAGCTTGACGAATGGTTTTGATGCCGGCGACGTCGGCTGCCTTGATGCCGGTGATGCGCGACTTGTCGTTCGACGGGAAGGTGACCAGCGAGACTTCCCACAGCTCGACCTCGGTCAGCGTGCGCACGTCCGTATCCCGGTCGTATCCCCACTCCTTCGACACGAAGCCGATCGACAGCCCGTTGAGAGCGCCCATCTTCATCAGCGCATAGGCTTCGGCGCCCTTCACCGTGTCCAGGGCAAGCTTGCCTTTGATGCGCAGGCCCTTGCTGTCTTCGACCATCTCGGTCCACACACCGATCGGAACCGTCGCGTCGTGCTGCCAGAGCATCGCGGGCATGGTGCCTGCCGCGCGGTGCTCTGCCAGCGTAATTGTGTATGCGCCAGGGGCGATCACATCGTCGTAGCTATCGCGCACGCCGAACACCGAGCCGTAGCCCTCGATCGTGCCATCCTCGCCTACCGATTTCAGTTCGAAGACGATGTTGCGTACCTCGCGGCCGCCGGCACCGGACCGCCGCTCCAGTTTTGGCGGCAGTGGCTGCGCCAGGGGACGCGGCGCCGGACGCTCGAGCGTTTGCCGTACTGCATTCTCCAGCTTATTTGGTGTCGGTCGCAGCGTTGGCGTCTTCATCATCTTTTCCTTGTTTGCTGCCCTGGGTCATGTTCATGGGCGTGAGCGGTTCGTTCAGGCCCGGGAGCGGGTCCTTCCCCTCCTCGTCCCGAATCTCGTTCCGGGTGTAGATGCCCATCTCTGCCATCGTCCGCGCCCACTCAGCGCGGTCCTTCATGGAACCGGCCATCAGGTAACGGGTGTCAAACTCGCCGAACAACGGGCCGGACCCATCGAGCAGCATTTCGTCCATCCGCTGGGTCCAGTTCGTGTGCCATGGCGCCAGCGTGTGTTTCGCGTGGGCCGCGAAGAACGCCTCCGAACTGGCAAAAGTGGCTGACTTGTCGTTATGGCCGACCATGATCGGGAACACACCGTAGCCGCGGCAAATCTCCTCGATCTGCAGCCGGCGCGTCGCCACATGCTCGGCGTCCACGCCCGTCTGAGAAGTAGGAGTCCACTTCGCTCCGTTGTCGACTACCAGCGGATCGCCGTTCTTGGCCAAGCCCGAGAACTTCTTGATCCACGCAGTCAAGCGGCTGTGCTGTGTCTCGTCGAGAGCCTTGTCAACCGAATAGACACCGCTTGGCCGAAGACCGTTCTGGTGCATTGCAACCTGACTTTGTTCGGTCGCCAACGCCAGGCCGATCGCTGACCTGGCCAGCTTGACTGCGTCCAAGTTCTGCACCCAGTCCCACTGCAGGCCGTTCAACAGGAATACGTCGTCCGGGCTGAAGGTGCCGATCAGACCAAATTCGTCCCAGCATCGGTAAACCAACTCGTAGCGCGATGTGCGCTCGACTGTCCAGCTCTCGGGCGCCACTGGGATCAGCTCCCGCACCCGGTTATTCGGTCCGCGTACTTTGATCGAAAGTGCCCGTCCGACCAGGGCGGCATGCATGGTCATCTGGCGGCGCCATTCGAAAGAGGTCTGCCATTCGTTTGGCCGGCGCGCCAGGAGGCGGTACTCGGGGATATTGGTCGCTTTCTCCCTCGTCCCGTCCGGCTTTTCCCGGTAGACGTGAAGCTTCGGCGTGGCGCAACCGTCTGCGATCACCTTCACGCACGCGAGCACGGTTGACACATGCAGTGCGGTTTTCGCGTTGACGTGAACGCCAGCGATCATTGCGCCGCCACGTCCTTCAATCAAATCCATGATCTGGGCGTCGGTACGCTGGGCAGACTTGCGCCCTAAAATGCGGTCGAGGAAGTTCAATCTTTATCCCAGAATGAGGTGGTTGCGACTTCGCCGCTGATTGCCCGTGCGATACCCATGATTGCGGCAACAGGGCCGTCGATCTTCTGCTCCGGCTTTTCCTTGCGCGGATAGATGTTGTCTTTCGCGTCCAGCTTGGCCACCACGTTTGAGGCCATCCAGGTCAACAAGGGGTTACCATCGTGATGCACGCGGCCGGCCTTAATTGCGCTCTCGAATTCTTTCATTGGGAGCGACAAATTCTTGACGGTCTGTCCCACTTCCACGGCAGTGATGCCGCGCTTAGTGAGGCGCTGCTCGAGCTGGGCGGCGCGGAACGGGTCGAAAACTACCTCTTCCGGACCGTAATGCGCGATCAGCTCTAAGGTGTCTTCTTCAATCAGATCGAAGTCGATCTCGGCACCATCGTGCTGCTGCAGGAACCCCTCGATTACCCACTTCCGGTAGGCGTTCGAATTCTTCGGATCATTCTCGATCGCGTGCTCGGGGAGGTAGTAATGCCCGAACAGGTAGAAATGCTGCTTCCCCTCGATTTCCCTGACGAACATGAGCATGATCACGCACACGTCTGAACGGCTGGCCAGGTCGAGGGTGATGTAGCAGCGTTCGCCCCTGAACTGCTCCGGGCGCAGTCCAAAGTCCGCGCACTTGTTCCATTCCAGCATGTTGAGCCAGGCCGACTTGGCCGAGCACCAGATGTTCAGATGTTTTGTCTTGAAGCGGGTCTGCTTCGAGGCACTCTGCGTGGCCTGACGCTGCTGCGCCAGGAGGAAGTCCTCGTCGACGGAGATGCCGAAGTTCGGATTCGCCTTGCGCAGCACGGCGGGACTGGTCCAGTCGTCTCCGTCGTCGATCGTATAAATCAGCGCGAAGAGCTCAGGATCGTCCAGAACGCCATCGAGCACCTTCTTGGCGTCCTGCTCTTGGTCGAAGCACGGCCCGGCGATGTTGAAGCCAGCGGTCGTGATCATCAACAGCAACGGCTGCTCACGCGCACCCATACCGGTTTCCATTGTGTCGACCAGTTCGGATGTGTCGTGCTCATGGTACTCATCGACAATCGCGCAGGACGGTGATGCGCCATCACCAGGCTTGCCGATCACAGGCTCGAATCGTGAGCCGTCGGCCGGCGAGAGCAGTGCCTTCGCCCAGACCTCGGCGCCGAGCGCCTGTTGCAGCTGCGGCGTGCGCTCGAGCATTTGCTTGGCTGGCCGAAAAACCTCCCAGGCCTGCGCCTCTGTCGTGGCGCCAGAGTAGACCTCGGCGCCGAACTCGCCATCGGCTGCGAACATAAACAGGCCAATGCCCGAGCCGATGATCGACTTGCCATTCTTGCGCGGCACGGCGAAATACGCCTTGCGGTACCGGCGCCGATCATTTTTTTTGATCTTCCAACCGAAGAGCACGCAGAACGCAAAGCACTGCCATGGCTCCAGGGTAATTGTCTCGCGCTTGCGCGCCCATTTCCCTTTGGTATGGGGCATCAGCGAAAGGAAAGTGCAGACCTTGTTGGCCGCGTCCGGATCGAAGTAGTACGGGAACACCCGGCGACGGCTGGCCTTCAGCTCGTCCAAGTGCTTTTTGCATGCCAGCTTGACCCACTTGCAGGCGACGATCTTGCCCTTGACGACCGCCTGCGCATATCCCATTGCTGTGCCGACGAAATCGGCGGCCATAATCAGTGCGCCTTCTTGCTGCCCACCATATCGGCGAACGGGTTGACGGGATCCTGCTTCTTCGCCGACACGCGCGATCGATCGGCCGGGGTCATGCCGAGCACCGCCAGAGCCGTGCGAATCTGGGCGACCTGGGCAGAAGTCACCTGACTGTCCGGCAGTTTTCGGAACTGCGCGATCAAGCGCGCGGCCAGTTCGACGGCCATTCGATCGGTCGCCTGCAGCACGGTCGCCGGAAGTGCGGCGACGATTTCGTGCCATGCGTCTTTTTGGTGCTGCTTGAAATAAGTCGGCGGAGTTGGGTCGAACTCGCCGGCGGCGAAGTCATCGCGGCGGCGCGCAGGATCCTTGTCAAAGGCACCCCGCGCCTCGAGCACCGCCGAGGGGGTCCGGGGCTTTGGCATCTTTGAAACTCCTGAAGTCCGAAAGTCTGAATTGCGGAAGTAAGAAAAAAACTAGCTAGTCGGTCTAGGTCCGAATTGCCTCAAAGAATCGACTCCCCCTCCCCTTTCTGCCTGCGTTTTGGCCTTGTGGCAGGCAGAACAGGCAGCCTGGAGGTTCGAATCGTCTTCGATACGCTCATTTGTCCAGCCGTCGGCGCGCGCTGCGGCCTTGCTGACAACGTGGTCGACCTCGCCCGCGACGAAGCTGCAGGCGGGTCCTTTGATCTGGCAGAGGCCATAATCACGCTGGAGGATGCGCTCACGGCGCTGCTGCCAGTCGTATCCATACCCGCGCTGCGTGCTGCTCTTGTCACCGTTACTGCGAACCCATCCGGATGACTGCTTTGCATGCTTCTCGCAGTAACCAGGCGCATCCACTAGCTTGCCGCAGCCGACCTTCCGGCAGATTGTTTTGGGACGCCCGGCCATCAGCGGCGCGTCACCGGGGCTGGCGTGAATACCGCCTTGATCACTTGGCGTACGTTTGCGGGAACTTGGCGTGCCATCTCCACAATCGATGTACCTGGACCGCCGTGGCCCTTGGCACGCAACATGGATTGCGCTTCCTCACATTCGGCTAGGTGTTCAGCAATTTGATTCAGCCGGTGTAGATCAGCTGCCTTTGCCGCGTGTGCGCCCGAGCCGAGCACGGCACGCAGGATCTCAGCGCGATAGATGCGTGCGATGTCGTTCATTCGATACCTAAAAAAGAGAAGTCACCCATCGTCTGGAAGTGGCGCAGCCGGACGCCTGCCATGACGAGCCAAGGTTGACATTCGGGTATATTGAGCATCCGCCCATTAGAGGAGAACAATGTGTCGATTTACAGCAAAAGTAATGCCTACGCTCACGCCATCGCCATGGTAACTGCAGGCCTGAGCTCCGGCTCGATCAAGCTGGAGGGGCCGGATAAACAAGGTGCGTATGGTAAATCAGACGCTAAATACCTTGCTGACCTTATCGCCGGGATCGTTGACAGCCTGCAGGACCCAGCACACAAGGCTGATAAGGACATACACAAAGGAGTCTGATTACCAACCACAACTCGCACCGAACTGACGCGCCGTGAGTGAACACGTTTTGTAGATCGGCATCAGCGTTTGTAGGATGTAAACGAAAAAGCCCGAACGTTTAACGGTTCGGGCTTTTCTCTGGACGTGCGAAGACGGCCTAAGCCGTGACTATATCAGAAAAGAGTTGCCGTGCAAATGTTTCGCTTGAGCTTCTGAGTCAGCTCGTCACGTGCCTCGGTAGCCACGACAGTCAGGTCAGCATTTGGAAACTTCCACACGCTGGCGATGCTGCACATACGGTAGATGGCCCACACGTGGATGCGGCTCAAGCTGTTGATCATTGCATCAGTAGCGGCACCGATGCGCTGGTCGGCATCTTGCTGGGCCTCATGAATGTCTGGTGCACTTCCTTCCCCGTCTTCCTCGCCAGACAGGCCGCGCATCGTCTTCATGCCGAGGTCTTTATCCTCGTCGCCGGCCATCCACGCTTTCCAGCAGGCCAGGCAGGTATCCAGGCCGTCAGCTTTCACGAACGATTGAACAGGGACCTCCGCCTTGCGAACTCGACGGAGATTTGAAGCATTGATGAAGCCGAGTGCAGCGGTGGTCATGAACTTCTCCTGTGAATAAACACAGGCATTTTCACTGTTCCAACAGGAAATTTTCTAACGGAACTAAGAAATATTTTTCATCGCTACATTTCAACCACGGTCTTCGACGAAAGCGGTATTTCTATTGGGGATTTGACATCATGATACGATCAGTATTTTGCATAAGTAACAATGAAACCTACTTCTAAATGGATGTTACGGGCAGCGTGCTTTGCGATCGGATCTGGTGTACTCGGGTTTGTTTTTTTTGCCTTTGCCCCATGTCTTCCTGACTGGGAAACAAAGACTCCAGAATGGGTCGGTGCTATAGGTGCGATCGCGGCGTTTGCCGGCACAATCGTAATTGCAAGCACTGACAGCTGGCGGCGGCGGCGCGCTGACACTGACTTGGCTACCGTAGCCGCAGCAGCAATTATGGATCGCGTTGCAGCCTACACAGTGACAATTGACACCCTTACGCGGGAGATTCCCGTGCATGAGGTCATGGACCGCGAAACCTTGCAGGCTTATAAGGGGTTACTGGAAAAAGACCCGTTATGGACGCGCGAGGAGATTATGCCAATGACGGTCTTATCTAATCACGTGGCACCCAGACTGCAGCGCATCGTCGCCCGCCATCAACGGCTCATCCAAAGTCTTGAATTCCTCAAGTATGCAACTCTGCCTGGGACGGTGACTCGTCTACGGGAAACCGTCTATACCGACTTGCAAAAAACAGATGCTGACCTCGTCCAGTGCCGCGAAGAAATGCAGCATCTTCTTCGCGGCCTTTATTCTGACGATGACGTCCTGAATTAGTCGGGATCCAAGCGGCCGAACAGATCGACTGGGCTATATCCGATGACTCTTGATCATCTGGAATCCCTGTATTTCCGGGCTTCCTTTGACGTTACGCGCCACTTTCGCGCCGCATCATCCCGGTATTTGCGCCGATCTGATCCTGTGCACGTGCGGCCAGGTCGAGGTTCTTTTCCAGATAGCCCATCGTGGTAACAGGGCTCTTGTGGCGCATCACTCGCTGGATCGTCTGCACTGGCACGCCGGCCTCGGATAGCAGTGTGGCGAAGGTGCCGCGCAGTCGGTGCGGCGTGATCCCCTTGAGCGAGCACGACGAGTTCGCCTTGCGCATGACCTGGCGCGCGAAGCCGGACTGGAACTCTTTGCCGTCCTCCCGTACCACTATCAGGCCCTGGGCCTGGCGCAATGGCTCAAGGTGCTCGACCAGCCAAGCGGGCATTGGTACAGGCTCTGCCTCCCTACCCTTGGTGATTCCGGGCGTGTATGTCGCGCGCTGCCAGTCGACCCATTCCCACCGTGCCGATGCGCATTCGCTTTCGCGCAGCCCCAGGCCAAACATCATGCGTACGGCGGTGGCCACGGCCGGCGTGCGCTTAGCTGCGGCGTCGACAGCGTCGAACCAGGTGCGGGCCACGTCCAGTGCCAGGGTCGCGCGCGGCCGCTTCTGCACCTTGAGCATCGACACGCGCCACGGTGGCGCTGCCAGCGTGCCGCGCTTGACCGCCCACATGGTCAGCAGCTTCAGGATGCGCAGCCAATGGTTCGCGCTGGCCGGCTTGTGGTCCTGCAGGTGCAGGTTGCGCGCCAGCTCGACGTCGGCCGTGGTGATGCTGTCTATGGCCTTGGTGCCGAGGTCATACATGTGCAGGCGCCGGAACGTGTCCACGCTGCGAATGTGGGCAGCGCTGGCCACTGGCCGGTGCACCACGATCCATACCTCGATCAGCTGGTTGAGAGTCGGTACCGGCTGGCCCCCGTTGGCGCGCACCACGGCCGCTTCATATTCCTGCTCGGCCTTCTTCTCGGCGAGCCGCCGGTTCCTCATTCTGGTGCTGCGCTGGACGCGCTCGCCGCCGACTTGGAAGCGGTAGTGCCAGATATCGCCCTTCTTGAAAACGTTCGCGCTCATAAGTGCGACGCCAATCCGCGGTTGCCGCGCCGCTCGGGCGCCTTAGCCGGCTGCCATCGATGCGTGAGGTTCTCGAAGCGCGTCTGCTCGCCGATGTATCCCAACGCGACCCGGCCAGGCGCGCCCTGGCGGCACAGGGCCACGTCGACCTCGCACACGCCGATATCCGGGCTGTCCGGGTTGTACACCTCGTCGCGGTACAGGAAGATCACCGCATCGGCGTCCTGCTCAATGGCGCCAGAGTCGCGCAAGTCCGACGGCATGGGACGCTTATTCGGGCGCTCCTCGAGCTTTCGGTTCAGCTGCGACAGCAGCACGATCGCAATGCCCAGTTCCTTGGCCAGAGCCTTGAGGCCACGCGTGATCCCCTCAATCTGTGCGTTTCGATTGTCGCCGTCGCCGTCCATCAGCTGCAGGTAGTCGACGACCATCACGTCCAGGCCGTGCCGGCGCTTGATGCCCTTGGCCTTCATGCGCACGTCGAGCAGGCGCAGGCCGCCCTGGTCATCGAGGAACAGGTCCATGTTTGCCAGTTTGAGCGTTGCATGCGTCAGACCCGTCCAGTCCTGCTCCTGCATGTTCTGTGGCTCGAGGAGGTGCGGCAGCGGGATCCGGCCCAGGTTCGCCAAGTTGCGGTCGTGGAGCTGGGCCTTCGGCATTTCCATCGACAGCACCAGCACACTGTGTTCTTCGGCCACATTGCACGCCACGCACAGCGCGAAGCCTGTCTTGCCCATCTTCGGACGCGCCGCTACGACGATCAATTCGCCAGCGCGCAGGCCGCCGCTGAGCTTTTTGTCGACCTCGGGAAATCCTGTCGATATCGCCCGGGTCTGGCCGCTCATCCGTCGTTCGATCTCTTCGACGTGCGCGACCATCTCGTCGGACGCGCGCACCGGCTCAATCCGCACGCGCGCCTGGGCCAGCTGCTCGAGCGCGGAAGACGCCTGGTCGACCATCGCGCCCGCTTCTGCCGGCGACGTGGCTGCCGCCTCGGCCACGTCGCGGCCGAACTTGATCAGTCCACGCTTGATGGCTTTGTCGCGCACGATCGTGGCGTAGCGGCCGATGTTCGCCGCCGATGGCGTGGTCTGTGCCATCGAGTTCAGGTACGGCAGGCAGTCGCCCAGCTTGGCGCGCAGCGCGTCGCCCAGCGAAATCACGTCGCAGCTGCGGCCGGCGGCCAGGTTGCGCATCAGCTCGCTGAAGATGACGGCGTGGTCGGACAGGAAAAAGTGTTCGGCGCGGAGATCGCCGAGCCGATCGACCGCATCGTTGTCGCGCAGCAGGGCGCCGATGACGCTCTGCTCGGCGTCCAGGTTATGCGGTAACGTTTTGATTTCGTTGCTCATGCTGCCTCTTTCGATTCGTGGATTTTCTGTGCTGCCTTGCCCTGCGTGGTCAGGAAGTACTGGCCATTCCCGTCAATCGCCCACAGCTTCAGGTAGTTGCCCTCGACGTACTTGCGGAAGGCGGCGCGCCAGTCCTTGTAGCGCTTGGTGGCGCCCGTGCCACCGGGCAGGAAGCGGCGCCGGAACTCGACCCACGCCAGCGCCGTGAAGTCCTGCGGTAGCCCAGCCTCTTCGGCATAGACCCACAGCGGCGTGTAATCGCGCAGCGGTCGTTCATTTGCAGCGGTGCAAGCATCGAGAAACGTTTTCAGCACAATCGCCCCGGGCTTCCTTTCGGTCGGCGCAAGGCCCCCGTCAGGGGGTTTGGGGGTAGTTATTTGGTTATTGGTTATTGGTTCTTGGTTAGTTTGTGATCCGGGTGGCTGTGGGTTGCCAGTAGCAAGCGGATCGGAACCGGATGGAAACCCGCTGGGTTTATCGTCGGTTGCTACAGCTTTCTTCGGGCGGCCACCTTTCTTGCCATTGGTTTTCGCAGTTTCGGCTTTCGTGTGGTAGTCCGTGATGACCTGGTCGCAGATCGCATGCCGGTAGCCGGAATCGGTTTTCGTGAACTTGAAGCGCAGGTGACGTTCAACGATGCGACGCTCTTCTTCGCTCTCGGCGCCAATTTGCTCGCACAGGACGTCGAGGTCGAGCGACAACGGTTCTTCCTGGTCGTAATAGATGTCCAGCATGTCGCGGTAAATCCACCGGGCGTGCCGGGTCATGTTGACCGTGCCCGAGCGGAAGTCGCCGATGTGGAAAGGGTAGTAATTCATGATGTGGCTTTCCAGGTAATTGCTATGCCCACACCGCCTCCGCGCGTGCCGGGCCAAACAACGCCGCCACGAGCGGATCGCGCCCACTGAACGCCGGCCAACTGCGCACGATCGCCTGGAATGGCACGCTCCCGCGCTCCTCGACACGTGGCAACTCTTGGCCGAGCAATATCTTGGGAATCAGCTTGGCGCCGGGCGCCAGGCCATGGTGCCAGAGGTAGCACACGCCCTGGCCCAGCTCGCTCTTGATGCGCACGCGATACACGCGCTGCTCGTTCTCGAGCTCCTCAAGACGACGGCGTATTGTGAAGTTGGAATATCCAAGCTCGAGCCCGAGTGGATCGACAAGACGTGGCCCAAGCTTGAGGGCTTCCTCGATCGCTGCGGGCAGTTGCGCGATCGGGACTTTGCGTTTGGAGGGGATAGTCATGGCGGCGGCATCCCGATTTGCGCAGCGGCCTGTTCAGCGATCTCAGCACTGCGCGCGCGCCAGCCTGCCTGCCACCACTGGATTGCAGCGGCGCCGTGGTTCATGTCATGGTCATCGATGCCGAGGCCCTTGTCGAACGCGGCGGCGCCACGGTCCATCATCATCGCGTGGGTGACGATCTGGTCCATCAACGCCCTCCCTGCGTGTCGATTGCCTCACGCAGCTTTTGGCGAGCATGGTATTCGGCGCGGCGCGTTTTGTCGCACCGGTTCGAGACGGCTTCCCGGTCGTGCTTGCGCCAGTCCCGCGCCTGGTGTGCGATTTTTTCGTCCGGAGTCGCTTTCCGGTTTTCTTGGTCTTGCATGATGTCCTTCCTGTCAGTCTGATGTGGCCCAGGCGTGGGCGCGTGGTTTGAAATCGCCTTTAAAGACGCCGGTGAAACCCGCCCGTTGCGACTACGCGACCTGGGAAACGCTGCACATGGCCATGACGTGGCCATTCGCCGCGGCGCCGGGCCGGGTTAGGATTCGCTGCTGGTGTCGCTGCCGCTCGCATATGCGCAAACGCGGCCTGCCGCACGAACGGCGCGACGTGCTGCCCGATGCTGGCGCAGAACTGGCGCAGGGCCAGGTCTTCCGTTTCATTGAGAGGCACCTTCAGCGTGTTCTCGCGCTTCGGGTTCGGCTTGTGAGTCTGGTGCGTCATGTTTTCTCCTGGTGGTGCGGTGATTCAGGGGTGAGTGAAGGCGAGTAACGTCCCCAGGACAACTTACTGGCCGGTAAAAACCCGCATCGAAAAATGCGGGGTGCTGTTGGTTAATCAGCCAGCTCTGGCCAAGTTCTGTGCCAGTCGTTCGGCTTAAGGTGTTTCCGCGAAACTGCTCCGAGCGTCTTTTGCTCAATCTCGACGCATCGTTCTGGCGAGATGGGGGCCGTGCCACTGGCCATCTGAGAAAGGTAGGAAGGGGATACGCCAAGTTCAGCTGCAAGCGCTGCGCCGCGTCCACGTTCGGCTGAGAGGTAGGTTTTGAGGTCCATGCACGCAGTTTAGTAACTGCTAAATCAAAAGTCAAGTGAATACTAATTTAGAAAACTCTAAACTTACGCCCATGGACATCACAGAAACTCGCAGGGAAAATTTGAGACGCTGGGTCGTTGAGAACGGCACACCCGCAAAAGAGCGGAGCTTGTTCTCTCAGCTCAAAGCTAATGGCTCATTCGGAGAGCGTGTGGCGCGGCGGCTTGAGGCTGACTACAGGATGGGTGATGGGTACCTCGACCGGCCTCTGAATGCGCCACAATCGTCAGCAGACGTGCGCCAGCTCATGCCTGGTGCACGAGCTGTCCACGTTTCAGGCGCGGACGACCCGACTATGACGCAGATCATGAAGGTGAAGATCAAAGTGCAGGCCGGCATTACGGGCTTCCAGGTCGAGCCTGAATACCACGATGGAGAAACACAGGGGGTGCCCACGAAATGGGTTTTGCGCGAGGGGCTGCGCCGCGATGCGCTTCTGGCGATTACAGTGCGTGGGGACAGCATGGAGCCCGGTCTTCACGATGGCGATACGGTCGTGGTAAATACTGCAGATAAAACGCTGGCCTCTGGCTCAGTGTATGTCGTTAATTATGAGGGTGAGGCGGTTGTTAAACGCTTGCTACGTGATGCTGGTCAATGGTGGCTTACTTCGGACAACTCAGACCAACGAAAATATCACCGCCAGTTATGCAAAGGTGCCGAGTGTATCGTCCTCGGTAAAGTGATTAGGAAAGAAAGTACGCATATCTAAGGCGCCACGGCACGCTTGCATGCCGATATTAAGCATCACATGATAAAGAAAATATCGGGCAGCATCCGGCAATGGTGGACCGGGAAATACATTTCCGATGACCATTCCAATGAATACTTCACATTTCTCGGCTACTACGAGCGGCACTGGACTTCGGAAGCTGCCCACTCCATTTGGGAATTTCTGAAGAAGGAATGGCGGTGGACAATCCCCGTATGCTTAACCTTTTTCAGTGTCTGCATCGCCTTGTGGCGTCTTCAATAGGTATGTGAGCTTCATTGGCTCTGGCAGAACAATCGCTCTTGCATCAATCTCCTTCATAGTGCTGCGCATGTACTCCTGAACGTCTTTACGGAATGGTTCACGGTTGTACACGCTTTCAGGCAGATGGAAAATCAGTAAATCGCCAGCGGCCACCGATACAATCTGTGTCGGTTCGCCGTGGAGCGCGGCACATCTCCCCAGCCGAAAAGCAGCTATCAGTAATCGCAACATCTCTACCTCCTCACCCGCCAAGCGCGGGTATTTTTTCGCCCGCAGCCCGGGCTAGCAGCTCGAACCCAGCGAGCTCAAATATTTTCGCACACAACTTTAGTAAATGCTTGACTATCTGTTTAGTAGAGACTAAAGTAATCTCATCGCGAACGAACTCGCTCCATCAGAGATCGGGCAGCGACTACACAGCGCGACTTGCGTACTACTCGACCAACCTCAGTAATACAAGGGAGCGAGCCGCGCTGTGTACCTACACGAATCTAGTTCTGCACCTGCCGAGCTACTCACCGGAGACCCAGCATGAAGAAGTTCCTTATCACCGCCCGCACGTCGCTCGTGTGCATCACCTTCAGCGCCTTGGCTCGTTCCAGCGCCGAAGCGGCCGAACTGACGATTGAGCTGATGGGCGATCTGCCATGCGGCGTCACCGTTGTGGCCGGGGTGCGCTGATGGCAGCGGCGCGCCAGCTGCAGGACACGCCGGACAGGGCTGCCCTGGAGGTCGCCCACCGGATGCTGCGCACGCCCACCCCGCTTGATGAATTGCTGCGGCACCCCGCCTTTGAACTGGTGCTGAACACACTGGCGCGTCGGCACATGAAGCGGCGCAGCCAGGTCGACGTGAAGAAGCTGCAAGCCAACGACAACGATTAACCTGCCCAATCGGGCACCACCACGAGGAAACGCCAATGTTCACTTCTCTGCATGCGCTCGCAAAACAGGCGACGCTGATGATCACCATAGCCCCCGAAGGCGCTGACCAGCTGCGCGTCAACGTAACGCCGATGCCGCTCGCCAGCAAGGCCAAGACCGGTTTGCCACAGCCGCTGTCACTGGTTGCCACGCCAGCCGAGTTCGACGCCGACTTCATCACCGCGCTGGGTACTTGGCAGGCGCCAAAGCGCACCCTGGTGCAGCAGGCGCAGGACGCGGCCGGCGGCGATGCCGCTGCGCCAGCGAGCGCGGAAGCATCGAAGTTGCCCGCGCCAAAGGAGAAGCCGAAGGCAGGCCGCAAGGCGAAGAGTGACAAGCCCACCGGTGCCGATGACGCGGCACCAGGCGGCCAGGCTGATGCCGCCGGCGACGACGATGCAGGTGCAGGCCCCGACCAGCTCGACACGGCCGCGCAAGCTGCTGACGAAGCGACGGCCGCGCCGGCAGTTGAAGAACCGGCGGCCGAGCCGGCACCGGCGGTCGCTGCAGCTGGCCTGACGGCTGCTGACCTCACCCTCGACCTGTTCTAACGGAGCACCCATGGACATCCAGAACCTTCAACGCGAATTCAACTACAACGGGGTCGCCCTCGCTGACCCAAGCCCGACCCTGAGCCTGCCCCAGGTGCGCGACTTCTACGCCAACGTCTACCCGGAAATCACCAGCGCCGATATCGAAGGCCCGAAGCAGGTTGGCGCCAAAGTGATTTACACGTTCCGCCGCGCCGTCGGCACGAAAGGCTGATCATGAAGCGCGAAGCTGCCCTGGAGCGCCTGCGCGCCGGCGGACGTCTGTCCTGCGGCCCGCGCCCGGCAAATATCTTGACCGAGGAACAGGCCGACATGCCGCTCGCCCGCCAGATCTCGCGCATCGTCGCCGAGGGCGTGCGCTCCGCCGGCCCACTCTGCCTTGCGCCCTCCGTGAACCACGCGGTGCTGCCATGAGCGCGATGGTTCCCGCCTCGGTCCTGGCTCTGCCCCAGTTCGGCGCCGATGTTCCCATGAGTTACACGATTCCGGGCGTCGACGCTATGACGATCCCGCTGACCATCGCCCTGCTCGAGGCAGGGGTAATCAGCGACGCGATGCTGCGCGCGCCACGCAATGCACTGCTGACGGAAGTGTTCGGCGAGACCGAGAAACAGCTGTGCGAGCGCGCGCTGGCGCACTGGTGGACTCGCCTGATCCGCGCGAACTCATGCAAGTTCTTCCGGTGGGGCCTGGAGGTGATGCAGTTGGATACAGACGGCGCTTACGACCGCGACACGACTGCCTGGTTTTGCTTCGGTCGCACCGGCGACACGATCCCTCGCTTCGCGCTCGGTCGCGGCATTGAGAGACTGGAACGAGTACTCGATGGTTTCGGGCAGACCGTCCTGGCAGTGCTGCGCGAAGCTTTACGACTGCTGCCTGACTCGTTCACTCCATGGATGGCGTTGGGGTTGGCTGAGTGGATGCACTGGGATGACTCGGAAAACGACGATGAGCTCATCGCGAACTATGCCAACGAAAGAGACATAGCGGTGGAGGCCGTTAAAGAAGGCGATGTACTGACCAGAGCAATATTCTTCAACGAAGTCCCGCGCTGGGCCTGCGCGCCGCAGCAAGTGGTAACGAGGGACGCAATTGTTGCAGCCGGTACTGGCAAGTTCGAGCAGAGCGTAATCGCCGCGTGCGACGAGTTGCACGCCCTGGTGACCCGCCCCGAGTTCGTTTTGCGCCCTGACGACAAGGGGAGCTACCGATGCGGCCGCGATACGGTCGACGCTGCTGTGGTGCTGCTTTGGAAGGACAACGGAGTCGTCGGCCAGGTGATCGATGACTATCTGAACGATCTCGGCAGAACCGGCGAGTACTGCGAATACATCGACACCAATCCGGTGACGATGACCGCCGATGGTATTAAGGAATTCCAGATCAAGACCGAGCAGGCACTGCAGGTTGCGGTGCTGACCGAGAAACTCATTCTTCTGATTGGAGAGAAATTGTGAGCCTTATTCCTGTAGATATCGTCGGCACCAACGAAACGACCCTACGGCTGTCCAGCGCTGTATTGATGTACGAGTCCGGGCGCGGCGACATCTATGCGACTTCGCACCAGGTTGTCCGGGACACGGACCAAGGTCGGAATGTGATCGGGGCCGGCGTCCCGCTGTCGAAGGCAGCCCTGGCGAAGTTCGCTGGCGCGGTGGCAAAGGCGACTGCATTTGCCGGGTTCCTCCCCGAGAACCTGCTCTATACCTCGGCGAACGTGCTGGCATGGTGGGCCCCCGCTCAGGTGCGCGCCATCTGGTTCAAGAAGGCCGGTAGTGGAACCGTGGATGCGCATGGGCCGGCAGCCCATCCTGCCCTGGTATTCGTGGCCACGCCGAACGACTGGTTTGTCTTTGCGCTGCGCGACAGCGCGCGCCCGACGCCGACTACCCGTCTCTTCCATTCGCCCCACTTCAACGTGTGGGAAGGCGGCCGGATCTGCACTGGCAATGTCGACCTCCCGCCAGCGCTTGGCGCCGAGGTGATCGACCGATACGAAGCCGCGTTCTTCCGCAGCCACTTCACGCACCCGAACCGCAGAGATGCGGTCAAGTACAAGGGCGGCATGCAACAGCTGTGGAAAGACCAGCTCGCCAACCCTGACCCGGAGTCGATGCGCCGCGCACTCGTCGACTCGAATGAAACGCTGCAAGCCGCGATCGAACGCATCGCCGGCCACCCCACCAATAACTGATCGAAAGAGGACATCATGGACAAGAAAGAATTCACCAGGCAGTTCGACGAACTGCTCAACATCACCCGGTCGTCGTTCGACACGTTCCTGGCAACCGCTGAAACCGTGTTGCGTGAGCAGCGCCCCCTGCCGCTGGCTGTTGACGAAGCCTCGGCGCCGGCTGACCTGCTGCAGCTGGACATGGCATTGCTTGCGGCCGCGCCGATCGCTGCCGTGCCGCGCCACGCGCCATTCCACCCGTTGCAGGAGAACGGCCACCGCTTCCTGCTGGCTGCTGACGGGCTGCACCTCGAGGTGCGCCGGCCATGGCTGCACTTTATCCACAGGCTGGCCGAGCAGACGGCCGTCGCGATCCCGTACGGCGAGGTCGAAAAGACTTGCCTGCTCGATTTCAAGTCGATCGGAAGTGCGCTGCCGCAGATGAAAGAATTCGCGACGAAGGCGCGCGCCGACGCGCCGATCGAGGCGGCTGCCAGCCTGCTGTGGAATCACCGGGAGCGTACCTGGCGCATCGCATACCCAGAGATCATTGGCGAAGCCAGCGCGAGCATGATCCAGTATGCGCAGGTCGAGGTCGGGCCAGACGAAAGCCTGGCTCTGGACATTCACAGCCATGGCCACGCCGGCGCGTTTTTCAGCGACACGGACGATACGGATGACCGCGGCGCCGTGAAAATTTCGGCGGTCTTCGGCAATCTCGATAGCGACAAGCCCACGTGTGCGTTCCGCTTGTCCGTGCTGGGCCTGTATATCCCGATCCCGGTACCGGCCGAGAAAGTGTTCGGGTAATCGCATGCCGCACATCACGCCACCCTACATGCTGAGCCGCGCGCCGCGCATTGCCCTCATCGGCTGCGGCGGCAACGGCTCGCAGATGCTGACCGGCCTGGCCAGGCTGAACCATGCGCTCATGGCCCTGGGGCACCCGGGCCTGGATGTGCGCGTCTACGACCCGGACACTGTCAGCGAGGCCAACATGGGCCGACAGCTTTTTGGCAGCTTCGACGTCGGCGCCAGCAAGGCGCACGTACTGGTGAACCGCATCAATGGGTTCTTCGGCCTGCGATGGGAAGCGGTGTTCAGCCGGTTCGATGCGCGCGCCCACATGTACGACATTGCGATTGCCAGCGTCGACAGTGCGCGGGCCCGGAACGAGATAGCGCGCCTCCTGCAGGAGCGGAACGTGGCGTACTTGATGGACCTGGGAAACCGCGCGGCCGATGGCCAGGTGCTGTTCGGCGAGCTCAATACGAACCGCGAGCTGCCGGCAGGTAGCGTGGCCCTGCCCAGCCCGTACGAGGTGCTGCCCGAGCTGGTCGACCTGGCCGCGCCGGAAGACGACACACCGAGTTGTGGCCTGGCCGAAGCGCTCGAGCGGCAGGAGCTGTTCGTGAACCAGTCGATCGTGACGCCGGCGCTGTCGATCCTGTGGGAGTTTTTCCGGCACGGCCGCCTGACGTGGCACGGTGCCTTTGTGAACCTACGCACCGGCAGCATGAGGCCAATGAACGTGCGCGAGCCGGCGCCGGCCGCGTCGGCTGAACTGAAAATTGAATTGGAAGGGATCGTATGATCGAAAGCACGAATGAACGGCGGCACCGCCGGTGCGCTCGCGAGCGCCTCGACTGGAACGAGATCGAAAGCCTCGGTGAGCTGCACGGCTTGATCGCGAATGACGGCTACGCCGCCTCGTTCCAGGACATGGGCCAGTACCGTAGCGCGCTGGTGCGCCATATGGGCAACCTCCTGCGGACGCTGGCTGCAGGCCAGTCAACGGTGCGCGCGTGGCGTGAGCGAATGGGCAAAACTGCCGACTGGCCACTGCATGCGCCGACAGACGTCGAGCGCGCGATGGTTGCCGAGATTGCCGAGCTGCGCGCCACCCTTGCAGGCGCACCGAAGGCATCCCCAGGGGCGCAACCATGACGCATGCACGCCTACATGCAATCGGACTCGGAATAGTGGCAGGCACGCTAGGTGGTATGGCATTTGCCGTGATCGGGGCGCTCGTTGGGCCAAGTGGACTGATTGGCTCATTGCTTCTGACAGGTGGTGGGTTTATTGGCGCAGCGCAGCTGCTCAAGTGGCGCAAACAGCGGGGAGCCCCCACCGGTCAGGCGGGCGCCGAATTGATCTTCGGGAAGGACAGCGCATAATGGATACGTTTCTGACAACTGACGCGGTTATCAAATTGACCGGACGCAGAAGGAAGACGAAGCAGATCGAAGCGCTGCGAACGATGGGCCTGCCGTTTTGGATTAACGCAATTGGAGAGCCGGTCGTCACTATCGCCGCAGTCGAAGGGCGTAAAGAGGAACCGCGCGAGAAGGCATGGATAATGCCAAGGCGGAATGATGGGAAGAAAAAACACGCGTAATTTGAACATGCCGCCGCACATGCATCCACGGACGCAGCGCAGCGGCAAGACTTACTACTATATGTACAAGAAGGACGACGCCGGCAAGCGGGTAGAGATAGCCCTCGGCGACGATTTCATACTCGCGTTGAAGAAGTATGCCGAGCTGAATGTCGTAGTGGATGCAGGGGCCGGTGCGACATTCACTGACGTATACAAACGCTATTTGGTTGATGCGCTGCCGAAGCTGGCGGCCAGCTCGGCAAAGATGTGGCGATCGGACATCAAGCACTTGCTTGCAGCATTCAACGACGCGCCGCTAAGCCAGATCAGGCCAGTAAACATTCGCCACTTTCTTGATGATCACGCAGATACGCCGACCACCGCGAACCGATGCAAGCGTGTCTTTTCGGTCATGTGGAACAAGGCCAGGGGATGGGGCTATACCGATCTGCCGAATCCGTGCGAAGGAATTCAAGGGCACTCGCTTGGAAAGCGCACGGTCTACATCACCGATGCGATCTTCGAAGCAGTATGGGCAAGCGCGAGCGTCCCCCTCCGCGATGCCATGGATCTTGCGTATCTCACCGGCCAGCGACCTGCAGATGCACTCAAGATGACCGAGCATGACATCATTGATGGACACTTAATCGTGACCCAAGAGAAAACGAAACAGCCGCTGCGCATCAAGATCATCGGACAGCTGGCCACGCTACTCGATCGCATCGAAGCTCGCAAGGCAGGGTACAAGGTAAAAACTGCCGCACTCCTGGTCAATCTAAGTGGAAAGCGACTGACGGCGCCTGCGCTACGCGCGCAGTTCGACAAGGCGCGAACGGCGGCGGCCGTTGCCGTGCCAGACCTGGCGGAAGAGATCAAACAGATGTGGTTCTACGACCTGCGCGCGAAGGCGGCCGATGATACGGCAGACGACCTGGGCGACCAGGCAGCGAGCAATTTACTGGGGCACGAAAATGTCCAGACGACTCGCCGACACTACCTGAGGCGGGGCAAAATTGTCGCCCCTACGAAGTGAGGTAGGGATTTTTGTGGAGCGGTCTGATTTTTGTGGAGCGGCGAAGATAGATTTTTCGCCGTTTTTCATTGGAGCGGGTGAAGGGAATCGAACCCTCGTCGTAAGCTTGGGAAGCTTCTGCTCTACCATTGAGCTACACCCGCGATAGCCGCATTCTACGCGGGTTTCGCACTGTTTGACAAATTTCAGGGTAGAAAACGGGAGGGCCATTTCCTCACTGATTTGACTCGTGAATTCATCTTCCTCGTCGTCGCTGGCTGTCAAGGTCTCCTGATCATATTCACGTCAATTTCGTTTTAGCGTCCACGGCAATTTATAAAAACACATCCGCGTGAGCGATTTCGCATGCGTTGGCATGGACTTTTTTTCGCAGGTCAGCGCGCCGTAAGAAATGATGCTTGATGAATCAGATAATGACTGAATGCCGCTGAATTATTTGCAAGTAAGCCAAAAATTTTTAATCAAAATAGAGACAAACCAAAGCTTTTTATCGCCCTAATACAAAAAGTTACCGTAGAATATTACCGATGCGAAACAAATTTATTGTTGGGTCAACTTGGCCGAAGTCTATTTCATAACTATCACGTGTTTCGCACCAATCGCTTCGCAACAGGAAACTGAATGAACATGATTTTTTGCCGCGGATGCGGAAAGCAGATTCACGAAACTGCACAAAGTTGCCCGCACTGTGGCGCAACACAGATGAGCATTACGCCTAAACAGGGGATGCATTGGGCTACAACCACATCTTTTATTTCAGGAATTATCGTATTCGTGATGCTTTCCGCCATACCCGATGAACAATGGGATACGGATACCACCTTGGGTGGATTCGTTTTGGGCGTGATTCCAATCGCGTTTGGCATATATTCGTTGACTCAAAAATCAAAAACCGGACGCTGGATGGGGATCACCGGCCTCTGCCTGGGTATTGTTGCCGTTCTTGCATCTGCCGGAAACATGTAATTAATTAACAAGGAATTCGAACATGAGCATGGTATTTTGTAGAGGCTGCGCAAAAGAGATTCACGAAAGTGCGCAGTCGTGCCCTGGCTGTGGTGCGCCCCAAGGCCTTGTCAAACTTCAGTCGGTGCAGCCAGGTAGTTCTGGCAGCGCGCCTGAAGTGATTTCTGAGCCATGGTTAGAGAAATTCGCGCTGATCGAAAAAGCCGGCGGCGTAAAGATGCCAGGTATCAAGAGCCTGCCAGTGGGTGAACGAATCAAGGTGTTATTCAATATTTGGGGTTATTTGTTCGGACCAATTTATTATTTTGTAAAAGGAATGTGAAAAAAAGCACTTCCGCTGCTTGGCATTGCCATTGTGCTGGTAGTAATACTTGAGGCAATTTTCCGAAAATTCGGGCTCCCAGAGTCACTGACAAATTTTGTGGCCAGCGCTATTTTTGCGGCCCGTGCAAACATCGACTATTACAAAAAAATCAAACTGGGCGACGATGGCTGGTGGTGAGATCGGCTTTCAGACTAACTGAATAGCACCAGATCGTGAGCCTTTGCATTCAGCTCACTTCCACTACTTTCAGCTTATGCAAAAAAAGTCCACCTTTGATCGTCGTTGATTCGTCACATTGATGAAATTTCACGATCAAGGGCTTATTATTATGGGCGCGTAAATGACTGCTTTTGAGAACGATGTGAGGCCGAGAATCTTCAGGGCGGCACGTTGATGCAAAAATTCAGGCATTGCGGGTTTCAGCAAATGAAGTTAACAATGAGGCTGCGACTGCTTCCGATCCCAGGGAAGCGCATGCGGCAGCATCACATCATTCAGGTGACTCGACTTCATACCCCTTCGCCGCCAGCGCCGCGATCACGCCTTTCGGATCGAAAATATCGTCCATCGACAACAGCGCAAAGGTCGATGCATTGGCAGCAAGTGCTTTCTCGGCCGATGCAATCCACTTCGCATTCGCACGCTCCTTCACGTTCTTCCATTCAGGCTCCGTATCGAGCGCGGCGCTGTTCATCAGCGCGCCGAAACACGCTTCCTCGCGTTCGGCGTAGTTCAGCTTGCGCATCTCATCCACGTCGCCCTTGGCCCAGGCATTGGCGCGCGCTGTTGCGCCGTCGAGATCCTGCTTCAGTGTGGCCATCGTTGTCCTCAGGCAGGCGGCGTCAGCCAGGTTCGACTTCTTGAAGTTCTTGATCAACGCGCGCGCATTGTCCGTTGGTAGTTCAACCTCCGTCGACGTCTGTTTCAGCTCACTCTTCTTGATCAGGGCGAGCAGCTGCTTGCGCACGGCGTAGCCGTTCACCAGCCCCGCTTCCTTGCGCGCCGCTTCTGTCAACGCCTGCGCGGCAAAGATCGGCCGCTCGCGTTCGACGTCGCTGTTCTCGGCCAGGTAGGTTGCCTTGAGCGTGCTCCACTGCGCGTAGTCTGCCTGCGGCAGAACATCACGCAGCTGCGCGCCATCGGGATTCTTGCGCACGCCGATCAGGCTTGGCAGCAGCGTGACCATTTTGAAAAAACCCGGCTTGGCCGTGGCACCAGGCGGTGACAGGTACTCCTGCGAATGCTGAATCACATTCTCCACCTGCTGCGAGCGCCACGTCATGTTCTTCGGCAGCGGCGCATAGGTGCCGAACACCCACAGCACATGATCGCCCTTCTTTACTTTCCACATACCGGGACCGGGCCGCTGGGCGACGACGTGAATCTGTTCCGGCGCAGGTTCGACCGCGTCCGTGGTGACAACCGCGGCAGGCGGGGCATCGGCCCCGTCAAGCGACTGTGCCCATCCAGGGGCAGCCAGCAACGACAAGCACAGTACGGGAACGACGAGTGGGCGCATGAAGATATCCTGTTGTGAAAGTAGCCAGCGTGCGCCGATTATGAGGCGGCCATCGCGGCGATCACAAGGACTTTCGAATGCATACGCAAGGCGCAGTGTGCTAATAAGGATGGCCTGGGAGGGGTGCAAGCCCGCCTCCGCACGCGTCACGATATCGCGACGTGGATCAGTTCTCGCCAGACTGCTCAAGCAGCGACTGCGCCACCCGCAAGCCCTCGACCATCACGGCAAACGCTTCGTGCTTGGTTGCTTCGTCCGGCACGCGCAGCACGTACGACGGGTGATAGATCGTCACCACCCACGCGTCGCCATGGCGCACCGGTTGGCCGAGACTGTCCCTGAGCGTCACGTTCCCCTTTTGCAGCACCGATTTCAGCGCAGTCGCGCCCATCGCCACGATCACTTTCGGCTTGCGGGTGGCGATTTCCTTTTCGAGCCAATAGTGGCAGGCTTCGATCTCTTTCTGCGCCGGCGTCTTGTGCAGGCGGCGCTTGCCGCGCGGCTCCCACTTGAAATGCTTGACGGCGTTGGTGATGTAGACACCCTTGCGGTCCACCTCCGCCTGCGCAAACACGCGATCGAGCAGCTGGCCGGCCGGGCCGATGAACGGCTGGCCGGACAAGTCCTCCTGGTCGCCCGGCTGCTCGCCGACGAGCATGATCTGCGCGTGGTCCGGCCCGATTCCGCCGACGGCTTGCGTCGCGTGCTGCCACAGCTCGCAGCGCCGGCATTCGTCGAGTTTCGATGGCTGCTCGCGGTCAGGCTGGGCCTTCTCGGCCGCGATCGGGATCGTGGTGCCGCGGCGCTGGCCCACCTCGGCGACCTGGCCGATGCGGCGCGCGCCCAGGCCGGCCTGGCTGACCATCGACGGCACCAGCGCGCCCTCGGGCAGGTTCTTCCAGAAGCGCGACGGCACATGGCTTTGCATGACCTTCGTGTTCAGGCGCGCGGGGTTGAAGATGCTGCGGTAGTAGGTCAGCCACAGCGCCTCGCCGTCGTCTTCGAGGTCGGCGGGGCCGGACATCAACGGCCCCGCATCGTGCAGCGTGGCGCCGTCCCACAGCACGCTGGCCTCGGGTGTGGCGATCATCCAGGTCATCTTGCCCATGCGGGCAACGAAGTGTTCGGCCACCTGCGGCAGCACGTCGTGCGCGGGTTCGAACCAGGCGACGAACTGCGGCGGCCCGGCCTCGACCGGCCGTTCGCGAAAGCGGATATAGGCGAACATGTCGTGCACCTCGCGCCGCACGGCCTTGACCATCGACGTCAGCCGCGCGCCATCGGGATCGGCCGGCGACTGCACATCATGCTCTCCCTGCTGCCAGCGCCAGACCACGCGGTACAGGAAAGCCCACCGGTCGTGGTCGCGGTAGCAGGCGGCGGTTTGCAGCATCTCCATCAGGGAGCGCGGTACTTGCGGCCTGGGCGTGGCTTGTGCCACCCGTTCGGCAGGCGGGGCAGCAAGAAGGTCGCCAGTCGGCTGCACCGTCTCCAGGGCCGATGCCGGCGCTGCCGGCGCGCTCGAAAACAAATCGGCGCCCGGCTCGCCCCACGTTACTGCCTCGGGCGGCACGCCCGCGCGCAGCAGGGCGCGGGCCGTGGCGCGCCACTCGACGAACGAGGCCACCAGCAGCGGCTGCCCCGCGCGGACCGCGGCGACGGCTTCGCTGGCGACGACGGCTGCGCTGGCCGCGGGGGTCATGCTGCCTGCAGCTCCGGCCACAGGTTCATCTGCTGCGGCGCGTCGGCCATGTGCTTGCGCAGCAGGTCGGAGCTGGTCGCGCCCTGCGCCGGCTTGTAGTCGGCGGTGACGACGAACGGCGCCAGCTTTTTCAGGCTGCAGCGCAGCCGCGATAAATCTTCCCAGCGGATGCGGCGAATGCGGCGCAGGTCGGCGATGCGCTTGGCGTTGCGCAGGCCAATGCCGGGGATGCGCGCGATGAGCGTCGCATCGA
>Ga0265797_10001063_pt1 | contig 49470 bp, 57 predicted proteins | sample P2T30metagenome_FD_192433 | JGI IMG/M metagenome (GOLD analysis project Ga0265797, IMG submission 192433) | Plant litter microbial communities from East Loma Ridge, Irvine, California - P2 T30 | ecosystem: Environmental > Terrestrial > Plant litter > Unclassified | place: USA: California...
CTCGCCGCGGGATCTCCTGCTTCAGAAAGTGAAGCGATATTCTGGCTCTGGAGGGGGCTCTGGCCAACCAAGTCACCCTCACGACGACAACTGGATCCCTAAATCTGACGAGGGCCCTTCGAAGTACGGTGGCTCCTGGGATCACAGCTCGTCCTCTGAGACTCCGAACTCTCCATATGGCAGTGGAAGCGATGATTGGGGCCACAGCTCGACCTGTGCAGCACTCACCATCACAGAGACTTCTATCTCTACGCTGTTCGGGCCTACATCGACTGTTTACATCTCCGAGTCTGGCTACACTTCCTTTCCCCCGGTATCGACGGTATACGTCTCTGGATCTGGCTACACATCCTTCCTGCCGGCATCGATAATATACATCTCGGGATCCGACCACACTTCCATCCTCCCAGCGTCAACCGAGGAGATCCCTGGACCAGTTCAGACCATAGTATTGACATCATGCGGTACCTTAACCAAGCAAGCATCGCCGACGACGGCGTACATCACTCGAATCGGACATGGTTGGAACCATACTGTCACTCGTGCAGAAACGGATGTTCTCACCACCACCCATCACGACTACTCTACCATTTACAACGAAGAGACTACCACCTTGACGTCTGTAGTGACATTACCAGGTGAGCAGCTTTTGGGGGCGGGTTCTTCATCGGTTTGCTGACAACTGAGTTCAGGTACTACAAGTACAGCTCTCCAGACCATCACGAATGACATTACCGTCACTTCAGTCTCCACGGCACCTGGTAAGTCATCCTTCGTATCTCGGCAGATTCCTTCCATGCCTTATTCAATCAATGCTTTCTTTTTCTCACGTCCGTTAGCAAATCGCTCCTTTCGTTGACAAATTCCAGGCACAACCGTCACAGAGAAGTCCACAGAACGCCAAACGGAGTACTGTACCTTGACAGTCACGCTCCCGGGTAAGCCATGAAGACTGATGTTCCTGATGCGGAGCTGACACTAATAAAGGGACTACCATCACTTCCACGTCAACTCTCCCGGTAGAGACGATTGTGCAAACGGAGATCCAACCCGGTAAGTTCCAACAATCAGTCTTATTTCCAACGACAATCGACTGACTTCAAGAAGCCAGTGTCCAGACATACACCGAGAGAATCACCATCCCTTTCACTTTGACATCGACAAAAACTCTGGCACCTACCACTTATACGGCCACGGCGATCGAAACTCTGCCGGCTAGTACCACAATCTTGTTCAGCAGTTACATCCTGCCGGCATCGACGGTTCACGAAGTCACGACAATCACCTCAAACTTTGTTACCACGATTACCAGCGTTGTTGCTCCATCGACTCTCACTTCATACGAAGTCTTTACCGCTCCTGGTAAATCTGGGCAAGCATCTCGAGCCTTCAAGCAATAGCTGACAGACCATCTCAGGTGTCACGATCACTAGCTATTCTGCCATTCCGGCAAGACCGCCTCGAACGATTGTGATCACTCAAACCCAGCCGGCCGCAACAGTCGTTTCCACTACCCATGTCACAGTTCCCATCACATCCGTTTCTATCTATACTCAGGTATGATGAAAGGAGCTCGTGATCATTCCATCCGCAGACTAGCTGACCGTTCGTACCAGGCCCCGAGCACCATCTACCAAACTTCCACGATCTGCAAGACGCACTATGCAACGCTTACAGCCACGCAGTTCTCCACAGTCGTCAATGAGACCACAGAATACAATACTGTCACTGCCGCCCCATCGACAATCACTAAGTCTGCCACGCTGACTATCAATTCCGTACTGACTGAGGTATCGCTATTGCCAGCTGACTCGTGTTCTAATCTTACTAAGTGCTGACCATGCTTTTTCGTAGACCCACACGGTTGTCGCGGCACCATCAACTACCACGTTGACCCAGTACAAGACGATCAGTTCGATATTGACTAAGGTATTACTATCCAGCTGATGTTCGAGCTAGACCCTGCTCGTATCTCAGCATGTACTGATCATGCTTTCGCGTAGACTCGTACGATCGTGAAAGCACCATCAACTACCACGTCAACTCAATACGAGACGATCAATTCGGTACTGACTATGGTATTGCTTCCGGCTCACAGCAGAGACAAATGACACCCAAAACTCATCGTATGCTGACCATGTTGTATCGCAGACTCGCACAGTTGTACAAGCACCTTCTACTACAACATTAACCCAATATCAGACGGTCAGCTCGGTGTATACGGATGTAAGCTTTTAACACCTCGAATGAAAAACATTTTGCCGTTGCTGACAGAATATTCAAATCAGTTCATGACAGTCACTCAGGTATTCATTCATAGATCAATTTTACACGACTAGAATAGAACAAGAAGACAACTGACGCTCCAGAAGGCCCCATCTACTTACACCGATGTCCGAACAAAGACTACCAGTATCCCGATCACCGAGGTACGTCCAAAGGACAAGAACCAGAAGCTGACTGGCTACTTGTTATCTTCCTCTCACCAATGGATGAGCACTGACAGACTTGTGTTCAGGTTTCTACGTACTTCGAAGCGCCCAGCACCGTCACCCTGTTCTCGACCCTGCCAGGCTCGACGGCATCCGTTTACTCGACGATATTGTCCGCGCACACCAGTACTATCATTTCAGTACAGCCTGGCCGCACCATCTACGAAACTACCGTCTCTACCAAAGAAGGGCCAACGCTCACCGCTACATTGCATAGCGTCCAGACTATGACCACGGCGACATGCTCAGTCCCGATCGGCCCCGTTTCAGCACCATCAGTACTTACTTTGACCCGAACTTTGCCTGGAGCGACGTACACAAGCTTTGTCTCGTCTTCCTGTACTCCGCACGTACCGCCCAAGCCCCCAACCACGATTACATTCACGCGGACCTTGCCAGGCGCCACGTTTACGAGCTTCTACACTGCCCCAGGATACAACCACTCCGTTGTCCGCACTTCTGTCGTCACACGCACATTGCCTGGCCCGACAGTCTTGCACACAGCTCCAGGAGACCGTACAACGCTAACCGAATACCGGACCACCACACTGCCCGGCTCAGCACTCACCGCGCCCGGCGGCAAGCTCACGCTGACCGAGTACGCCACCGAAACATTACCCGGCTCGACCATCATCAGAATCATCAACCACCACGGCGAGAACAGCACGATAACGAGCACAGAAACTACGACATGCTGGGAAACCGTCTCGAGCTGCAGCGCCACGCCCTACGGCCCTGTCTCCCCGCCTCGAGAGACGACAATCTACGCAACGACCTATGTCACCAAAACTCTGCCGACGACCTATACTGCATATGCTACTTGCAGCGACACCACCGTCACCGTCACGGCTTCTTCCAAGGGTTGGGACGAGGCCGGCGGGTATGGGTCTCACAGCGGCAGCCATGCTGGAGGGGATTGGGATGGTAAGCCTTCGGCCTATGGTGATGCTGCTGCTTCCTCCGGCGGGGGGTCCTGGAGGAGGCGTGCATAAACCGCTTGGCCAGCAGTGGGCACGAATATGATGAGATATGACGGGTGATGAACTCTTAATTCTCCCACAAGCATTACTATCGAAGGTCGACACTTGGTGGTGTTCCATTCTTCCTGTCTTGGTCTGGAGTATGGTGCGAGGACTTACTCGAGGATCTTCTTTGACAACATGGGGTTCAGTGGTAATTCTTGTGGAGCCAATGGTCGTACATTGATCGAGCACACACTCCTTACTGCTCGGTGTGTGCTAAAATTTGATTCAGAACACCTGTCCTTGTTTTGATCGAACTAAATGTTGGTGCATCGACTCCAAGGCTAGGCACGCCTCCTTCGGCTCCATCTTTGATGTCGAGCTTGTTGTTAGCACCGGCTTTACCTTTGAGGTGGTATCCTTGGGCCTCTACCGTTGTGTTTGGCTCACAATAACGGTACCTTATTCTTTGTTTCACAAGTTGTTGCGGTCTTTACAAATCAGGCTTCGGACACGAAGCCAACCGACACAATCTTCAGTACTGTTTTGGTGAGCGAGAAAATTTATTTCCCAACCTCACTAATCCATCAAAGGCGAGTATCCACTTTTCTCAGTATAGCCCGGTTCTTGCTGATCTGCCATTCTAACTGCGTCACCGTAAAGATCATCTCAATCACCATCGACACCTCATCCATATCATCGCCTCTGAACTCCGCAGCTTCAACGCCAGCTGGACCGCCTTCTGCCAACAAGTTCGACCGCCATGTCTGCGTACCAGCAATGTACCAGCCCTCGCGATTATAGAACGTGAGCAAAGCTTTCTGCCGTGGCCCGGGCTTGACGTTGCCACGCAGTCTTCCCAAAGGTGGCGGATCGGTCTCCGCGGACCGGAGGCTTGCAAGCAGCCACTCATCGCGATCCAAGACCATGTGCTCGAGGAGCAATCCACGTTGCGCGCCACGCATCTCGGGGATCACGAACAGCATGCCCGCATGGAAGCGTGTTTCCTGGTCGTCCGGTCGGTTGAGGGGGATGCGCGAGCCAGGGGGAGCGAGAAATAGGTCTTGCGGCACGGGACCGGTATTCACAGCCATTGCAAGTGGTTTACCGTGTTCCACGATCGAGTCGTTCCTTGCTGCTGAAGTCGTCTTCTCAATTTGCGAAGCTTCTGACTTTTGTAAGCCGAAGGCGATGTGTATCAGGCCATTGTGCTGCTCCATGAAGTCGTTCCAGTAAGACATTGGCCTCGCCGATGCCGCAGCGTACTTTTCGGTGAAGGCTTCTGGGTCTTCGCGCAGTGACTGAAGGCGCAGTCCGCGGAAGATAGAGGCGAACCTTTGGCGACTGTGGCGCTCATCGGGGATCCGAAGAACGTGGATGTCCAGTGCTGGGGATGTGGAAGCCATTGATCAAGTGAGGTTTGAGAGAATGAACTGCTCATGAGAGACAGTCCAGGAATTCATTGCATTTCAATACAGAGCTTACGGTTACGCCTGATCAACACGCGATCTGGCCTGAAGAATAATGCGTCGACGTGGGGTCGCAGTGATCGTGTTGGATCAATGCTTTCAATGGCCCGACCCACCACGTTGTCAGGCATCCCATTTGCCATTCGAGACATGATTGGATACCATGGAGATCGATCTACCGCATCCTAAAATCCACAGCTTCGTGAGGCGTATTGTGAGATCATCAGCGAAGCTTGTTTACAAATACATCCAGTTGCCATTCAATTATCGTCAGCGATCGAACGACAGCCGTGCGTAACTAGACATCGTGCCTCGAAGTGAAATACACACAAACACCTTTCCTTTTTTCCAAGACTACATGACTTGTCAAAATCGAAACGGGCGATCGGTGTGAACGGATCTGTGATTCGTTGACCGAATCATTGCACCATTCAACTGCCACCAACTGCATGGGGGTCTGGGTGTTGCTTTCCAGTACGGACTTTCGCCGCACTCGTTCGTTGATTCTTCGTTTCGAGAACATAAGCAATTACTATTCATCAGTCGCCCTCATAACCCTATCGCTCAATCTGACAATGTCAAGAGCAGATGGGCACAAGCAGTCTTTATCGATGACTGTAGCGATAAGCGAGAGCGAGTAAGTGACACATACCATGACTAACATCCGAGTAGTATAAAGCGACGTCGAACAATAACAACAACCACACTAAAAACACCACAAACCAACACAAACCATCATGACTCTCCCCTTCCACATTCTCGACGTCTTCACATCAACACCCTTCCTCGGCAACCCACTAGCCGTAGTAACAATACCACCCAACACACCCCTAACCAACGCCCAAAAACACCGCATCACCAAAGAATTCAACCTATCCGAAACCACATTCGTGCACGATGTCGAAGACCGATCCGCAACCAATAAACGACGTTTCGACATCTACACTCCCCACGCCGAAGTGCCGTTTGCCGGACACCCGACCATCGGAACAGCAGTGCACCTCCGTGACCAAGGTGTCACCACACTGATAGCGAAAGCCGGGCGCATCGATATCGAGAGCGCAGCTGACGGCTCCGAGTTGCTTCGAGCGGCGATTCCGCATAACGTTCACTTGCACCGAACCCGCTTGCCTGAACCGAAAGCGGATCACATCGGAGGGTCAGCGAGGCAAGTCGCGGCCGCCGAGAAGGGCGCTCCGCTGTTCAGCATTGTGCTCGGGATGACTTTTGCGCTTATTGAATTGCCTTCTCTGGAGGTCTTGGGCGCAGCGCGAATTGGAGAGCCTTCTGTCTTGTCTGCGGATCTTTTGGACGACGAATGGAGTGAGGGCTGGGTCACGAGGCGATACTACTACGTTCGGCTCGGGAGCGAGGAGATTGGGGGTAGGATGAAACATCGTATTCGGACGAGGCTGATCAAGCCTGCGACGGAGGACCCGGCTACGGGCAGCGCTGCGTGTGCGTTGGCGAGTTATTTGAGCTTGCACGAGGTTCGTGGGAAGTTGAATACGTTTGAGATCCTGCAGGGTGTTGAGATGGGGAGGGATAGCACTATCTTGGTCGATGTCGAGATTGGTGAGGGTAGCTCGGGTGAGAAGGTGTTGAAGTCTGTTCATTTGGGTGGTACTGCGGTGGAAGTGTCAAGCGGCAGCATCAGGATTCCACTTGGCCGTGAGTATGTATAGGCTGAGCTAAGGAAAATGCGCCGCAACGGTCGGGTCCCGAGAGGTCGGGGGCTCCCTGCTCATCAGACCTTCATTCATTCTTCCAGTATTCCGCGGACTCTTTGCCCAAACACTGCACTGTTTGATCAGCAAAGGTTACACTTTAGGGTTGGCAGGCGTCGAGTACTAACACGGGCAAAGAGGCCATTGATCCTGGTTGTCCTTGTCAGCGAACTTGGAGACACTCGGGAGACCGCCTTTCGAAACGCCGCGTCCATCACGTCCTTGGTGAAAGTCGTTTCCTTGTTCATTCGTTTGATCCTGCGGGCAAAGTCCTCATAATGCATAAAAGCCCAACCATCGACCGATGAGGTACCGCGTGGGTCGTCGCCTACCATCGGTAGTTTCAACTTTGCCGCCGTATCCTGTGAGGGTTCCTCAACAGCAACCTTAGGATGTTGAGTTGTAAGACTAGATTTTGTTTTGAGCCAAAAGTCTTTGCTTGAACTGTGGTCAACCTGAATGTGGTATTGGAAAGTGCTTGCAGAGATGGATGCGCGGTTTTCTTACATCGGCCAGTGCTTGTTTCAACTTGTTGTTGTCGAGTGCAAATTGTTGAACGGCTTGCTCGCGGAAGCACCGATCGATGATATTTTTGTCGTGTTTTAAAAAGAGCTTTTGGTTGTGTTGCGACTTCAGCAAAGAAACCAGCCAGGTGCGATAGCTGCCGCTGCTGTTGTGGAGATTAGAAACGTTCGTGAAGCCAAGTTCCGCAATAGGCAGCGCAACAGTCTTGAGACCTTTCTTTGCCGGTGACATGTTCGTTGTAACTGCAAAAGAAACGATTGTGCAACAGAGCGGTGGGGTACCTGGTAGAAATACCGCAAGTACCGAAGCCGCAATGCCAGCCTCATTGGCCGTGTTAGCGAGGTTTCACAGCGTCTGCCGCGTCCTGCCAAGCAGGATTCGGCATGTCGGTGCCTAGAAAAGACAGGTCAGAAATGGCGGCTGTGCAAAGAGATTCACAATAGGCTATGGGATCAGAATTAATGGAACCACAAGAGCGGAACCGCTGCAAATGCAAGCAATAGGCAGTAGGCTAGGCTACGTTGTCACTTAGACCTGAGGGAAGGGATCAAAGGAGCTACACATGATCGTTAGTCTTGCGATCCGTGTGTCGCACATAGATGCAGCCGCCCGTCCATTGCAACGAAGGTCTTCAAATCCGCGTGTAGGCAGGCGCATGCGAGCTCCGCTACTGTGCAACGCATACACGTTCGCACAAAGAATGCAGTCACCCATTAGCGCCCGTCCATCGAAGAAGCATTGGACGGTAAACCCGACCCAGGAATGATCCCCGAGCTCTACGTGCTCTCGACCATGTTGCACATGAGTGCAGTCAGTCATTAGTGTCGACGATTGGCTTGCAATGAGAGAAGCCTATCGATGGTACGATGTCCAGTCCGTCTTCCAGGCCAACCGATGTGGCATCGAAGTCACAAGCTTCAGGTGCTGCGACAGGTTGTGATGGAGAGTGGATGGGATGAGATATTGCAAAAGGGGTCCTTAAGAGAGAAAGAATCAATTGCTAGAGTAGAGTGGTGCTACTGCTGAACCCGTCCAGCGAGAGACATGCCGAGCAGTAAAAAATCATGTGAGTAGAGACTTTGCATAGACAGACTTTTTGCAGGAAAACTAGAAGGAAGAACAACGACAACATGAAAGCAGAGGCAAGATACCAAAAAGTTCCAAAGAAAAGCAGAACAGTCGAAGAGTCAAGAACAGGGCAGCAAGAGCCTAGTCAGACTCCTCCTCGCTCTCCTCGTCACTCTCAGCATTGTCGAGCCACTCGATGAACTTCTCGGCGCTCTTGCGAACCTTGCGGCTCGTGGCGAGGTCGACGTACTTCTTGCTGGCCTTGGCACCCCAAGCCTTGAGGGTCTCTTCAGACACAAGGTCGTTCTCGTAGACTTGCAGCAAGATGCTGGAAACCTGGGAGACGAGCTCCGGGTGGTCATTTCCGACGAAGCGCTCGATGCCACCAAGGAAGGCCTTCTCATGTTTCTCAGAGGTGATGAGCTTCTTGAGCATGGAAGCGCGCGGCTCAATCTCCTTGACGATGCCGGTAGAGAAGATGGTCTGGGCAAGAACAGCGGGCGTGCGGTGCTTGCTCTCGATGCCCAGGTCCTTGGCCTTGAGGTAGATTTCAACGTCGGGGACTTTGTTGATGTCGCCCTTCTCCTTGGCGGCATCGTCGATCCATTTGCCGAGCTGGTCGTAGACGCTGTCCTCCTGGGCCTCGCCATCTTGAGCTTCGTCATCAAGGGCGAGCGAGTTCTTCAGATCATCCGGAAGGGCCTGGGCGCGGGCCTTGACAGCCTCTTCAGACATGTCGACAGACCTGGTGAATGTTAGTATACGTGCACCGAAATATAAAAGATTGGTCGTGCAATGACTCACCATTCGTGCTCCTTTTGCTCAGACTCGGCAAGCTCCTTGGCTTCGGCGTTGATCCTGCGCGTGAGTTCGTCGTCACTACCGCCGTCCACGTCAACATCGCCGTCGTCGTTGCCACCATCAGAGCCGCTCTCGCCGGGGCTGTTGCCGTTGGTAGTGCCGTCCTCGTCATCCTTCTCGCCGCGGGCCTCGGCCTCCTTGCGGGCCTTGCGGTCGGCCTTCTTGGTGGACTTGTCCTTCTTGCCCTTCTTTGGCTGGGTCTTCAGGATGAAAGAGGCCAGCTTGTGACGGATGTCGGCGTGGGAGCGCTGGCCGCAAGCCTTGCAGTCCAGGATGATGTCGCCATCCTTGCAGTTGATGACAGTCTCGGGGTTCTTGCAGTCCTTGCACAGGACGAACTTGTTGATGAAGCCGTCAAGGTGGTCCTGGAGCTTGGAGGCCTCGTGAGCGCCGTTGACAATCCAGCGGTCATCCTTCGGGTCGATGTTTGTCTGGGCGCCAAGCTCGAAGCCAAAGTACTTGATGACATAGTTCGGCGGGCGGGCGAGCTGGTCGGCGACGTTGTGAAGATTGACGATGACGGTCTTGATACCGTTACCCTTGCCCTCGATCTTGGACTGGATCTTCTCCATCTTGTAGCGGTAGAAGGCATCCTTCACGTCGCGGCGGATGTTGACTGATTCAACCATGATTGCGGTGTTGATGCTGGTTTATTCTGAGGTGTGCTGATGGGTATCTACGGAGTAGATATCGGCGACGGCTGTTCTGATGTGTATAAAGGCCACAAAGACATGCACTCTCTTGCTAGAGGTGTTCCGGGGTGGTGGTTGGTGTCCAGGATGGATGGATGGCAGATGTTTGACAAGGCTCTTTCTTCTTTTTGCTTTCTTGCAGGTTTGCTCACAGCAGTCAGCCGTTGGCGCAGTGGTAGCTAGAGCGACGGCTTGTTCGCGTTATGCGAAATGGCTGCGGCTGCTCAGGCGGCGGATCGAGTACAAAGGCGAGCGCGTGGGACGAATACATAAACTCTGGCCTGGTATGTCGTTTCGTGGCAGTGGGTGGCGGTGGGCTACCTCGAAGGTGATTTGGGTGTTGATGGGTGAATGTTAGTCAGAGTGCGGTTTTGGCGATGCGATATAGTGTGGGAGAGTGGGAGAGGTTAGTGTGCGGTGGATCACAGGATGGGATGAAGAATTGAGAGGACCCGCAGAAGTGGATATTCAATCCAAGCCGAGAAGCCGGGGCAGAGGCAACCGCTACCAGGTACATATTTGCCACACGCACACACAGCGAAGCCACGCGTATGACTGATGACCGAACAGCGAGAGCAAACTCATTCATCGTGCTTTAATGTATCGCTGTCGCTGTCGGACTTTGTCTTGTATATACATGTGACGTGATTCGTGGCGTGATACGATTGATTGCCCCAGTGATATTCCTTACGCACCCGGCAATCGACCACGCCGCCACGCGAGAGACCCGCCAGCATGGTCTGCTCTTCTATTTGTGGTTCTGATTATTTATCATTGAGATTGTTTAATGCCGGCTCCTTCCGATCAGAACCACCAAAAAGGCACATGTCCTTTGTGATCCTAGCGCGAACATACTCCAGTGCGTTGTCTGTTCTTTTATGCCATCTGCAAGTAGGTAACGAAAGAATTTCAAAATCAATGCAGACATGTACGATCGCGATATGTATCTTCAGCCGCCAGTCGAATCAGTGTGTTGACGACGGGAGCTGTGGATTCAACGTACTTTAGACGTGACTTCGAAAACCGCGGAGACTTCCAGCCTTCTAGCCACCTCTCGACCTTGATGTGCCGCTGTACACCAAAGGAAATACTCTCAACTATAAACCGTCCAAAATGGCTCCTCCAAGTGTAGATTACTCTGTATACCTTGTGACGGACTCAACGCCAGCCATTTTGGGAGACAAAGACCTTGTGGCTGTTGTCAAAGCTGCGGTAGAAGGAGGTAGGTAAAGTCGAGTCATCATTGCAATACTCGATTCATTCACAAACTGACCTTCCAACCAGGCGCAACAATTGTACAGTACCGTGACAAAAAGAGCGACACAGCACAGCTCATTCACAATGCCAAAGAGCTGCACAAGGTCACCAAACCGGCCAACGTGCCGCTTCTGATCAACGACAGAGTCGATGTTGCCCTGCGCTCTGGAGTTGAGGGAGTGCACGTCGGACAGGACGACATGGATCTCAAGGGAGCTCGCGAGATTCTAGGCCCCGACGCGATTATCGGCGTCTCGACCAACACCGAAGAAGAAGCCATTCGTGCCGCCAGAGACGGCGCAGACTACATTGGTATTGGCACTGTCAACGCCACGCAGACCAAGGACGTCAAGTCAGTCATCGGTACACGTGGCGTACAGCAGATTCTCGCTGCGCTGGTCGAGAATGATTGTGCACATGTCAAAACTGTCTGCATCGGTGGCATGAACGCAGCAAACTCCCAGCGCATTCTTTACCAAACCGCAACACCCCAGAAGCGCCTCGATGGTGTCGCCATCGTGAGCGCAATCATGGGCTCCAACGACGCCAAAGCCGCGACTGCAAACCTCGCCAAACTCATCGCCAATCCACCTCCATTCGCCACATCCACCATGAAGAAATCTCTCACTCGCGATGATATTGTCGCCGCAGTCCCGGCCCTCATCGCCCGGACTGCCGCAAAGAAGCCTCTATGCCACAACATGACCAACCTCGTCGTGCAAAACTTCGCAGCAAACGTCGCACTCGCTGTCGGTGCCTCACCCATCATGTCCAACAACGGCCTCGAAGCCGGCGACCTGGCAGCTCTAGGCGGCAGTCTGGTCATCAACATGGGCACCACTACACCTGAGATCCGCTCCAACCACCTCAAAGCGATAGCCGCCTACAACGCCGTCGGCGGTCCCATCGTACTCGATCCCGTCGGCGCAGGCGCCACAGAGCAGCGCCGCGAGGGCGTCAAAGCACTAATGGCGGGCGGCTACTTCGACCTTATCAAAGGCAACGAAGGCGAGATCCGCACAGTCTACGGCGCCGCAGGCGTCAAGCAGCACGGCGTCGACTCTGGTGCATCGCAACTTTCACAAAACGAACGCGTCGAACTTGTGCGAGCGCTTGCTGCCCGCGAGCGTAGCATCGTTCTCATGACAGGCAGCACGGATGTTCTGTCAGACGGCGAGCGCACGTTCCTCATCTCAAATGGGCATGAATACTTGGGCGAGATCACGGGCAGCGGCTGCACTCTTGGCACTACGATTGCAAGCGTACTTGCTGTTGAGCGGGAGGACAAGCTGTTGGGCGCTCTCGCGGGCATTCTTCTGTATGAGATTGCTGCTGAGCGCGCGGCTGAGAAGTCGCAGGGCCCGGGCTCGTTCGTGCCGGCGTTCATCGATGCGCTGTACCATCTGCGGGAGGCGAGCAAGAAGGGCGATAACTCCTGGGTGCAAGGAGCTAAGGTGGAAGCTGTTTGATGATGGGATTTATTGTAGAGGTGCAGGAATCAATGCTGCAATTCGTTCTATGACGCCTTCTCAAGCATTTGCGAGTATGCATACGTTCTTGCATGTGACCAAAGTGACCGCCCGAGTATGCCAAGAGACGGTGACCAGGATCATTCTCATCGGATCCGGTGCATTGGCGAACATGGGTTGAACGTGTATAAAAAGGAGGTAGTAGTCGATTGTTGAAGCGAAAGAATGTCTGGGCATCAAGAGTCTCGACCGTAAAGTCGCTCGCGCGTCCCGAGCGCGTAGGAAGGTTGCTCAGCATGACGTTTTGATAAGAAACGACGGGAACATCGAAAGATTCCATTCAGGTACCTTGCATGCACATGTACTTCTTCCTCCTCCCAGACATCTCGTTGTGCACATCTTCTCTCCCCTCTCTTCAAGCCATTGGAAGACAAGGACTACCAGGCACAAGTATGATTTCAGCAACCTTGCTCGCTGCAGCATTGGCTCACGTTGCTCAGGCGGCGCCGTTCGATTACACCCAGCAGACGCCCATCTCTGCCCAGGACCACACCCAGGGCTATGAGTTCGACCCGCTCCAGCACTTGCCTGGCATCTCACCGTACGATAAGATCTTAGGTAGTCTCTGTTATCGGAATAAATCTTGCTAATGCGATCTGGACCATCAGATACTTTGACGCCGTAGGATTCGGCCTCAGCCACGAGCCTCCACCTCAATGCAAGATCACCGCAGCATCATACCTCGTACGACATGCCTCGATTTACGCCAACGATGACGAATACGAAGAGTACATCCAACCCCTCCTATTCCAGATTGAAAAGCACCGTGGCGGCTTTACAGGCAGCCTGGAATTCTTGAACAAATGGACAAGCCCGATTCTGGAGGACTCTTTGGAGGAAATCACCCCGGCAGGCAAGCGTGATGCAAAGGCGGTCGGCGAGCATCTCGTGCAGCGCTACCCTCATCTCATCCCCACAACCAAGCGGATCCTGGCCGACAAGAAGTCAAGGACTTATGATACCGCTGTCGCGCTCGCGGGTGCTTTTCCTCACAGCGAAGACATTGAAATTGTCCGGGTACTGAGAGATGTCAACGGAAGCATGGATGCCATCGTGCCACACAAGTCTTGCCCGGCGTTCTCAAAGGAGCCCGGCAAGGAGGAGATGGCAGAGTTCATCTCAAATTACGCACCTGCGATCTCGGAGAGGCTTGAGAAGTACTCACCGTTCCAGCTAAGCGACAACGACATCCTCGGTCTGCAGTCTCTGTGCGGCTACCAATCCGCCATCGAAGGCAAGCGCAGCCCCATCTGCTCTGTGTTCACGGACGCCGAATGGATGGCTTACGAGTATGCCTGGGACCTGCGCTACGCATACATGGTCGGCCCACTCAACCCTCTTTCCCCGTACCTCGGATTCCCCTGGTTACAATCGCAGATTCCCCTTCTCGATGACAAGGACGAGTCGCCCACCCGTGACGGCTGGCCCAAGGGACAGCGCTTCTTCCTCTCCTTCACCCACCGTGAAGTACCCCCCTTCGTCGCCGCAGCTCTCGGGATCTTCAACTCTTCTTCCAACGCCCGGGAGGAGTTCCCCACGGATCGTATCAACTGGGCTCGCGCGTGGAAGATGAGCGATCTGATTCCCTTCCTTGGCCATGTGGGCATGGAGAAGATCACCTGCGACAGCAAGCGTGGACCCGAAGATTTTGTTCGCTTTGTCGCCAACCAAGCTCCGAGACCGTTGCCGGACTGCCAGACTGGCCCCGGTGCGAGCTGCCCGTTCGAGCAGTTCAGAGACATCATCGATGATGGCGCGAAGAGCCACAAGGATTACCACAAAGTCTGCGGCGACAGCCCGAAATAGAGGAAAAGGGGTTTCTGGCTTGATGTTGGAGTACGTGATCGCATATACATATACTAAATCGTCCTTACCTTTCTCTTCATCGTCCTGATGCCTGGGTCTGGTCCGCGTACACTAGTATACTCGAGCACCATTTCTACATTCTTCTGCAAGTCGCTTTCCATGCTTGGGGATCTCAGGATTGGATCGATGATGAGACACCGATTTTGATATTCCCGATTCCGCACCCTGCATGCCAATGCATACCCTTGATTGGGGCCAAGGGGCATGTCCTGTCGACCGTGCACGGTTCTTCCAGCCCTCCTCCAGGGCTATACCAAATAAACACATCTCCCTGTTTACATACACTCAAGCCGTTTTCCTATGCTGACAAGCAGCCATGTCAGAATTCGCCATTGCAGTATCCAGATGGAAGCAAGTCACAGAGGCTGAGGCTCTTGACGACGACTGGGACATGATCCCGACCCTCACCGCTTTCGCAAAGACGCGTCAATTCTGCCAAAGACTCTAGAGAAACCGAGCTCAGCTAGAAAGACTCATTGCTCGCCATCTCGGAATCTCAGTCTGTGATTTTGTACTCCTCGGCCAGGAGCACTGGGTTTGGGGCTCGTTCAACATCTGCTTGCCACTTGACATCAACCGCACCACTCGTACCTCATCACTTCCCCCTCAAGCCATCCTATGATTTGCATTGCCGTTTAGGTGTGGCGAGGATTACAGTCCTGGCAATGTTGAGGAAAAATTGAGATTTGAGGCGGCTACTTACATCTGGCTCCAACGTCACTGTCCCCCATCCCGACACCTCGGCTTCTTGCTATAGGCATTCCGGGCACAGAGTCGGTATGTCGAGTGTTGCTCTGATTAGTTTCTGGCGCAGCAGTGCTGAATATCAACGAATAGTTCACTGCTATCGATCAAGAACCTTGGTGGCATCGGGTCGTCTGGCAATGCCGGCGCTGCTGGACGTGGCTGCATGGTGAAACTCTTTCACCATTCTTTCGCCACGAGCGTGATGACAACCTTCCCGATCTCGGATACCTGCTCTTGGAATATGTTATGAATGGTGGTCCTCTATCTTCCACTTTTAAGGAAGGCCGTCATGACGAAACGCGATGTGAAAATCTGTATCGTGGCATTTTCCGGATCATGCTTGACTTGGCAAAGGTTCCACTCCCTCGAATCGGCTCTTGGAGGCTGGACAGGCGTGGAGTAATCTCCCTGACAAATCGACCGCTGCTTGATCTTACAATGCTGTGGGCAAGGCACGACATACCTACTGGCATCCCTCGGGTTCGTTGCTTTTCTCTAACTAACATGATCGTACTGACTCTTCGCCCGCTTTACAGAACCTGACGTACACTTCTGGAGACAGTTTTGTCAAAGACCTTCTTTCGTATCAGGACCTTCGACTCCGTCATCAGCCCAACGCCATTCTTGGAAAAAAAGACGGCGCTTCTCAACTTTCTGCTCTCACGGCACTGAGAGCTCTGTTCCCGAAGTTCTACAATCAAAGTTCGCGTGACGATCCGTTCGTGCTTACACTGCCCGATCTACACCAAAGCAACATCTTCGTCGACGACGACTGGAACGTCGTCAGCGTCATCGACTTTGAATTCGCCCCCGTCCAGCCCCAACAAATGGTCGGCGTCCCGCACTGGCTCAGCGGCAAGAGCATCGACGAGTTAATCGGGCCTGATCTCGACGAGTACAAGGTCTTATACGACTCGTTTGTGGGTATCTTGCGAGAAGAGGAGACAACCAACGAACGAAACCACGCTTTCAGCGAACGACTGATGGAAGATTGGCGTTCGGGCAAGATGTGGTACAACGCTGCTCTGAAGAGCAGCAACGGCTTCCCCATCATCTTCGAGCAAAACCTGCAACCGCGGTACTTCCCCAGCTTTGAGCCGGACGCAGAAGGCGTGACTCTGATGAGACTCTGGGGCGAGGATTGGGAAGAGTTTATCGCTGGCAAGTTGAAGGACAAGGCGACGTACATTGAACGGGTTCGGGCTATCTTCGCCAAAGCTGAGGCTGAGGCTGCTGCCCTGGAGAAAGAAAAGCGACCGACCATCGATTCTGAGATCGTGCTATGAGATAGCATATCTGGCTACCTATCTTCTTATACCTACCCTGCCGATTGCCTCGCATGACAAGACAATGACATACCGCCGCTAAGGTAGCTGGAACCAGGTCAACACTGCCCGATGGTCCGAAGTCCACTCGTTATCCTCATGCTCCGAATACGGCCGCGGATCGCCGACCAACATCGTCTCGGAACCGAGCACTTGCAATTGCTCGGTTGCATAGACGAAATCGATACGATCCTGAGGCTCGGGCGCGCCCGTGATGCCCTCGTTGAAAGGGTAGATCGGAGACCATGTCGTCCCGTTCATCGTCACCGGGTCGGGATGCGCTACGCGGTAAGAATCAACAAGACCTGCTTGTGCTGGCAGGACGGATGTAGGCCACTCGAAGCCGGCGACGCCGCAGCGACTTGCGACCCAGTCGAGGTGAGAAGGCGCGTTCATATCGCCGGTGAGCAGGACTGGGGTGTCGTCCGAGTTGGCCAACTGGGAGTCCATGGCCTCCAAGAGCGAAGCCACCTGCGAAATCCGTCCGGACTCGGCTTCAATCTCTCCGACCTGCTCCGGCGAGTCGCCATCGAAACAGAAGCCGTACGGTCCGTACGGGTATGCCGTCGGATGCACGTTCCAGAAGTTGATCTGCTTTCTGTCGGCACTCTCGCCGTTCAGGTTGATCCGCAGACCCCCTCCAACCCCAACCTGGCCGTACTCTTCTTCCACGGGGTAGCGGCTGATGATGGCAGCGCTGCCGTTGGTCTGCCACACGTCCCAGCCCAGCGCTTCGGCCAGACGCACTGCATGGCCTCCATCGACGGACTCCTGCAAGCCGATCACGTCGGCCCCTGATTCAAGGATGAAACGCAGCTGCTTTTCGTGATACTCGTTGACTTTGCTGCCGCCGTACCAGAGGTTGTATGACATGACGGCCAAGCGGTCGAGCAAAACCTCTCCAGCGCCGCGGACGGGGATGCTGATGCGAAGCGTTGCCGTCGATCCATCGTCGGCTGTGGCAGTTAGATCGAGCTCGGTGGTTCCCTGGCTGCTCGTCGCAGGCGTGCCCGAGATCAATCCTTCGGCGCTGATGTCCACCCATCCCTCGCCACCAGCCTTCTCGAAAGTTGCAGTCGCGTTTTTCGGTCCGATGGTCAGGCCTCCGACACTGGCCTGGTAGTACTCGCCGACTCTCGCGTTCTTCAGCGTGGTGTTCTGGACTGGGAAGTAGAGGTCGGTGGCCTGCCGTCGGAATTTCGATGGGTGTGTGTATGGAATGGAAGCTGCGGAGCCGAGTGTAGCCCAGAGGGCAAGTAGACTAATTGTAGGGAGATACATGCTGAGCCAAAGGATTCTGCAAGACGCTCATCGGTCGGAGTGGCATATTGTAAAGAGGGCTTTTGCCTCGCACAAAGACAGCAGAACCAGCGCATTTGTACTCGGTTCAAACAAAAAACACGAGCCACCCCCATCCAGTCACTCTCGCATCATGTGTACAGTGCTAGAACGATCAGCAAACATCTACGGCTCATAGTGTGAGTCTCTTCGCTGTCTCCTAGCTGGTATATTGCCAGTGTGCATGTCTGCATGCAGCTTGCATCCCCTCAACACTGATAGATCATGTCGATCTGAGTGGGCGTGAGAAACCGAGACAATCAGATTTGTGAGGTGCCCCACGTGTTGAGAGGGTGAGTGATGCGTGGTGGTGATAGAAGCGTTTAGCGAGGTGATCGGAAGGGTTGGCACTCGTCATACCAAGAGAGATGAGCGCTCTGCTGCGTGTGGTGTTGGGCTTTTCAACCTTCGTCGCGGTAGAGGTGTGCACGTGTCGGACCTGGTGACTACTGCTATGCATGATGTGTAGTTCTTACTGCATACTGTATGTACTCTGTTGAAATGGCAAGAATCGTCCTTGCGGTTTCATCAGCTTGACCTCGAACTACATGTAGATATTCATGTTGTAGCGTGAGGACGATGTCACTCCAAGGAACTTATCAGATTGATTCCGCTCACTCGTCAATCGTGTCATTTCCAGTGAGACTTGACGAGACGTGCGTGCTGATGAAGGAGATAGAAGGTTTTCGTATCATGTCAGTCGCAGTCTGTGTCATGATGAACAGAGAACTGATCTCACGCATCACTTCGAGACCCCTCGCCAAGGGCGCGCCATCTCGGGACTTGAAGCTGGAGCGAACCTTGGATCACCACGTTGTAAACACTTCCATTCTTAGCCAATAACTACAATTAACACAATGGCGCAAAGGTGTGTATCCTGATTATATGGTATTGCAATGCTCACCTATTAACTCATCAAAAAGTCCAGCACTCGCCGCGACAAAGGCAATGGACCCTGACCTCGATACCGAACCCCAGCACTCGCCGCCCACGAATGGCCTGAAGCGACGCCAATCCGAGGTCTCGGAGCAGGAGAGCAAGCGTCTGCGCACGAGTCCTGGTAAGATCTCATCACTTCCAGAGCCATCTCCCGCGCGCGACTCGCCAAGAGAGGAAAGCTCGCGTCGCGACTTGAGCGACAAGACAGCCGAGAAGCAGTCGCCTCGGCCTGGAGATGCGCCTAGGAAGAGCAGCAACATCAACGAGAAGGATAGGTCCCGGCGGTTGTTCGGCGGGCTTCTGGGCAGTTTGAGTCAGAAAGACGACAGCAGGACCACAAAGAGGCGGCAGGAGATTGAGTCTAGAAGAAAAGCTGAGCTCCAGCGACAGGATGACGAACACGTTGAAGACAAGCAGAGGCGGCTGGAACAGCTTGCTGAAAAGCGCAGGCTGGTGAGGAAGAGGATTGAGGATGAGACGGTGTGTATGCCGGAAGAACACAGGAGGAGAGCTTGTTTGCTGATCACGCGATCAGATGCGCAACCGCCACCGCGATATGTTGCATAGAGCCAATTTCCTACACACTACGGCACAGCCAAGACTTGTGAGTTTTGTTTGACGGCTTTCGAGATTGGCATTCAGCTGACGTCCGACAGCTCTACAAACCTTGGGAGCTTCGAGACGACGAGGAAGACCGTATCGATGACCAGATCAGTCGAGCAAAGGCGCAAATAGAGCAAGAACTGGCCGGTGTCGGAGCGGCCTTGACACCACATGTTGGTGGTGACGAGATTGGTATGTGTCGAGGGAGTGAACGATATTTGCATGCGCTGACAAGTTACAGCCTCGACCAACATCCAGGCCACTGATGAGACGCCGCGAGCTGACGACACGGCCAACGCGAGCACAGCAAGAAATGAGCCGTCACATACTGCCGATCCGACAACAGAAGGCAGTACAAAGGCTATGAGTGCTCAAGATGAGCAAACGCTCCATCCCAAGGACGCGACTGAAGCAGTTGAACCGGTGTCTTCACAAGCAAACGGAGACGACACGACTGGTGACTCAATCGCAGAATCCAACCAAGAAAACGCTACCACGACCCAGGACGATCATGATGACCACATTGACGTCGTCGAAGGAGAGGAGGACACGGTCATCTATTGATTAAGCTGTTTACACTAATCCTTCGCTAATTCCCTGACGAGATCCCCCAATCCGCCGAACTGCGGAGATATGCACGATGCGATACACCCCCACGGAGCTAATGTTCTGGCGCTAATTAATAATGAAGAGTCGTTCCACGCTTTCCCTGATGGTCGTTATCTTTTGTTGCACAGGGCTTCTACGCCTGTCAGACCCCGGCGCGCAATCTCTGGCGAATCAATCAATGCTTTGCTGGGGCCTCGGGCGCTGCAGGCTTATCTGGCTTTTAGCAATTGCTTGACCAGGGCTTGACCGTCTGGGGTAGGCCTATTGTATGGCGAGGCCATTTCGGCGAATCTTGTGAGTGTCAGTATAAGTATAAGTATGCACATGCGCGTATCTTGCCAGGTGCGTGTCCTGCTCATCGTGTGAATTGAATTGCTTTGGGGAAGCAACCGAGTCAGAATGTCAACAACGCCGCCTCTGAGCCAGGCCACTGGCTATGGTAAGTGAAGGAGAACGCCTTCACCGAGGCTCAATTATGGTAAATCATTGTATACTGACTTGTGTTTTGCGCAGGTGTTATCATCGGCCTGGGGTTCCTCTTCGCGTATGTTCCTAAATCTTGAGGGCACATCAAACCATCCATAAATCAACAGACGGCTAACAGCGAGACATACTACAGCTTTGGCATGATGTTGACAACTTTCGTGCTCCGCCGCTACAACAACGAACTCCAGACCTCCGAAGTCTTTTCGACGGCAGGCCGTACGGTCAAGTCTGGTCTGGTGTCGTCGGCCGTCGTCTCGTCCTGGACCTGGGCGGCTACGCTGCTGCAATCCTCGGCAGTCGCTTACAATTACGGCGTATCCGGACCTTTCTGGTACGCTTCCGGGGCTACAGTCCAGGTCATCTTGTTCGCCACCCTCGCCATCGAATTGAAGCGCAAAGCACCGAACGCGCACACGTTTCTTGAGGTCATCAGGGCTCGCTATGGGCCTGTGACTCACGGCGTTTACATTACCTTCGGACTCATGACCAATGTTCTCGTTACGGCCATGTTATTGACCGGCGGATCAGCGGTTGTCACATCTCTCACTGGCGTCCCAACTGCTGCGGCTTGCTTTTTGTTGCCCATCGGCGTGGTGCTGTATACCATGTTCGGTGGCATCAAGGCTACGTTTTTGACAGATTACGTGCACACTGTCATGATCCTCATCATCATTTTTATCTTCGCTTTCACGGCGTACGCCACGAGCGAGGTCCTGGGCTCACCAGGCGCAGTGTATGATGCTCTCGTGGAGGCCGCCGAGCGTCACCCTGTTGTTGGCAATGCTGGCGGAAGCTACTTGACCATGCAATCGAAGGAAGGCGCGATATTCTTTGGTGAGTGATCCATCCACCAGCACGCGCGTTACATCACTGACACCCATCAAGTCATTAACCTTGTGGGCAACTTTGGCACTGGTGAGTGATCTATCCATCAGCACGCGCGCCCCTAACCCTAATTATAACCCTAATCATATTCCTAACCCTAAAAGTCTTCATGGATAACGGCTACTACAACAAGGCCATCGCGGCATCTCCGGTTCACGCTCTTCCAGGATACATTGCTGGTGGTCTTTCCTGGTTCGCTATCCCTTGGCTCTGTGCTACTACGATGGGCCTGTCTGCTCTCGCGCTCGAAAACAACCCCGTCTTCCCAACCTTCCCGAACCGAATGGATCCCGCCGATGTCACAGCAGGACTCGTGCTTCCGGACGCCGCGGTTGCTTTGCTAGGTAAGGGAGGTGCTGCTGCCACCTTACTCCTAATTTTCATGGCCGTCACATCCGCCATGTCCGCCGAGCTCATTGCCGTCAGTTCGATCTGGACGTACGATATCTACCAGACATACATCAAACCGGACGCCAGCGGCAAAAGGCTGATTTACATGAGCCACGCTTCTTGCGCCGTCTACGCCACCGTCATGGCTGCCTTCAGCACAGGTCTGTACTACGCCGGCATCAGCATGGGCTACCTCTACCTCATGATGGGCGTAATAATTTCTGGCGCCGTCATCCCAGCCTCGCTCTCACTGCTCTGGGATCGCCAATCGTGGGCCGCCGCGACGTTCACGCCTCCGCTCGCCCTCATCTGCTCCCTGATCGCGTGGCTGGTAACGGCGAAGAAAGAAGGCGGAGACCTCTCCGTCCTCTCCACCGGCGCCAACAACCCCATGCTCGCCGGCAACGTCGTCTCCCTCCTCGCGCCCCTCGTCTTCATCCCCCTGCTCTCCCTCGCCTTCCGCACGCCCAAGTACGATTGGCTCTCCATGAAATCCATTCGCAAAGCCGACGACGCCGACCTCGCCGCCGCCGCGCACATGGACCCCGAACTCATTCTAGGCGCAACCTCCCCGCAAACCAACCACGAAGAAGAAGAGATGAAAGAGCAGCGCCAGCTCGCGCGCTCGGCCAAAATCGCCCGCGCGCTAACCGTCTTCCTCACTCTGGCGCTGCTCATCCTGTGGCCGATGCCCATGTACGGCTCCGGGTACATTTTCAGCAAGGGCTTCTTCACGGGCTGGGTCTCGGTGGGGATCCTGTGGCTCTTTTGCTCGAGCATGTGCGTGGGGGTTTACCCGCTGTGGGAGGGCAGGCATACGAGCGGCAGGACTTTCAAGGCGATCTTTTTGGATCTTGCCGGGAAGAGGAAGCCCGCTTTGCACGGGCGGGCTACGGTCGCGGAGACGGCCGAGGTGGAGGAGAGTCTGGACGAGAAGGCTGCGGAAGGCAAGAGCAGGCCTGTCAATAATGTTTCGTAGGTCCTTGAGGGCGTTGTTTGAGAGAGAAATTTGAAGCATGAGACTGCAAGACTACAGAAATATGTGATTCGTCGTTTCGTATGTCAAGGCCCTTTGAAATCCATGCCATTTTTTGCATCAACCAAGCACCTTGAACCCGCTCTCCCCCCTAACATCCCTACTACTAAACCCAACATAAACCCTCACCTCCCCGTCCCCAATAACCCACGCCTGCGCGTCCACGCTCCAATAACTGAGATCCCTGCGCATGAGCGGGAAAGTCACGGTCTTGGACTCTCCCGGCTGGAGGGAGGCTTTTTCGAAACCGCGCAGGACTTTGACGGGAGTCACGTCGCCGTTGGAGGGCGTGGGGAGGCCGAGGTAGAGCTGCGGGACCGCGGAGCCGGCGGTGGAGCCTGTGTTTGTGACGACGGCGGAGACGGTGTAGAGGGTTTGCCAGAGGGCGGGGTTGCCGCCGGGGGGTGGGATGGAGGAGGAGGAGGAGGAGGAGGAGGAAGGACAGTGGGCGGAGATGGAGGAAGCGTTGTCTGCGGCTGTGACGGAGACGTCTGATAGGTTGAAAGTGGTGTAGGACAATCCGAAGCCGAACTCGTACTGGACTGGCAGGTTGTAGTAGTCGAAGTGGCGGTAGTCGATCAGGAGGCGTTCTTTGAAATCGGACTGCCAGGCGTTGGGGTCGGTGGTGTTGAGGAGCGCGCTCGAGTTTGTGATGTCTGCGAACGAGTAGTCGCTCTCTTTTTTGGCGATGGTGTAGGGGAGATGGCCCGAAGGGTTTACGGCGCCGTAGAGGACGTCGACGATGCTGTTGCCTACTTCTTGGCCGCCGAGGTGGGCTGCGAGGATTGCTGTGATGTTGGGGTGGTCGGCGAAGCTGGTGTTGTTGGGTTAGTTGGTGGGTCTGTGTGGGTTGAGTCAATGGTGTGTACTCACGGAAGTACGTTCAGTCCGCCGCTGTGTGTGATCACGACAGTGTTGGCGCAGTTGTCAGCGACGGTGTTTGCGAGAGCTGTACCGTTCCAATCGACTTCAAGGCTGTCGCGGTCGGCGCCTTCTGTTGCCCAGGTCTTCAAGAAGACAAGACAGACCTCAGGCGCAGGGTACACAGGATCTCTGTTGCGTTGTCAGCATGCGACAATCGAGGTGCAGGGGGGCGATACGAACAGATCTCCGCTAGCAGTGATCACCGTGTTGTTGAGCACATATTGCACAAGTGCATCATCTTGCTCAGCTCTGCGCTTGATGGCATCCAGAGGTGTCACGACGTATGAGAGTCTACCAGTACCAGAGCCTCCACCCGATGCCAAGACACCGAACTCGTAGTTAGATTGAGGGTACAAGCCGTTGGTCAGATCGCCAGCGTCGTTACCAAAGACTGCAATGTTCTTTGGGGCTTTCAGTGGCAAGGCGCTGTCAACATTCTTCAACAGAACAATGCCAGCAGCTCCCAGCTCACGAATAAGCTTCTTGTGGTCGCCGCGAACATCGACGCTCGATTGACTGTTGTAAGTGAAGTTGTACAGGTATGAGGAAGCTGTGATCTGTCAGTTTAGACCTTGATCATCATTCGAGCCAGTCAGGCCTACGCGGGAAGAAGTTCAAGCCTCCAGAGCTAGGATCGATTCCAGGGAATGAGGCTCTGTTTTGGTTCAAACGGTAGTACGGTGTCATGATCCTCCTCACCATATCGTCTACCCGCTCGATCGGGACACTTCCGTTGTTGACCGCCATGGTCAGATTGCCGCCAAAGTAAGAGTGAGCGGTCTCTGTGAAAGCGATACCGCCGGGCATATTCATGTCAAGACCGGAGAGAATAGTTGCCACACCCGCGTGAGTTGCCTCCCAGTCGGACATTACTTAAAAACATCAGCTCATCGAGTCCTCTTGAGATCAGGAGTTGCAAGATCTTACCATAGCCTTGGAAGCCCAGCTCTTCCTTAAGAACGCCATTCAACAACTTGCTGTTCTGGCAGCCATACGAGCCGTTGATGCGATTGTAAGAGCACATGATCGACGAGACGCCGGCTTGGACGGCATTTGCGAAAGGCCATGCACTGTGCGAAGATCAGCATTGTGATCCTGAAGTCACCCAATATCGAGTATCGACATACTAAACCTCATGCATCGTCCTGTCATCAATGTTAGACGACACAGCCTCGATAGTCTGACCGTCGTCGTTGACACTAGGGTTCCTCTGTGTCTCTTGCTCGTTTCCAATGTAATCTGCAACCATCAGTCAGCGGCCGAGTGATTAAAGAACAGCAGCACGTCACTCACGTTTGGCACAAGCTTGGACGCCCTGCTCTTCCATTCCAATGATGGTCTCCGCGAACAGTTCACCAGTCAGCCACGGGTCAGGGCTGAAGCCCTCCCAGTTCCGACCTCCATATCCTGACCTTCCCAACGGACCCGCCACGGGTCCGAGAGCAACGTGAGCACCTTTGCCGACAAACTCGTCAGCCATGTCCTGGCCACGGATGTGAGCCAAGTCCCTGTCCCATGAAGCAGCAGTAGTCAAGCCGGCTGGGAAGACAGATGCATAGTCAGCCTCTCTGATCGCGAGCGGGCCGTCTTGGAGACAGAGGCCTTTGAATCCGAGGCGATGAACTGGTCCAATGTTTCCAACGCAGGGTCCTGCGGTTCCAGTGACCAGTCGGACTTTCTCCTCCAAGGTCAGCTGAGCGACGAAGCTGCTCGCTTGCTGGAACGCAGCTTCCCAGCCTTGTCCTGTGGCATTTGCTATAGGCAAACGATGTCAGTGAGGTACGGTGGTAGGAAGGACTGCACTACTAACGCGATGGATAGACTGGCGGACTGGTCGCGTAGTCCGACTGCACCCAAGCTGGACCGGACGTCGAAGAGTTCTGTCCGTTAGCCTGAGAAGCAAAGGCAAGCGCCGTGGCGCCACTGGCAATGATCGATCGTCTCGTCATGTTTAGGAAGACGGTCAAGCTGATGGAGGAACTGCGCAGAGTTGTGCAGTTTTATGTTCCAACACCGCGAAGCAGAAAGCAAGGAGGAATTCAGCAATTTATACGACATCTCACGATCAATCAACTGGCATCGTCCAGCCTAGTGACCTCGGTGGCGTCTGCGGTCGGCGAAATAGCCACTTGGGGTCACCTTCTCCCCTCGAAGGAAGCCTCGTAGCGTATCCGACAGCGATAGTATCGATCACGGGCTGTCGAGCATGAGTAGCACTAGCAGCCTGCAGGAACGGGAGTCCCGACGTCTTTCAGGTTTCTGGTATGGATCCGAGGATCGACCAGAAGAGGCGCGGGGAAATAGGCGGGGAAACATTATTAATGGTCAGCAATCATAGAGAATCAAACCCGGGAAACACGGCTCGTTGGCGTCTTTCGCGTCCTTCGTACGGCATGGTGCATCAGACGGCGTCGACTCTCGGATGATGGACTGAGTTGAGGCGTAGTGCAAGACTTTCCCGCATCGGCAGGCGAGTCGGTTCGAGGCTAGAGAAAGAACGATAATTCGAATACGCTGGTCCGATGTCAATGCCGTAGTGGATGGCATGGCGAGTCTGTAGTTCCTTGGAGCCCAAGTCAGCAAAAACCCTTGAAGCAAACAGGCACATCCGACCTGGAGAACGATCAACACCATCAAGTCAAGGCTATCAAGTGGCGGAATGCATCGAAGTAACAACTCCACAAGAGCAGCCAAGCAACAACACAAGCATCTCCATCAATACCTTAACAGCCTTACTCGTGAACGTAGTCGAGCGCCCCCCCACCGTATCCGAAGACCCCGCACCATTTCCCAAACCTTGAGAGCACGCTAAGCCTCGTGGCTGCAACGGTGATCGTGTAGTTGCAAGGTTTATAGATGGCCCGGCAGATGATTTGTAGAATCAAAGTGACGTTGTTGGTGGGATGCTTGAAAGTGAAGGGCGGAGAAGGTGGCTGTTGCCGGAGAGCCAGGTGCAAGCCGTATAGAAAGACGCCTTTCGGTGCAATGTGCAGCGAAATAGTCCGATGTCGGGGATCGAGGAACAGACTGAAGTAAAGTGTTGGATCTTGTCAGTGGTGTATCGGACATGACCGTGCGGACGAACACTGCGACTCGGTTAATGGATTCAATCTGCGCGGACTACACTCGTCTCCGCATTACTTTACCGAAAATCAAGAGGCAATTATTAGAGGTGTGAAGTCGTGATGTTTTATAATTTGTGTATATCAAGAGCCCGCTTTTGCAGAAGCTGCCATCTCCCATCTTCAACTAAAGTGAAGTCATGGAAGAACCAAAACGCCTCGCGCTTCTTATCGTCAAAATATTAAAGCAATGCTGGTATGTTGGGAGAAAGGCTTACACCTCGGTGAGTACCGAGTGAGAAGTCAATCATGCTCGAGAGTAGAGATGTTGGGACAATTGCCGAGAGTGTTGTGGATTGTTGGTGGGGTTCGCTGTTTTACATGATGATTGCCGGGGCTTTAGATGTGTTAGCTTTCTAGTCCGTGAATATCGAGCAGTGCAACACTTCAACTTACTGTCGACGTTGGCCTTGATGCTCTTGTGAGGAAGCACACTGGCACCGTTGCAGTAGATCTCATCGCCAATGGTCACATCGTCACCTAAGACGGTGACGTTCTCAAGACGTGCCCATCTACCCACTGTGCTGTTCCAACCAACGATTGTGCTCTTCACCCATGCGTGCTCCTTGATCTTGCAGTTCTTCAGCAAAACGGAGCGCTGCAGACGCACGCCCTCGCCAACCTCGACATTGGGACCAATGACCACGTTGGGACCAATCTTGCAGTTCTTGCCAATCTTTGCCGAGGGATCGATCATGACATTACCGCCGTAGATGAAGGGCTCGCTGGGAGAGGTGAGAAGGTTGCTGGCATGCTTGGTGAGGGAGGAGAGATAGAGGCAGGTGCCAGAAAGGAAGTCCTTGGGTTGGCCGACGTCCATCCAGAAGCCCTCGAGGTCGAAGCTGTGAAGTTGACCGTCCTTTACGATCGCGGGGAAAGTCTCCTGCTCAATGGAGGTGGGGCGCAACTCGATGCGCTCCAGAACAGAGGGGTTGAGGATGTAAATACCCGCGTTGATGCGGTTGCCGACAAACTCGACAGGCTTCTCGACGAAGCGGTCGATGCGCGAGGGGTGGTCAGGCTTGTGGACAACGACACCGTACTTGCTTGGCTCCTCTACCTTTGTGACAACGATGGTACCCTCCTGTCCGTGGGCCTTGTGGAAGGCCGCCAACTCCTTGAAGGGGTATTCGCAAATGACGTCCGAGTTGAGGACGAAGAAAGGCGCATCATCCTTGCCCAGGATCTTTTCCGCCAGCTTGAGCGGGCCAGCGGTGCCCAATGGCTCGGTCTCGACGGAAAACTCGATGTTTACGCCGTATTGTTTCTCGTAGCGCTTGAGAGCCTCGGTCATGATCTCGGGGCGGTAGTTGACGGCGAGGACGATGTCGGTGACGCCAGCAGCGGCCAAAGCCTCGATCTGGTGGACAATCATGGGTCGGTTGCCGAACTCGACAAGGGGTTTGGGAAGGGTGAGGGTGAGAGGGCGCAGACGGGTGCCGAAGCCACCAACGAGAATGAGAGCTGTGTTGTGGTTAGCATGAAGGCAGTTATAACAGGGCGCATTGGCACGACATACCCTTCATGGTGAGTAGAGGGGTGTGTTTGGTGGTTACTGGGGTTGCAGGACCAGCTGCTCTATGCGATCGAGTAGGTGAGGGGGAGTGTCCGAAGGAGCGAAAGGAGTCTTGCGGTGGAGTACAAGACCAGTGAGTCGATCAAGGGATCGAACGGGTTTTTGTTGTGAAGAGGTGGTGTGCGGTGTTGTTGTTGTTGTTGTTTTGTGTCGAGTCGAGGCGGTCAGATGGTTGTAGCGGCGGCGGGTGGTGAGTTGGAGCACTCGACAAGCCAGGTGTTCGTACATAAGTTAGCCCCTCCCTCCAGACCAAGGGACTTCGACACGAATACGCGCGCATTGGCCCTTGGAATCACGGGGTATAGGAATAGACACATGATTCGCCACAGAAAGCCTCGTGTCACTTTGTCCCATTACCTTTTTCTTGCCATATCAACACTGGTACCTACCTACCATACTTCGACCTCACTTACACAGCACGTGTTTACCATTCCCTGAGGGCGGATATATATAGCCAGGCAAGTACGAATCTAAACATCACGGCGGCGATGATCCGCTAAAGGGCCCTCGCCGCACGTACCCGGGTGCCTTAGTTCATGTACTCCACGCGTGTGAGCCTGGCCACTACTCCGTGAAGACTCTCCTCCGCTCCTCCATGGCCCGCCGTCGACTATCCACATCCATGCTCGACCAGGGATCGATGCTGAGCCTAGTGCCTTCACGCTGTCTATATAGACCTCTTGTGTCTTGACTCTCGACATGTCCAGAGCAGACTCGGCTATCGAGAAAGACATGCACTCGGACGAAACGCAATGCGTCATATAGCAGAGTAGGTGGCATTTCTTTCACAATTTTCGCTCTTCATACATCCTTTCGACCCAACAAACAAACCAAATCTGGATCGATTGTGTCCAAATCACAAACTTAGGCTCAGTCCTAGCATCTAAATCTTTGACTGCATGAACGATCAGAACGAGAGGATCTTAGCAGACATCGCTTGCTAGAAAGCCCCGTCCCACCTGGACGTGTTACATGGTCTCAAGACTCCTACTGGACGAACCCTTCGCCAGCACCATCAAGATGTCAGAAACCACAACACTCTCAGCACGAGGCCTAGCCCTCGCCTCACAGCCCAGCTACCGCGCCTTCGCCACCCCAGTAATCAACAACACCTACGATCCCAAAACCAACCCCCAAGGAATCATCAATCTCGGGGCCGCGGAAAACTACACAATGCTCCCCAGCGTAGCAGCCTTCACCAACGCTCACTTCCGCGCAACACCCAACCTCTTCTCCTACGATCAAGGCGCCTGGGGCAGCAGTCGCCTACGTGCTGCTCTGGCTAAACATCTGCACCGCCACTTCCATCCGGCCGAAGAAGTGCAACCGCAAGACCTGCTGGTTGCTAACGGCTGCATGAGCCTCTGCGAGATGCTCGGATTCTCCCTCTTCTCGCCCGGAGACGGAATTCTACTGTCACGCCCTTGCTATGCAGCTTTCGAATCCGACTTCGGCACCCGAGCGGGCGTCAAATGCGTCTACGCCTCTTTCCACGGCCAGGATCAGTTCTCACCAAAAGGCGCGGTCGAAGGGTACGAAGCCGCTCTCGTCGAAGCGCAGGCAGCCGGGACCCAAATCCGGGCCCTCCTCGTCTGCCACCCGCATAACCCGCTGGGCCAAAGCTATCCTCGCGAAACCCTCATTGCCCTGATGGAATTCTGCAACAAACACGCCATCCACCTGATCAGCGACGAGATCTACGCCCTGTCGACTTACACCCTCGCCAGCGGCCCCGAATCCGCCACGTCAGCAGCCCCCACAGAGCCGTTCCGCAGCATCCTCAGCATCCCCGACGCCGCGGCGCACATTGACCCTTCCCTCCTACACGTCCTCTACGGCATGAGCAAAGACCTGGCGGCCGGCGGCTTGCGCGTAGGCATGCTCCACACGCGTAACAGCGAGCTGTGGCGCTGCATGAGCGCGATGAACCAATTCCATTGGATCCCCGGGCCGGCGGACGCGATTGCCACTGCCATGCTCGAAGACGAAGTATGGTTGGACGCTTTCCTTGCAAAGTCGCGGCAAAAGCTGGGTGAAATGAGCGCTTTGTCTAGACGGCTATTTAGGGAGAAGGGAATCCCTTTCTGGGAAGAGAGTAGGGCTGGATTCTTCCTGTGGGTGGATCTACGAGCGTGGCTGGCCGGGACTGGGAAGGAGGATCTTTGGCAGGCGGAGAGAGAGGTTAATGAGGGCTTTACGAAGGCTGGCGTGTTTCTGACTCCGGGCGAGGTTTCGCGCGCGGAAGAGCCGGGATGGTTTAGAGTTGTTTTCAGCTGGGATGAGGAGACGCTGAGGGAAGGGTTGGGGAGGATGTTCAAGGCTTTGGGGGTGTAGTACTGGCTCGAGGATCCAACAGTACCATTGAGATTCACGTAGCTTAACAGCATAATCTCAATGGTACCACAGGTTATGAAGTATGAAGGCCTTAGATACATGCATGTGGTCCTGTGGTTCTGCTGCATTTTGTGGAAGTGGACAGGAGAGATTGGTGCGCAGTGGTTTTGTCATGCTAGTAAGAAAAAGATTGAAAGAAAAACAACTCCGAGCACAGTGTGCTATCGTATCCGTCTCCGTATGTAATTGTGGTAGTTTTCTTTTTACAAGACACGCTTCTCGACCTGGATGTCTCAGTGTTAGCAAGCCCACTCTAGGACCGACCATCTCCAAGTCATGTAACACTTACCCTCCAGCCATTGGTGAATTCGAAACCAGCCGGAGCCAGGGCTTGGTCCGTCTGTCCACGCAGGTATCCTGTGAGGCGGCGGTCGCGGTCCATCACTGCAAGCACACATTTAGTCAGCCATCCGCGGTCCATTGCGCCATTTGTCCACGCGCGGCATCCCACTGCAATATCTCCATGCCTGTCAAATCCGCAGCATTCCGCCATATGGTCTGTCTCCCTCCATAGCATGTGCGGGTGTCACGTACTCTGTCTGTCCCACTGGTCCACCGAGTGCCTGGGCCTCTTGCCGCCGTTCTGCATGTTCCTGATCTTCGAGAGACCAGCGCCCGAAACGCCGAAGAACTGTGGTTACATTAGGTCTGTCCGAAAGTCGTGTCGCTCATGGAGAGTATCGCATGTCGTGTTTCGTGGTTGTACGTACGGCAAGCTGTGAAAAGTAGTCGTCAGCATTCAGTCTATGGTCGCGAAGCCCAGGTCGGCGCAACTCACCATGATCCCGTAGGGGAGGAGGGCTTCGAAGGGGACACCCATGGTCGCGGTGAGTTTGTGAGTATAGTCCTGGGAGTGGAGATTGGGATGGTGGTTTGCTGTATCCTGTATGTAACCACGGCTAGCCTGTCGGCTTGAGGTCGTCGTCGACGCGGGACCTCCCGCAGCTGCGACCCAGACGTCCCTACCTCCAGAAGAAGGGAGGTCGGGTAATTGTAATCTCACACCGATCACGCTGGATTAATAACAAATAGCTGTCGCAAAGCCGCAGTCTCTTGCACAAAATCATCTCCGACCCAAATATACCCTTACCACGACCACGAGCCGGGTTCTCAGCTCGCACAGCCGATAGCCGCGTCCACGACCGGCATTCATACACAAACGCGCCCTTTCGCGTCAGCACCATTGAGCGATCCATCACCCTAGCTCTCATTACGCGTCGTGTCATTCCGAAAACTACGCGATCTCGAGGGCCGCGACCAACGAAGTCAAGGGAAGTCATAGCAGACAAGAGCACGGCAAGCCCGAGAGTCACGTGGGCCATCGCGAGAGCAGCGAGTGAGCGGATGCGCCTACAAACATCATAGCGGAAGGCTGTGCCAAAGCCGGGGCATTTCACAAACTGGCAACAATTGCGGTTTCACGCCCGGCGCCGACGCCTATCATTCTGCGCGGGCGCGGTGTACAGTACAGTCCGCGCAAGCGCAACATGGCACATGGGCAAGACACCGAAGAGGAGCCCTCGGATCAAGTCGACACGGAGCATGGGGAGGACGATGATTCGGAGGCCGATGCGGAGGGCGAGGTGGAAGACGACTCCGAAGCCGACGCCGAGGGCGAGGACGACGACGAGATTGTGGGTGCAGTGAAGACAAGATCGCTGCGGCGCAACAGCAGGAGGCAGGCAGATGACGAGGATGAAGACGAGGACGCCGAAGTCGACACACACCATGATTCAGATGAGGACTCTTCCGAATCAGGCGCTGAGAAGGACTGGGAGGCTGCTGATGAGGATGTTGAGGACGAGGTCGAGATCACAACTGCTCGGGCAAGCCATTGCATGTAAGTCCTCGTGTGTTCGCAAGGTAGAGGTTCTTCGATGCTGACATCTCCGTGTAGATTCTGCGGTCAGGACGAAGAACACGACCCTGGTGAGGAGTTTGAAGAATGGCTCGCATGTGCCGTTTGTGGTGATAATGGTACGTCCCCACTCTCGCAGATCTTGAAGGAACACGAATGAACGAGGAAGCAAATTGACATAAATAAATGTTTTGAAATCCGGGGTTGCAAGCGCTGACTGACGCATCTACAGCCCACCGCCAATGTGCTCGGGACAACGAAGCGCTGACTTCCGACGAAGGTACGTCAGACTGTACATACAGCACGGCTGAATCATGCATGCGTCTGATCAGACATGTGCGGCAAAAGCAATCACAAGATCATACTGACAATGGAATCACAGATGCAGCACACTGGCGTTGCAAAGATTGTGTTTCTCATGGATTGGAGGAAGAGTCAGGAGTCGCCGAAGTGCGCGATCGTCGTCACTCGTCCGCCCCTAAGATGGCTCGTGACTTGTTCCCAGCAGCACGAGGAGGCATTGACCCTGAATCGCATTCGGTGTTCAACACCCTCATCTTGGATGAAGACCCTCTGGATGGATCACGAGCATTACGCAAGCGCAAGACGCCCATGGACGACGACGATGACGAGCCGAGGCCAGCTATTCGCAAACGGAGCAAACCCAACGATGAAGTGAACGATAATGAATTAGCAATCGACGACGAAGTTACTGTCGCAATCGCTGGTGGTGACGGCACAGACGACCCTGGATCGCCACGGTCGCGAACGGGGAGACCACAGCGCCAACTCATTAAGAATCGCAGAAAGGGTATGCGTGTCGTATCGCAAAGCGACGACCCTCGCAGTCTTGTCATCGGCATCGCAGTGACTGCCGCGCAATGGGACGACGTGGTCAAGACTGTTGAGAAGAAACAACGCCGGCGCGAGCGCGACCGTCAACGCCGTGCCCGTAACGCCCAAACTCGTGGCGGTACTGTTGAGGTGGAGGAACCTCAACACTTCCCTGCCGTGCAGACCTCGATGTACACTAATCCGTTCTACGCCTTTCCCGATCGCGAGACCGACGAAAACAAGGGCAAGCCTTACGGCGGCATCCTCAACGACGCCGAGGCGGACACAGCAAAGACCTACCCACAAGACGCCGATCGCAAGGCGTTTTCAGAGGCCCGCGAAAGGGCAGAGGAGAAGTGGAAGGAGAAGATGGCACAGGCCAACGGCGAGACGACTGCGCGAACCAAACAACCAGGCCTGCCAAGTAAGATCAAGTGCATCAACTTTGGCGGCTATGAAATCGACACATGGCACGCGGCGCCATACCCAGAGGAGTACAGCAGGAACAAGCATCTGTACATTTGCGAGTTCTGCCTGAAATACATGAGTTCCGATTTCGTCGCCTGGCGGCACAAGCTGAAGTGCTCAGCAAAGCATCCGCCTGGCGACGAAATCTACCGCGACAACATCACAAATCCGGAAACTGGTGCAAACACAACCCTGTCCTTCTGGGAAGTGGACGGTCGCCGAAATCCGCTGTATTGTCAAAATCTCTGTCTTTTGGCAAAACTCTTCCTGGGCTCAAAAACACTATACTACGACGTGGAACCTTTCCTGTTTTACATCATGACCGAGAACGACGAATTCGGCTGCCACTTCGTCGGCTACTTTTCCAAGGAAAAACGAGGCCCTGGGCCACTTCCACCACTAACTTTGGAAGCCGACGGTGAAGACCATGAAGAGCCCAAAGCCGGCGGTGGTGTCGATCAAGAAGCGCACGCCATCAGCAATGACCCTGTCCTCTCAAGCCCAGGCAACAACGTGTCTTGTATTCTGGTTCTTCCAGTACACATGCGACGCGGGTTCGGCAGGGTACTGATTGAGTTCTCTTACCTATTGACAAAGCAGGAATGTCGGACAGGCTCGCCCGAGAAACCGCTTTCAGACATGGGTTTGGTGTCCTACCGCTCGTACTGGCGAACAGTACTTTGCCGGTTGCTCCTGCGCTACAAAGATGAAAAAGGCGGCAGCGCACAAATCTCGATCGCTCAAATTGCAAGAGAGACTGGCATGACACCTGACGATATCATCTCGACACTGGAGTCACTTCGCTTCCTCGTTCGGGATCCAGTGACCAAGACCTATGCCATGAGATTGGACTACGAGTACATGCGAGAGTACGTCGACAAACATGACAAAAAGGCCACAATCCAACTCAACCAAGAGCTTCTGCTTTGGACTGCGTATGTCATGGGCAAGCCGACAAACCTGTTCGCCATGGGCGAGGAAGTCACGATCAACCAGCCTATGCAGACCGTGGCGCCACGTGCGGATGCTATTGAGCCGACCAAGGAGTCTGAGAAGGATGCCCAACAGACAATGACTGAAGGAATTGTCCGACAACCAAAGTCGGAGACCTCGCAGCACGACAATGTCGAACAGACAACAGAAGAAGCTGCGCCTAACGGCAGCCCAAGCAAAGAGGTTCCCAGAACAACTCCTCCAGATGCCGCCACCATCGAAACCAACGGCAACCTCACATCTCCCGCACGCCGGTCACCGCGTAAGACGCCGAACGGCATCGTGCCCATCATCACAACTTCGCGCCCAAGAAGCCAAACTCCAGAGGACTCGTACGGCTCCGGCTCCCAGCCCACCCCCGCCGACATGATCCCACCAACACGCTTCGAAGTCTTCCCGCCAATCCCAGGCGCACAGAGCGCGGCAAAGCGTCGCCCCGGCAGACCCACACGAGGAGGCAGCGCCAGACGAAGCCACCACGCGACTCCAAACCGCACAACACCCGCGCGCAGGAGCTCCGCCAGGCGCTCGACTCCCGCCACCGCCACTCGCGAACCCAGCGGGCGGGAGTCTCTGCGGAGGACTCGCAGCAAGCTTGGCACGATCGCGCTCGCGGCCGACGACAACGAGGTCAAAGCGGCCGACAACGAAGTGGCGGTGGAAGACGACGACGACGACGATAATGAGCAGCCCGGCGCCGGCGCCGACGCAATCCCAGATGTGGAAATGGGCAACGCCGATGCCAACGGCGACGAGGACGAAGAAGACGCTCAGGGCTCCGACGACGATGAAATCAAGTACGAGTAGTCGGGACGGGTCGGCGCACTCTCTCGCTTCTGCTGCAATGCTGTATCACTATTACCACTACTTACCTTGCAGCGACATGTTCGGGCTGCCATGCAGCTCATGTATCACAGGCGGAAACTCCCAAACATCGGATGCGCGGTGAGACGAATGTATTTGATCGGTGGGACGGATGGCATGGGATGGCATGGGAATTGTCTGTCTTGGGGGGGGACGGACAGAGCACCCCCGGCTGGAAATGGCGACGGATAGTGTACCAACAGAATACCAGAATCCATCAACAAGATTTGTACCAGAGGTTCTCCAACTGCCAGGCGGGACTTTTCTTCATCATTGTTACTCTATGATTTTTAAGAACTGGCGGTGAGGCTGCTAAGCAACCTTGCTAAGCAACCGTAGAATTGTGTTTTTCTTTCCCTTTGGTTCCTGTCCGATCGGAATGAACCTTGAGATCTCACCGCAACGATTAGGTTAGTTGGACTACAGTGAACCCTGTTTCGTTGTTGTAGTTTCGAGTATCGCAAACCCTTGTGAGCATGTGCTGGTATGCTTTCCAGGCAAACAAGGCGCCCAGAGAAAAGAAGAAGAGGAAGGAAAAACCATTCTCTCTTGCCTCCGTTCCTCCACGAATACCTGGCTGCCCGCCCTGCATTTCTCACGCAGCGATCAATGAATATGCAATAGTGAGTGAGTATGGCACACACCCCACGCACTCACGCACGCACGCGTGCATGCATGTCAAGCAGTTCAGACTTCCCACGTTTCGGCTCAGACCCGTAATGCACGCACGGCGGAAGTTAAGAAGAGCAGCAAGAGTTTTTGCTCACATATGCGCGGAGCCCGTAACGGCCTTCCATCTCGCGAGCAATGAGTGTGAATTGTCGATTGCGGTCAAGCAAGGAACGTGCGAAATTCATTGACCACCTCTCCTTCGTCTCGTTCGAATTCCGTCATCATTGTAGTCTTGGACGTGATCGCGCCTTTCACATGTTCGCGCACATCTCGCTTTTGCCGACGATCAATGGCAACGCGAACGAATCACCGTGCCGTGTGCTGATGGATAGTAGTATGCCGCGAAGTTACAATCCGAAATATCCCATGCCTCGTTTCAGCCGTCGGCCCTGCTCGGCTCTCCTTTCGGAGGCGTTGTCATTTCTCGAAACTCGTTTTTGATCGCTCCTTCGTTCACTCGTTCGTTCGTTCGTTCGTTCATCCATCCATTCCAACGATCAGCGCAGCGAGCAATGCACGGGCGAGAATGAAAAGCAAGCCTGACTATTGCCCACTATCCCGAGTTGGCATGCCGAACCAGTCCTATATGCCCGGCGATCTTATGATCGGCGGCTCGGCCTGCTGCGACGGGCCGATGTACATGTGACGGATCGATGGTCAACCCTCAGAAAGGGTCCCTTTCCGGCCTCCGGTGGCTTGGGCCTGGATCTGCGGAGCAGCCGGTGCGCTGATGCGGCAGAGAAGAGTGGTGGTAGGGAGAGGTATCATGACAGCTAGGACGGGCGAGGTATGGATGGAGCGCACGGCTGTGATCATAGGACGAAAAGGTGCAGGGGAGGGATTCCGAGGGCGTCTCTTTGTCTGTGCTTTACTTGAACGATTGATGGTACAGCCTTTGCTATTTTGCCTGTGCCGCATGGCAATCTTTTCGTACGTGGCGAGTTCCTCGGGCAGACGCTACTGCGTGGCGAAAGGGCTCAGGGATGATGTTCGAGCATATTTTCAAACGTACAGAGCAGTTTTGCCAGCCTCGCGCTTTGAAGAGGGAGGTTTGTGATGCTAATTTCGTTTTAGACAGTTTGTTCGTTTTTCTGACAGGCCTGCTGCAACAGGGGTTGTACGAGTTGAACTGTCTCGGTAGTAGTATTGCATGCAGGAGGCTGTCTGTCGCAACGGCGGGCAGGAGGAGGCAGGCTGTTGCAAATGCATGCACGTCTGGAGATGCTGGGGCGGTCGAGACTTCGAGCCGTGCTCAATGGCCTTTTCGATAACAGCACATGGCGAAGTCTGGCGGGATATGCGCAGGCATTCAGTGATAATGGAGACCAGTGGCGGAAAAGACATCACCTGATGACTTGCACGATATGCCATGAGAAGATGGCATCCGATTGGACCCACTCGCTGCCCGGAGTCAGTGCATGACAGTATCGCAAAGAGCAATGCGCGATGAATTCCGCAGTGGTATCAAAGGTATACCAGACCGGCCATTAAGATCACCAAAAAAACGAGGTGGCAGAGGAAGAGAAGAGGCGTTTGTGGAGGCGTGTAGACGGCACATACGCACAAAGTCGTCCGAGCGCGCCTGCCATGCGAGCATTTTGCGCCATCTTCTCCGCACGTCCGTCCAGAAAAAGGCTCGTCCACCACTTCACTTCACTAACGCCTCCCGTGCGAGTCAAGCCGCGAGATATAAGGCTGATGGGAAACTACAAGGTTGGAGGTCGCATACCGTTGGCCACGACCGTGCGAGCAGCTTTAGCCGCGATCGCGCGCTCCGTCCACAGTCCATCATCAGACCTGCCGCGGAGAACGACTGCGCATGAGCCGACTGCAGTCTTGCAGTGCTTGCTTGCCGCGCCGAGATGCTGAGGAGAAGATACATGTTTGTACGTACCTTTGTAGGGCTTGGTTATGGTGGTATTGATGACTTGTGCACGACATCGCAATCAGGCAAGCTCGATATTTCCCATCAGCAATCCATCAACAAACAGTGGTTTTGCCTGTTGCACACTGTCAAAGCAAGCCGTTGCCTCCCAGTATTTTCCATCAACCACAAAATCTATTCAAACCAAGTAACCACCAACGCCCATATCCATACATTGCACCCAACTAACGTAGCCCCGAGACCGAGAGTCACCGTTACATTTCCAATCGCGTTGCACTCTGTATCAAACCACCACCACCTTCCCCAAGTCTAATGTCCGTGTAATGACACCACCAACGACAACAACGATGATGATGAAAACAACGATATTCGCGATCAGCAACCAGCCCACACACGCACACCCACCAGTTCGCAGTCCCACGCAAGTCCCACGCGGAATATCGATGCGAACATGTCTCGCCACCCCGTGCTTCTGAGACCGAGTGATCGTGCACAATCTTTCCCTGCCACAATGTTTTCGCAGAGCAGGGGCATGTTCGTGGGTTTAGATCATTTTGATGATCGGCAGTGTCCGGGGTGCGTGAACTGGACGTTTGACTCGTGTCTTGATTTGCGGGAGTGAGGGAATGAATGGTGAATCAATGAGCGAACGAACGTTGGGTGTGCGAGCGGATGGTGGATGCTGATTGTTGGACACGTACGGAGGGAGGATGTAGCAGGGCTAAGGACGGTGAAGGGAGGGATGGAGACACGGGGGTGACGATTCCGGTAGAGGCGAGTATGATAGATTCGTTGGACGAGCAGTGGGCGATGGGCATTTGACGGCGAACTCGGAGTGAATTGGCAAGAGGTATGAGGCACTAGTAATATGTATTATACAGTCCGTAGTAGTGGTATAGTAGTAGTAGTGATGCGCAAAGAATTGGCAAAAAAACAAACCGGTCATCGCGAAGAGCGCCGACCAAGAAGCAGCGTAGCGATAGCATAGGGATCCATTAACACTCCGTCCATCATTACTCCAATAAACACCGATCTAGACACCGCAGGGTTTGGGAGAACAGCGCCTCGCACTTCTTCTTCCAATCCTCAGATCCGCCATGCCAGTCGGAATCCCGTAAAAGCCATACGTTTTGCCGAGAGCGCCTTCGCTAAGTAGGATCGATTATGTAGCGCATTGTCCGCCTGGGACAAGGAATGATCATCGATATTAGTACAAGTCCGCGAATGTAAGAGGAGTTCAAAGTCTCTGACTAGCTCCAAGGCGGTTGCTTTGTGTGGGTAGGGGTCGGGTACGATGCCTCGTCCTGTTGATAGAAGTTCTGAGGCAAGCTTTCGCCGAGGAGCATATTCGTCGCCGGGAGCGATGCACCTGGCATGGCCGACGAGTATGGCATTTGATCTAGACTCGAATGATGCGAATGCTGGGACTGCGATGGCGCAGTCTGATACGAAGGCGACGAGTGGCTGTACGTGGCCGGCGCGTGTGTGTAGCTGCTCGACATGGAATAGTCATGCGCTTGGTGGTGGCTTTGCACTGGTGTGTGCGCGCCTGTGCCTGCACCGACCGACATTGAACCACTCGTCGCTGGCAGGTAGCTCGAGTCGTGTCCTGATGGAAGCGAGGCGGCGAAGTCCGTCATTGACGTCGGTGTCTGGAGGCCGACGATGTTCGGATAGCCGTCGGAGCTTGTGCGTGATGTCGAGGCGTATTGATTTCCAGTCTGTCCTTGGTAGTTCCCGCTGTATGAACCGTAGTTCAATGCCGTGCCCGTGCTGCCGTATAATCCGTTCAGAGGTCTCGGGTCTCGGATGGATGCCGCGTTGGATGGTCCGTGCTCGGTGATATTACCCAGCCCTGTATTAGCAGGTAACGGCGATGGGCCGGACTGATGTAACGGGTTTTGGTATCCACTGAGGCTCGAACCTGGGGGTGGGTAGGTGTTGGTGCCTCTGATGTTGTAGCCCATTGAACCCTGCTCGTAGCCCATGTGCATGCGGTCTTGAAGATCAGGTTTGTATTGTCCAAAGCTTTGTGACAGCGTGCTTCCCGCAAAACCAGCGTAGCTCGTCCGCGGCATTTGTGACGGAGGGTATGCAGTTGTGTTTTCGGCGAAGTCACTATCGGATCGTTGTCGCTTGAGAGGCCTCGTGCTGTCGACGTAGCGTTCGTTTGGTTGCGTCTGTGCATATGGATTCTGTGGCTCTTGTGGCTTTGGCGGCTGAGGCGGGCTGTACTTGGAAAGTCCACGTCGGTGTGCGCTGGGATGTCTCAGTTGGATGTACTCGTGCAAGCGGACTGAATGACTTACGAAGCGATGGAGCGAGGCTCTTTGCGGAGTCGCAATCGGACTCCTTGATCAGAGAAGGCGCGAGACAGGTATGAAGACTCCTCCATACCGTGAAAGTCTTTGGCAGCCACAACTGTTCGACCGTTAGTCTACCAGCCACGCACATGGTCTGAGCTCACTTACCCTGAAATGGCTCTGAGACCACGTCCTTGATGAACGCAGCATTCTCCGCAGCTCTGGACGGCGTTAGTCGTGCGAAAATGAATGGATGGGGATCGGCAGACTCACTTGCTGACGTCGTAAAGTGCGAATCGTAGCTTGTGCCAGCCGAGTTTCCTGACCGAAAGATCGCCAAAAATGAAGAAGCCGCCGTCTGTTGCAAGGCCGAGTGTTAGCGCAAGGTAATGGAGGCAGCACCTTTGGAAGAATGACCGACTCACCTTGGTTATCGACGTCTTTCAGCCGATGTAACGAGGAGCAAAGCTGGCCGAGCATCGCGCCGGGTTGTCGCTGTCGGTCTTCGCTCTGCTCCTCAGCATGAGGGTTGTTGGGGTCGTGAGATAACAATGTCGCGTACATGAAGAAGTACGGGCTGACGAGGTAGTGTCTGCACAGCAGTCAGCATTGCAATCCCTGACCTTCTAATTCCGAGCAGGCGACAAACTTGTATGGGTCCATCTCCGGTCGAACCTTGATCTCCACGATTGGAGGAGGATCAATGGGCTTTCGCGCTGTTGGAGGTCAGTCAAAGGTCCTGTCGCTTTCCTTGAGAGTGGGCAACGTACTCTTCTCCTTGCCATCGAGAGTTACCAGAGCCGACAGCGGCTGCTGGCGTACCTTGAGGCTCACATGTGAGCTGGAAGTCATCCTCATGTTAGTCGGGTGTTTTTGAGGCTTCGTGAGTCAAATCTAGGGCTGTCGCGTAGAGCCCTTACCTATCCAACGCTTGTTGGTGACCAGATCCGTACGGGAAGGTGCCAGGATAGGATGACATGGAACTGGAGTTGTGCGATGGGAGCGTTTGGTCCGAAGAAGGTGAGATCCGTGGGACGCGAACGATTCGAAAATGTGCTTAATTGAAGATGCCGTACCAGAGTCGAAATTAAGTGCAGTCGAGGCAGTGGAGGGTACAGAGTGTAGTGCGAAAGGTCGTGGGGATGAGAGCCGTGGGTGAAGGAGTTTAAGATAGTTCGGGTCAGAATGTAATGTCTCAGAAGACCACTCGGTGGCCTATGGCGTGAAGAGCGTGGTCAACGCTCGGGTCAAGCTAGCGTACACCGTCACTGAGACTTTTCTGATCGATTGACAGATGCCCCTGTGGTAATAGCGTCCTGCGCATTGGCGATTGAAGATCTCTTGGTTTTGATACACTCGAAATCGGAGACTCGTGCAAATCGTCTATGCGTAAAACGGGAGGGCGTATCTTTAGCCGAATGCGACATAGAGCTATGAGATTGTTCGAAGGCACAGTCGCGCTCGCGCAACGGTCGCAGTCGCGATGAGATGCGATCGCGGTTGTTGTATGGTTCCTGCCGTGAATCCGCGATGGTCGGAAGCCGTCGTCGCTTCAGTTGTAAAATTCCAGACGTCCAATTCGTCAATCGCTTTCCAGTCGTGGGGATTCGTCAAATGTGATGGTCATCCAAGCTAGCAGCTCCCCGAGTGGTGTCGGTGCAGAAGAAGAGTTCAACAGGGTGCAGCTGTCGAAAATGAAGTACGTCTGGGAGACGTGGTGATTGACTCCAGCCAAAGGATGCACCGGACGGGCCGCTCGTAGTGGTCACCTCCACGATCTGTCCCGTGAGTTCCGCGGTCCGCGCCTGGTACTCTTCCCCAGCGAGTCTGGAGGTAAAAAGATGCCAGTTGAGCTGTGGTCAGAGGGCTGTGGGCCGAGTCTTTGTATGCCGGAAAAGACAAGTCGTCGCCGCAGTGGAGCAGCGGTCTCGGGCGTGAGGGTCGACTCCCAAATCTCGTGACCGGGAGAGGGTCTCGTGCGGTTAGTCGAGCAGTTGATATGGCAGCAAAGAGCAATGGTCGGCACAAGGTTGGTTCCCGGACCGGTCTCGAGCGACCGATGACCGCCAGATACGGCAAAGTCGTCGTCAAAGTCTGGCAATTGGAGCCCTTCCCCGCCGTAGGTCCACTCAGAGCTCTGGAGCGTGTCAGGAATAAAAGGCGTCTGCGAATTCTCATAGGCCTCTTGCAAGACGAAGGTTAGGGCCGTACCAAATTTGAAGACGGGAGCTCGGGGGCATTCCTTGCAGGAAGCACGTAATGCGGCGAGTCAAGTCAACCTTCGAGGCAGTGCCGTCGGAACGAGGCGGTGGGCTCGGAGATGGCAGGTCGCGGTTTGGGTAGTAGTGGTGAGGTTGTCGTCGTCGTCGTTGTCGTCGTTGTTGATATCGTCGGTGCCGTTGTCGGTCGTGGTCTTGGCAGAGTCCCGGTCGTTTCTGCTCAAGGCGACAACGACATTGGCATGCACCCACTAGCGATGCTAGTAGTAGCACAATACTCACGAGGATAGCACACCGTACATGCGTCGACCGGCGGACGCAAGATCACTATATGCCCGTCCCATGTCCTTGCCGTGGCCACGCAGCCTGACTGCCGACTGCTGCGAGGGCGCGTCTCCCGAGCATACCCATACCCATACCTATACCCGTACAGGACAGGACAGGACAGGGCATTGCCGATAACGACAAGAGGTACTTCCAGTGCTGTACTCCTCCGCCTCGGTCAGACACACTTGGCCTTCGGGCACCGCCGCCCGCCTCGCTTGCCATCGCATCCTTGCGCCTGCACGTCAACTCGATCCCGCCAGCATGCTGCCAGCGTGCCGCGTGCAACCTCCCTGTCCTCCTCGTGGAGTTGTGGTGATGCCACGTGCGCACTGTATAGCCAGTATAGCGCACGCCAAACGAGTAGCGCCACCTGTGAGGTCGGCTGCCTCACAATAACCGCCACTCCTGCCGCTGTCCATCAGAGGAGACGAGACGAGAAGACGTGGCGGCAGTGAGAAAGGACTACTACAGTTGCAGTCCCTACGCCTGCAGGAGGATGCATCATGCACGCCACTGCATGCTTCGCGTGGGCGCCGGGATGTGTGTGGGCTGGTGCAGCTTGCCGCCTATCATCATGAGACTGGCATATACGAAGTGCATGTACGAAGCGAGTCAACCCTTCTGGGCTGACAGCCGCTGGGTGTACAGCACATCTGCATCCCAATGCGGACAATGTTTTCGAATAGAACGATCGGTTGCGGCTAGGGCATGCCTTTGACAGCCCCATCAGCCTTCATGATCGCCTCTGCAGCCCGACCAGTAACCGTTCGACAGCCACTTCATCATACATGGCGGCGAGAAGAAACCTTGGGATCCCGACTCGACGCCAATGGCAATACATCAGGGCTTACGAGCAGACAAACCGACGCATTTTTGATGTAAGGAGCTGGGAGGTCTTGGAAATACGGCGTCGAGCAACCGGGTTCATACACAGACGCCATCCCTGCATTTCTCCGCCGCATTGTGACTGCGCACGTCCTCTACACACATGTCATCACCAAGCTTGATGGTTAGGTAGCTGATCCCCTGTTCATCGCTACGCGAGCGCGACAGGTAGCGGACGCATTACTTCTTCAGCTCCTTACACCACAGGACAGGCCCGGCCAGACCATGACATGTACGGTAAGTTCAGGTAGGCAAAGCGCGTAGGCGGTTGATTTTCTCTATGCCGTCCGCAATCAAGCCGACTTCCATTGATCGATAAGCTTTAGGACGTTGCTGAACGCTGATTGGATGGCTACAAGTCACGCCAGCCGCACTCGCTCGAAGGCTGATTATGTGGAACATTCAAACCTCGACAATAATCCCACCAGCCGCTCATGGCCATCTGAAAATTCACATGGCAGCTCCATCAAGATTCGCGGCCAATCGTCCTTGCACAAGCGATCGCTCGAACCGTCAGGGCAGAGCAGCGAACGCGATGCACACCAGGGCTCTGCGGCGCATCCCGGTTTTGCGCCCAAAAAAGAACATGTGCATGTTGTGCGCAGCCCGTCACACTGCGTTACTCATCTCGCTTCGATGCGAGCGGGCGACTGCCGTGGAGCTGTAACCCGTCACAGACGACTTCTTCTTAACGGTATAGCAGCGTGCGGTTTAGGCTGACCGCCGCTCCGCGAGCGATCTCACCCAGGCCATGTGCAGGTAAAAAGGCATGTTTTCGTCTTCATGACTGCATTGCTCGACCGTTTAGAGCCTGCATACTGCAACACCGCTGCTTGTGTGGCGTGGCTGCACGCGATGACCATGTGGTTTGATGCTGTGCGACTCTCCATTCAGCACAACAACAATATACATCGCAGCTGTCAACACCACGTTTTGCGACGCAGAGTCGATTCCGGGAGCTCTTGTGGCTTATCGCGGAAGCGTTCCTGGTTCACTTCCAGTCTCGTCGACTATTAGTCTCATGCGGAGTCGTTTCGATCATCACAGCTGAGTTCCATACCGCATGACAAAGAAGCCACTACTGCCATGCAGCTTGTGTCGCAACCTCATGCGGGCTTGAAAGCGAACCCGGAAAGCCCTCCTTCCCCGTGCCGCGTCCTGCAGGCTGATGGTCTTCGTCCTCGTGGCATTACCTGATTTATACACAATAGTTCTCGAGGTCGACAACCGCACGTCTTTCCTGACGACTCCCCGTAAGCGACGCCCATCTTGCTTCGTCGCGCTTAGAGCGACTGCATCATGTCGACGCACAGTAATGCTGTTTGATCGTCTTCAGCAGTCCAGGCCTTGCTGTTACGCGCCGTGCGCTATCGCGAAGGATCTCGACGTGTGTCGTACCATTTCGGTCGTGCGACACATCAAATACCACGTGGACATGCTTGCACTGCAGCGTGTAATTATAACTCGCGTAGTATAACGCAGGGTGAGGTGAGGCAAGGGACGACGCAAATGGACACATCGATGGTGACAAATGTGTTTCGAGATGTCTGGTTTCTATCCATTCATTTACCCCGGTCCTCTCGACGTCGCCCAAAAATGGATCTGTGGGAATTGATTCCTTACATACCTTGTACCTACTACGCGCCTAGCAATGGGCTGGACAAGATGGCTCCTATCTATCACACCGATTTCGGGATACCTGCAACTTGTCGCATCTGAAGCTACCGTCATTGCAAACTCTTGATCGAAGGAGATACCCCAACCCTAACCCTATGACAAAACAGGCATCTTATGTCTGCCAATGCCCTACAGTACTACTACGTGATTCTGCATTAATCAGGAGTTAGATTTCTACGTAGAAGATGGTCTTGTGTGTGTCAATACAAGCTCAGAGAGTGAATACGTGTTTGACGGATGTTCTGTGTCTTTCCTTCCCTACAGCCCAGCACTTCACCAATAGCCATGTGCATACAGTGTGCAACGGCGATGTGACTATCATCACTTCAGCACGCGATGACAAAAGACGATGCGGTCGCTCTCTATCCTGTCATTACGTCCTTACTTTCTCATCTTCGCGTCTTCGTCCGAATAGCGACCGATGCCTCCTGTACTTTCGGAGCAGCCAACGCATCTTTCTACTTGCTCACTGATCACATCAGCTTACGGCTCCTTCGTTCGAGCAGCGGTCAACACCTTTTAATCGCCCAAAATCTTCAGCTCACGTCTCGAACCTCGACTTGCTCATCTTCGCTTGTAGTCCCTTCTTCCGAGCAGCAATCAATGCTTCCTGCACGTTCAGAGCATCCATTTCATGCTGCATTGCCTCCTGTTGGCGTTGGTCGTGAGCGGCTTGCATCTCTTTCTGATGCCGGACAGACTCTGCAACCAAGCGAGCGAGCTCATCGTGCGATCTTTTCGTACCCTCGAAGAGTTCCTCGATCCGAAGGGCAAGTTTGTCTACTGCAGCCGGCAGTGCCTTGCGTGCAGCCTGCTCAGCTTGAGACGTGCGCATAGATGCTTCCAGCGCCCAATTCTCGTCGGCGAGACGCATCTGGTAGAGGTATTGAGCGTCTTCGTCCGCAGAGAGTGCCTGCTCCTTTTCTTGTTGATGCTTAGTTGTTTGGAGGATCTGGGTCGCCTTGTTGTTAGTACCTTCGATGTGCGCAGTCGCGATGTGTTCGTCGAGCTTTTGCTGAGTCTGGCAGGTTTCGCCGCAGTGCTGGCATGTAAGCTTGGGGTGCTGGTCGATCGAATGTGCTGCAAGTATGTATGCGCCGAGAGTGGTCTGGTCACCTCCAGCCTGACTGCAGGCTGCATCCGAATCAGTGCCCATGTGATCCACGTGGCTGTCGAGTGCGGACCGAGTTGCGAACGTCACTTCAAAGTTCAGACACTTCAGATGTGGTTCGCTGTTCTGGACCGCGCGGCGAGGACCGCGTCCGTCTTCCACGTCGTGTTCACCACCAGCCTCGCCCAAGATAGTCTCTCTCGTGGAAACAGCCGGCTCTTCTGCCGACTCATCACAGTCTTCCACCGTCGCTTGCTGAGCCTTCGCTGCCGCCTTGTCAATGGCTTGTTTACCGCTGGCGTGTTCAGTCTTTGCGTGGTGGTGAGGTTCGGCCATCTTTGGCGATGTGCGTGTAGTCGAAAACTCTGTGAGAGCGTGGAGTGAGGGAGTCGAAGTGGTCAAAAACAACAGCTGAGGACGTAAAGGTGATGGAAAAATCTATCCAAGCTTTTCGGTTTACACAAACAGCAAACAAAACCTACCGTGACTCCGCTTCACTTCACTTCACTTCACCTTGGCGATCTTACGTCAGCAGAGAAGCCGCAATTTCACTTTTTGCGCTGGACGATGGGAACACGTCCTTCACCCAATCTTCATTACCATCTGGATTCTGTAAACACCAACGCAATCCTGCCGCGTTCTTACGCTCTAATTCGAACACCATGCGCTAAAATGGCCATGTTATGTTGCATCATTGGATCACTTCCTCCTGCTCGTCTGGATCTTCTTCTTCTGATCGACGACCAATGCTTCTTGCACCTCCAAAGTACTCCTCTACTCGCCCATCATCGCTTGTAACTCCTTCTTCCAAGCAACGAACAACGCTTCTTGTATTTTCAATCCCTCTGCCGCGCGCTTAGTTGCCTCCTGCAGATACTCTTCGTACGGCACCTGTGTCTTCTCTTGGTCTTGTAGAGGCTCGGCCAGCGGACGTGCATGCTCCTCACACGATCTGCCCTTCCGCTCGGCGATTTCCTCCATGCAAAGGTCGTGCTCCTTGCGAGACTGGACCATCCGCCCGGTGACCTCCTTCATACGAAGGGTACTCTCTGCACTCATAGCCGCTTGTACTTGCGACTGACGTGTAGCTTCCTGTGCTTGACGTGCACGCAGAGATGCTTCCACCTCCCATTCATCGATCGCAAGGCTCATCTGACGCTCACGCTGGACGAAACCGTCCATGAAGAGGTCACGCTGCTGGCGCGAGGTAGCTTGTTGAAGCTCAAGCTCTTTGAGAGTTTGAACCGTCCGGGTATCGTCATGGTGTGTAGTCGCGTTACGTTCCCCTGATTCTTGATCAATGTGAGAGCTTTGGTTACGTTGACCGCGCAGGGGATCTAGAGCCTGGTTGTCGGAATGTGCTCCCAACAGGGGTGTGTCCAGAGCTGTCTGAGCACTGCGAGGTCCATCTTCGTTGCGAGCATCGCGATTACTGCTAATCGGCCTCTGGTCACACAAGCTTGGCGGGTCTGCTTGGACGTTCGCTCCGAGCAGGTCACCAGCGGTGACATCTGGTGGACGGCTGGTGTAATTCCATCTCTTCCTCTTGAAGTTCGCAGTGCTTGGAATAGTTCCCATGATGTCAAAAGCAGGCTCACCTGCCAGCTCTGGGATGGCCCGCTCGCTTGACCGAACATCTTCTGTATTTTTGACACTGTTTTGTTTCCCAATAACGCTTGCAGTCTTTGCTGCTTCTTGCACTGCTGCTTCATTCTCAGCTGCTTCATCCCCAGCTGCTTGATTCTCCGCAACTTCTTTCGCATCGTCTTTCTTCGTCGCTTCGTTTGTCGCAGCTTGTCCTTTCGTGGCTTCTACCTTTGCAGCTTCATCCCTCGCAGCCGCATCTCTCGCATCTTGCTCCGCAGCTGCAGCCTCCATGCTATTCATCCCAGCCCGCATAATTTTAGAGTACGAAGGCGCACCCAAGGCCTGATACTCGCGAAGAAGATCAAGGCTGGCCCGAAGGCTCCTCAGCCGAGTCGGGTCAGCGCCCTGATCCTTCTCGAAATCGCGATAGACGTCTTCAGCGAAGTTTCGCCACCACTAGGATGTCTCTTGTCAGTACGATGATTCTTTTTCATTTTACGATCGTGTTACTCACGTCCGCCTTCGCCCAGCCGCTCTCGAGGTCTTCGGCTACCACGAGAGTGCATAGGGTTTTGACGCGCCAGTACAGCGGCATTCGTGGATCGAACAGATTGGTTCTTCCATGTTTGATGCATTCCGATATCTTTTCCTGCTCGTGGAGATCGTTGAGTTCGTGCCACAGCCTTTCATGGCGGGTGTCGGTTGCCATGGTTGATGATGGGAGTTTTTGTGGTCGATGATGTGTCGTGAGAATGAGTGAGTTGAGTGAGTGAGTGAGTGAGTGAGTGAGTGAAGAAGTCGAGGTCAACTGGAAAGAGCCCCGAGCGTCTCCGGATCACGCGGCAAGCAGAACCGACCTTCACTTCACTCGACCTCACTACATTAGACTTGCAATTCAGCAGTAGTCGATTATGGGCAGTATAAGACTTACACATCATAAATCTCTGTTACAACTATCGCAACAA
>Ga0265797_10001064_pt1 | contig 49451 bp, 44 predicted proteins | sample P2T30metagenome_FD_192433 | JGI IMG/M metagenome (GOLD analysis project Ga0265797, IMG submission 192433) | Plant litter microbial communities from East Loma Ridge, Irvine, California - P2 T30 | ecosystem: Environmental > Terrestrial > Plant litter > Unclassified | place: USA: California...
TCAGGGTCGCGGCCTGGCCTTCGAACTTGAACTGCGACAGGCGCTCGAGCAGCACGGCGGCCTGGTTGGCGGCCTGCACCGATTCGCCGGCCACTTCCAGCAGCGCGTCCAGCTTGACCGCGTCGATACGGATACTTTCATCCTTGGCCGGCGCGGCATTGGCCGGTTTCGGGTCGGCGGCGCGGCGTTCGTTGCCGTCCCAGCCCGGCTTGGCAGGTGCGGCAGCGGTAGCAACGGCATCGGGAACGGCGACTGCGTTGGCGCCTGCGGCTGCAGGTGCCGGTGCAGCCACGGCTGCGGGTGCCGCTGCGGCCGTGACCGGGGCGGAAACCGCGGTGCCGGCAGGGACCACCGCGGCATACAGCGCTTCCCAGTCCGGTCCATCGGCGCCGGCGGATGCGGCCGGTGCGGCTGCCAGCGGGGCGGCAGCGGGTGCCGGTGCCGGTGCGGGAGCTGCTGCCGGCGCGGCAACCGCTGCGGCTTGCGGCGCATCCAGGCCGGCGATCGCATCCTTCAGCATGCGTTCCAGCTCGTCCGGCATCGAGGCCAGCTGCTCGGGCGCGGCACCGTTGTTCAGCTCATTGAGCTGGTCGGCCACGAAGCCGGACGCCGTCAGCGAGGCTTCGATCGCCGCCGGCGTGACCGGGGCGGCGCCGGTGCGCAAGGCATCGAACAGGTTCTCGGTCAGGTGGCAGGCCGCCACCAGCGCCGGCAAGCCCATGAAGCCCGCGCCACCCTTGATGGTGTGGAACGAGCGGAACACGGCATTCAGCGTTTCCTTGTTGTCCGGATCGCGTTCGAGGCGCAGCAGGTGCTCTTCCACGTTGGTCGCAAGATCCAACGCCTCGACGACGAAATCCTTGAGCATTTCATCCATTAGAATCCCAGATCGGCAAGAAGGTCATCGACACTGTCCTGGTCCAGCGCCGCTGCCGGCACCGACGGACCCGACATCAGCTGTACGGGTTGTTCCTGCACTGCCTGTTTCTGCGCCAGCTTTTCCTTGACCTCGGCCGGGGCGCTGTCGCGCAGCAGCTGGGCCAGTTCGCCCTCGACCACCTTGGTGATGGTCACGACCTTCTTGATCAGCTGACCGGTGATGTCCTGGAAATCCTGGGCCATCATGATCTCGAGCAGGCGCGCCTTTTCGGCTTCGGTCGATGCCGACACCAGTTGCGCGAACTGGCGGGAGTCGCCGGCCAGCGCCTTGAACTGGTCGATCGAGAGCTTGCCGGCGAACAGGTCGGCCCAGCGGTTTTCCATGTCCTTGGCCTGCTTCGACAGGACGTCCTGTGCCGGCATGCCTTCGTCCAGGGTGTTGAGCACCTTGTTGGCGGCCTGCTCGGTGAGGCTGGCCACGTATTCCAGGCGGTCCTGGGCGTCCACGATCTGGGACGATGCCTCGGTCAGCGCCTTGTCGTAGCCCAGCTCGCGCAGCGAGTCGTGCATCACGCGCACGATGCCGCCCAGGCGCTCGTACATGTTCTTTTCGTGTTCGTCGCCCGGCTCGGCGGCGGCGGCGGGCGCCACGGCAGTCAGTACTGGTGCAACTGCGGGTGCAACTGCGGGTGCGGCGGTCGGGGCGGCGGCGGTCGACATCTGGTCGAACAGGGCCTCGAGGTCGTCTTCGTCCACGCTGGCGGCGGCGGTGGCGGCCGGCGCCGGGGCAGGTTCGGCGGCCGGCGCGCTGGCTCGCTGCGCTGCCACTTCCTCGAATAGTGCGTCGAAATCGTCAGCGGCGTCGGTCATAGTCCCTGCTTCTCCATAATGTGTAAATGTCGCGATGATCTGTGCGGTGTCGGTGCGGATGCCGCCCACGGAGGGGTGGCTCAAGATTACGGGGAGTGTATCAGCGTGGTTGCCGTAGGTAAATCTTTCGCGTCAGCACCGTTGTGAATGCCTCAGTAAACTTAGTCCCGCAACAATCTTTCACCGTGTTTCTGGTTATTTTCACAAAGCAAGTGTTGTATTTTTTTATCGCCGCGTCTTGTGACAGATGCTGTTCCCCCGCGCGTTAGCGAGCACATCTCTGAGTAAGATCAATCATTTACGATCCGCCAGGCCGGAAAAGGCGCACTACAATAGAGGTAACGTGACCTGAAAGGAGGACTCAGCATGTACCAGAAAATTCTGATCACGACGGATGGATCGGCAGTTTCGCAACACACCGCCTGTGCCGGCGTCCAGTTCGCCCAGCAGATGGGTGCCGAAGTGCTGGCCCTGTTCGTCGCGCCCGATTACCAGTATCCGGTGTACGTCGAAATCATCCCGCCCTCCTACCCCAGCGAAGAAGAATACATCGACCAGATGCGGCGCATGGGCGAGGAGTACATGGGCTCCATCATGCGCTCGGCGGAAAAATGCGGTTTGAAGCATTCTTGCATGACGGCATTTTCTGACGCTGCCGCGCTGAAAATCGTCGACGTTGCTGAGCAACAACGCTGCGACCTGATCTTCATGGGCTCACACGGCCGCAGCGGCTGGGGTCAGTTGCTGCTGGGCAGCGTCACCAACAAGGTGTTGTCGCATACCACCAGGCCGGTGCTGGTCCACCGCCTGATCCGTGAACCCGGCACCTGACACACGATACGGATGGCATACCCGGTGGCACAGATGCCGCCGGGGAGCGACTTTTCGTTAAAAAATTTGCATGAGCCGGCTTCGAAGGTGCTACGATGCATCATCGACTCGCATGCATTTATGGGGACTCCTATGATTCGCATTGTCATCGCCGACGACCACACCATCATGCGTGAAGGCCTCAAGCGCATCCTCGACGGTGCGCTCGACATCGAAATCGTCGGCGAGGCCATCAACGGCTTCGAAGTGCTGTCGCTGGTGCGCCAGGGCGGCTTCGACCTGCTGCTGCTGGATCTGTCGATGCCCGGCCGCAGCGGCGTCGACCTGATCCGCCAGGTACGCAGCGAGGCGCCCAAGCTGGCGATCCTGATCCTGACCATGCACGAGGAAGAACAATATGCCGTGCGCGCCATTCGTGCCGGCGCCCAGGGCTATCTGACGAAGGAAAGCGCCGGTACCCAGCTGGTCGGCGCCATCCGCAAGGTCGCTTCCGGGCGACCCTACATCAGCACCGAAGTCGCCGAGCAGCTGGCGCTGAACATCATGGCGCCCAACGAGCAACTGCTGCACAAGCAACTGTCGGACCGCGAATTCGAAGTGTTTTCGCTGCTGGTCGGCGGCAAGTCGATCACCGAGATCGCCAACAACCTGCATCTATCCGTCAAAACGGTGAGTACCCATAAAACCCGCATCATGCAGAAAATGGGCATGACCTCACTGTCGGAAATGGTCCAGTACGCAGTGGCGCACCGCCTTTTGGCGCCGCTGAAGGCTTGATTATTTCAGCATGCAATGATTTTTGACCTTTTCACGCAACATTAGTGCCCTCCGGGCAGCCGGATGACCATCTGGCGACACGACGGTCCGGGTGCATTTCCTACAGCACCCGGCACCCTCTCCCTTCTGTACCTGCCCTCTCAAGTCAGAAAAGTCCTACAAGCTGACGCTCCGTCCTACCTACACATTCAGCCGTTACTGATATGAATGCCGAACTCGTGTTGGCATACTGAATTCAGCGTTTCGACTTGCTTGCGGTCCATATCCAGGTTTAGAGCGTTTGTTTGACGCACAGACCAGTCAGCGTGGTGCACTTCGCACCCGCCAGCCGACCCGGCCGGGAACCGCCTGAAACCTTGATTTCCTTTACCTGGAGATAAGTATGCAGTCCCAGCCAATGTCAGAACAACGCAACGCCGCCCAATCCACCCTGCACTCGTCACAGATGGAAGCCGGCCGCCAGCGCCAGGGCCGCCTGTGGTCCAACCTGAAGGAGGTGTGCGACCTGCTGCACATCCCGGCCGCGGTGTCGATGAATACCGAAGAACTCCTGTTCCAGCACGTGCAGTTCAAGACGGGCCAGCGCGTGCACACGATCGGCCAGGCCTTCGACACCCTGTACATCGTCAATTCCGGCTTCCTGAAAACGGTGCTGATCGACGAATTCGGCAACGAGCAGGTGCTCAGCTTCCCGATGAAGGGCGACATGCTCGGCGTCGACGGTATCCACACCCGCCACTACGCGTCGGAAGCCGTCGCCCTGTCCGACTGCGACCTGATCCTGGTGCCGTTCAAGAAGCTCACGGCCCTCGGCCGCGTGCACGCCGAACTCGAAAACCTGATGTACGGCGTGATGAGCCGCGAACTGGTGCGCGAACAGGCGATGATCGGCATGCTCGGCGCCCTGTCGGCCGAGGCCCGCGTGGCCCGCTTCCTGATCTCGCTGGCCGACCGCTTCGCCGCCATGGGTTACTCGAGCAAGCTGTTCAACCTGCGCATGACGCGGCACGAAATCGGCAGCTATCTGGGCCTGACGCTGGAAACGGTCAGCCGTACGCTGTCCGCCTTCAACGAAATCGGCCTGATCACCGTCGACCAGCGCACCATCGGGATCAAGGATCCGGAAGCGCTCAAGACGCTGCGCCGCCTGCCGCCCTCGCGTTCGCGTGCCAAGCAGAACGCCAAGCACAAGGCGGATGCCGATTCCGGTGACGGTCAGGTGCTGGCCACGGTCTGAAGCTGGATGCCGGCGCAGCTGCCTTGGTGGCTGCGCTAGCGAGCTGATGCATAAAAAAGCCGGCTCATCCCACTAGCCGGCTTTGTTCATCCTGGCCTCAGCTGGCCCTGAAGCAGGTATGCATCAGAAATAATGCCGCTAGCACCGTTGTTTTCCGACAGCCAGCCCAGCAGTTCACGCCTTATTTAACGCGCATATACCGATGAGTTTCTTTCATCGATTCCTAAGTGAGCCTTCTCGGATTCCGGCAGCCCGGGCAGTCGAAATCCGAGTAAGTCTTGCTGTCAGTCACGCACCAGCACGTTGCCGTTGACCTTCACCTGGTCGCCGACGCGGTAACCTGGGTCGTTGTCGTAGGAGATATTCTGCGTCGCGCCGTTTTCGAAGCGCACCACGACATTGAAACGCTGGCCGCTGCGTGAATTGCGTTCGATGCTGCGGCCAGCGAGCGCACCGGCGACAGCGCCGGCAGCGGTGGCCGCCGTGCGTCCGCTGCCGCTGCCGACCTGGTTGCCCAGCAGACCACCGACCGCGGCGCCGCCCAGCGTGCCGACCGCCGACGCTTCGCCGCTGCCCTGCGCCACGTTGATCGCTTCGATCGTCGCGCAGTTGGTGCAGTAGCGCGCCACGCGTTCGTCGCGCTGCCCCGGTCCCGCATCGCGCGGCACCGGGCCGGCATCGCGTGGGCCGGTATCGCGACCATCGCGACCGTCGCGACCATCGGGCCGCGCATCGGGACGCGGATTCGGCCCGCCGGCACGCGACGGTCCGCCGGCCAGCAGCGGATGGCCGAGCATCGCCGTGGTGTAGCGGCCGTTGCCGCGGATGGTGGCGGTGACCGGCGCGTCCGGCGCGATATTGTCGTTGCGGCGGATCCGGTACACGCCGCTGTACTCGCCCGGCCGCACTTCCGGCAGCGCGAACACACCGGAGGTGCCGGCGATCTGGACGTCGACCTTCGAGCCCGGCGTGCCGAACACGGTGAATTGCAAATCGTTGCCCGGGCCGAGATCGTTGCTTCCACGCACATCGAAGCTGTCGACGTGCGGCACCGCGGCCAGGCGCCCGCCCTCGTCGCGCGGCAGCGGTCCGCGCACCAGCGGTTCGCCCAGCAGGCGCGTGATGACCTGGCCGCCGGCGCGCAGGTTGGCCGTTACCTGGCTGTCCGGACGCAGGCGGTCGTGGGTGCCGATGGTGTAGGTACCCTGGTAGGTGCCGGGACGGGTTTCAGTCAGGTTCAGGTTGCGGGTGGCACCGTCGATGCGCACGGTGGCATTGCCGCCGGGCGAGCCGTACAAATCGAAATTCAGCTCGGTCCCCGGTTCCAGGCGGCGCACTTCATCGACGTTGAAGCCTTCGATGCGCGGTGCGATGGCGGCGGCGCGCGGGTGGTTCTGGGCCTGCGCCGGCGCCGCAACGGCGATCGACAGCAGGGGCAGCACTGCGACCACGGCCGCAGCCAGTTTCTTGGGTGTATTCGCCATTGTATCCTCCGGGCAGCTGACTGAATTGTCTATATGACCAGCTTACGCCGCTCAGCCACAAGGCTCGGTGCGCTAACGTACGCTCTGTCTGACGCCATGAATGGCGTCGCCCGAGGTCACGAAAATGCGCTCACCCGGCTCGGGCCGTATCGTGTAGCCACCGGTAAATGACCCAAAGGAAGGCAGGATCATGCGCCCCGGCCCGACCACGAAACAGGGCAATCTGAGCGCATCGTTGCGGGTGGCCAGCACATAGGCCGGATGGACGTGGCCGGCCAGCGCATAGCCGGGCGTGTCGATGTCCGGATGGTGGCAAAAGGAGAACGGACCGACGGTATAGGGTTCGTCGACCAGGTCGATGCCGAGCGCTTCGGCCGGGTCGCCGGCATGCTTGTCGTGGTTGCCGCGCACCAGCGTCAGCACCAGGTCGCAGCGGCGGCGGCGCCAGGCCAGCATCGCCGCCTGCGTCGCCGCGGCATGCGAGGCACGCGCGTGCAAAAAGTCTCCCAGAAACAGGACGTGGGTGGCGCCGGTCGCGTCGACCAGCGCGTCGAGCGCGTCCAGGTTTTCGTTGGTGGTGCCGTGCGGAACCGGGATGCCGAAGGAGCGGAACGCCGCCGCCTTGCCGAAGTGGATGTCGGCGATGATCAGCATCTCCAGGCGCGGCCAGTACACCGCCTTTTGCGGCAGCAGCAGGAGCTGTTCGCCGGCCAGTTCCAGCGCCAGCGCATCGGGCGGCGTATTGTTCGGGACACTCATACCGCCGCCGCCTTTTCCAGTTCACGCACCATGCGCGCCACCCGGTCCGACAGCTTCTCGGTCGACACCTTTTCGCGGAAGCGCTCGACCATCAGCGGAAAGCCGAAGGGCGTGGCGCGCTTGACCTCGTGGTAGGCGATGCGGCGGCCATGCAGCGCGTTCAGGGTGTCGCGCAGCCGCGTCAGTTCCAGCTCCTGTTCCAGCACCTCGCGCTCGGCCTGCGTGAGCAGCAGGTTGCCGCTGTCGTGCTTGCGGAAGACTTCGTAGAACAATGCGGACGAGGCCTGCACCTGGCGCATCGACTTGCGCTGCCCCGGAAAGCCCTGCGACACCAGCCCGGATATCCGCGCCACCTCGCGGAAGCGCCGCTGCGCCAGCTGGGTCGCGTTCAGGCTGTCGAGCACGTCCTCGAGCAGGCGATCGGTATCGAGCAGGCCCACATCGGCACCGGTTCTGCCTGCGAACAGCGCGGCCCAGTCGACCGGCTCCGGCGACAGCAGCTCGAACCCGTAATCGTTCACCGCCACCGAAAAGGTCGACGGCATGATGCTGCCGACGCGGTAGGCCAGCAGCGATGCCAGCCCGGTATGCACCGAGCGCCCGCCGAACGGGTACACGAACAAATGCCAGCCCTCGCGGCTCTTCATGCTCTCGACCACCAGCACCTCACCGGTCGGCAGCGACGACCAGCTGGCCTGCACGTCCAGCAACGGCCGCACCGCCTGCATTTCCGGCCCGTCGAAGATGCCTTGCGCCGCCCGCTCCAGCTCTTCCAGCCCGGCGCGCGCCATCTCGGCGCTGAGCGGCACCTTGGTCCCGCCCCAGCGGCTGATCGCACCCTTGGTCGAGGTGCTGCGCTTCACGTACGCCGTCATCTCGTGCACCCGCACCAGTTCCAGGATGCGGCCGCTGAACAGGAAGTGGTCGCCCGGCTTGAGGCGGCCGACGAAGGATTCCTCGACCGTGCCGATGCGGCCGCCGCTCATGTACTGCACCTGCATTTGCGCGTCCGACACAATGGTGCCGATGCTCATCCGGTGGCGCCGCCCGATGGTGGCGTCGGGCACGCGGTAGACGCCCTCCTCGTCCGGCAGCACGCGCCGGTATTCCGGATACACGGTCAGGCTCTGGCCGCCGCGCGCGACGAAATCCAGCGCCCACTGCCATTCTTCCTCGCTCAGCTTGCGGTAGGACCAGGCGGTCTTGACCTCTTCATATAATTCCTGCGAACGGAAGCCGCCGCCCAGCGCGATCGTCACCAGGTGCTGCACCAGCACATCGAAAGGTTTGTTGGGCACGTGGCGCGCCTCGATGCGGCGGCTGGCCACGGCGCGTTTGGCGCCGGCCGCTTCCAGCAATTCCAGGCTGTTGGTCGGCACCAGCGTCACGCGCGAGATCCGTCCCGGCGCGTGGCCGCTGCGGCCTGCGCGCTGCAGCAGGCGCGCGATGTTCTTGGCGCTGCCGACCTGCAGCACGCGCTCGACCGGCAAAAAGTCCACGCCCAGGTCCAGGCTGGCGGTGCAGATCACGGCTTTCAGGTCGCCGCTCTTCAAACCCTTCTCGACCCACTCGCGCACTTCGCGGTCGAGCGAGCCGTGGTGCAGCGCCACCACGCCGGCCCAGTCGGGGCGCGCCTCGATGATGTTCTGGTACCAGATCTCGGACTGCGCGCGGGTATTGGTGAACACCAGCGTCGAGCCGCTTTTATCGATCTCGTCGATGACAGGCTGCAGCATCTGCAGCCCCAGGTGGCCGCCCCAGGGAAAGCGCGACACGGTCGGCGGGATCAGGCAGTCGACCACGATCTGCTTTTTGAGATCGCCCTCGACCAGCACGCCTTGCGATTCGTCGGCGTCGGTCCCCAGCAGCACGCTGCGCGCATCCTGCAGATTGCCCATGGTGGCCGACAGCCCCCACACGACCAGGTCCGGATTCCAGCGCCGCAAGCGGGCCAGCGCCAGCTGCACCTGCACCCCGCGCTTGCTGCCCATCAGCTCGTGCCACTCGTCGATGATGACCATGTCGAGATGCTTGAACTGGTCGCGCGCGCCCGCGTGCGACAGCAGCAGCGATAAACTTTCCGGCGTCGTGATCAGCGCGCCGGGCAGGCTTTTGGATTGGCGCGCGCGCTCGGCCGAGCCGGTGTCGCCGGTGCGGGCGCCGATGCTCCAGTCGCCGATCACGTCGGGACTGGCGGCAGCCAGCTCGGCCGACGAGACTTCGAGCGAACGCTGGGTATCGGCGGCCAGCGCACGCATCGGCGTCAGCCACAGCACGCGTATGCCACTGCGGCTGCGCCTCGACTTGGCAGCGCCACGCAGCAGCGCTGCGAACCACACCGCATAGGTCTTGCCGGCGCCGGTATTCGCATGCAGCAGCCCGGACTGCCCGCTGAGAGCCGCCTTCCACACCGCGCGCTGGAAGGGGAACACCTTCCAGCCGCGGCCGGCGAACCAGTTGTCGACCGCCTGCTCGGCCTGGGAACGGGTCATGTGGCCTCCTCGGACGCCTCCGCGGAGGCCAACCCGGATTCCGCCTCCCCCGCCGGCGCTGCTTCCAGCAAGCCTTTCAGCGTATCCAGCGTATCGGCCTGCTCCACCGTCTTGTCGTCGCGCCGGCGCAGGATGCGCGGGAAGCGCACCGCGATACCGGCCTTGTGCCGCGTCGACAGCGCGATCCCCTCGAAGCCGATCTCGAACACCATGGTCGGTTTGACGGAACGCACCGGGCCGAATTTCTCGACCGTGGTCTTGCGCACCGCATTGTCGACCTGGCGGATCTCGGCGTCGGTCAGGCCGGAATACGCTTTGGCAAAGGGCACCAGCTTGCGTTCCTCGCCCTCGCTGTCCCACACCGCGAAGGTGTAGTCGGTGTACAGCGACGCCCGCCGCCCGCTGCCGGCCTGCGCGTAGATCAGCACCGCGTCGATCGCATACGGATCGATCTTCCACTTCCACCAGGTGCCGACGTCCTTGGTGCGGCCGACGCCGTAATGGGCGTCGCGCGCCTTCAGCATCATGCCTTCGACGCCGCGCGCCCGCGATTCCGCACGCAGCTTGCCCAGGTCATCCCAGGTGTCGGCCGTGACCAGCGGCGAGATGCGCAGCTGGGGTTTGGCCACGCCCGTCACCAGCGTCTCCAGCAGCGCGCGCCGCTCGTGCTGGGGCAGCGTGCGCAGATCGACGCCGTCCAGCTCCAGCAAATCGTAAGCCAGCAGCACGGCCGGGTATTCACTTAAAAACTTGGCCGACAAGGTCTTGCGGCCGATGCGCTTCTGCAGGTCGGCGAAGGGCGCCGGCGCATCGGCCTCGAGCCACACCAGCACCTCGCCATCGACCACCGTCCCTTCGGGCAGGCTCAATGCCGCCAGCTCCGGAAAGCGCTCGGTAATCAAATCCTCGCCGCGCGACCACAGGTAATTCTGGGCGCCGCGCCGCACCAGCTGGGCGCGGATGCCGTCGTACTTCCACTCGACCTGCCATTCGGCCATGTCGCCCAGGCTGGCGGGCTCGCCCTGCAGCTGGTGCGCCAGGAAGAAGGGATAGGGTTGGCCGCCGCGCAGCTTGTGTTCGTCGTCGGACTGGGCCGCGATCAGTTGCAGGAAGCCGGCGCCGGTCGGGCGCACGCGGCCGTCGGTCCAGCCCATCAGGCGCTGGGCGATCAGCTTGGAGTCGACGGCGGCGATCGACGCCAGCGCGCGCGTCACCAGCAGTTTCGAGACGCCGACGCGAAAACCGCCGCCGATCAGTTTCACGAACAGGAAGCGCTCGCGCGGGGTCAGCTCGTCCCAGTACGCAAACAGCGCTTCGCGGATGGTGGCCGGGTCGGTGCCGCGCAGCGGGCCGATGCGCTCTTCCATCCACACCGCCAGGCCGATGTCGCTCTGTTTCGTGGGCGGCGGCAGGATGTGGGCGATGGTCTCGGCCATGTCGCCGACCGCGGCATAGCACTCGTCGAACAGCCAGTCGTCCAGGCCGGCGTACTCGATCGCGTACTGGCGCATCAGCTTGGACGGCACCGCCTGGCGCGGCTTGCCGCCGGCCAGGAAGTACACGGCCCAGGCGGCATTCTCGGGCGCGGCGTGCTCGAAGTAGCTGCGCAGCGCATCGAGCTTGCGGTTGGTGGCGGTGGTTTCGTCGAGTTCAGCGTACAGGCGGGCGAATTCACGCATCGCTGGCCTCCTTGCCGCCGGCGTTGCCGGGCGCCGGCTGGGCGCCTTCGCGCCGGTCTTCGTCTTCTTCCTCGTCGCTTGCGGCCGGCGCGGCCAGCGCTGGCTGCGCCTCGGCGGCGGCGTCGCCGTCGGCCGGCTTCGGCGCGGCGTCTACCGCTGCATCGTCCTCATCGCCGTACTCGGTATCGAAGCCCTTGGCGTCGAGCCCGATCTGGCACAGCCAGCGCACCAGCACCGGGATCGAACCGTGGGTGACGATCACCTGCTGCGCTTCGGTGGCGCGGATCGCCTCCAGCAGTCCCGGCCAGTCGGCGTGGTCGGACAGCACGAAGCCGCGGTCGACGCCGCGCCGACGCCGCGCGCCGCGCAGCAGCATCCAGCCGCTGGCGAAGGCGTCGCTGTAGTCGCCGAAACGACGCGTCCAGGTCGAACCGGATGCCGACGGCGGCGCCAGCACGATCGCGCGCTTGAAGTCGGCCTTGTCGGTCTCGCTCACCAGCTGGGTGGCAGGCAGGTCGACGCCGCCTTCGCGATACACCCGGTTGAGCGGCTCGACCGCGCCATGGCAGACGATCGGCCCGATGGAGGAGTCCAGGCCGCTCAGCAGGCGCTGCGCCTTGCCGAACGAGTAGCCGTACAGGATGCTGGCGCGCCCTGCGTCCGCATTGGCGCGCCACCAGGCATTGATGTCGTCGAACACATCCTGCTGCGGATCCCAGCGGTAGATCGGCAGGCCGAAGGTCGATTCGGTAATGAAGGTATGGCAGCGTACCGGCTCGAACGGTGCGCAGGTGCTGTCCGGTCCGACCTTGTAGTCGCCCGAGGCCACCCAGATTTCTCCCTGGTGCTCCATGCGGATCTGGGCGGAACCGAGCACGTGCCCGGCCGGGTGCAGCGAGATCGTCACGCCGTTACGGGCAATGCGCTCGCCATATTCCAGGCCATCGATATTGATGTCGGCGCCGAGGCGCGATTTCAGGATGTTGACGCTCTTGCTGGAAGCCAGGTAGTGGCGGTGGCCCCAGCGCGCATGGTCGCCGTGCGCGTGGGTGATGACGGCCCGGTCCACCGGCCGCCACGGATCGATATAAAAGTCACCCGGGACGCAGTAGAGTCCCTCCTTGCGTACTACGACCATATCTCCCATGTCTTCCTTTCTGACTACCACCGTCGTCCCCGCGCAGGCGGGGACCCAAGCTGAGGCGCCGAAGTTCGTATTTCTGTCTTAATACATCATTTCCGATATACCGACTTCGGTTCTTCAGTATGGGTCCCCGCCTTCGCGGGGACGACGTACGATTAACCGACGTGCTCCACATAATCCTTCAGGAAGGAGCGGTGCTCCCCATCCGGGAATTCAATCGATACCTGGTCGCCGGCCATCGCCAGCACCACGCCCTCGCCATACTTCGGCACCTTCACGCGCGCGCCGGCTTCGAAGATCGACGCCGGATCGGACTCCGGCACCGGATCGTGATCGAACTCGTCGTCGCGGATTTCGATATCTTCCGTCAGCACGGCCGCCGGCGGATTCAGGCAGTTGTCGCAGCGGCAGCACTTCTCGAAGCCGTCGACTTCGTCGCCGAAATAATCGAGCAGCAGCTTCCAGCGGCAGAAACCGCTGACCGCATACGACACCATCTGCTCCAGCGCTTCCTTGTCATGCTCCTGCTTCTGGCGGTAGACGGCGGCCATGGCTTCGAACAGGCTGGCTTTCGGCGCGATCGCGCCCGTGGTCCAGGCCAGTTTGCGGTTCTGGCGCAGCAGCTTCGCATCTTTGAGCAGCTTCAGGCAGACCTTGAGGTGCGGTCCGGCCAAGTCGTGGGCGACGTCTTCCACGCGCCGCGGCGTCGCGGTCTCTTCCTCCGCCAGCTTGCACACGGCGTCGTAGATGGCGCGGATCTCGTCTGCGGTCGGGTAGTGCTTGACCAGGAAGAACTGCTGGACGCGCTTGTCGTCCTGCAGGAACAGCAGCGTGCATTCGGCATCCTTGCCGTCGCGGCCGGCGCGCCCGGATTCCTGGTAATAGGCTTCGAGGTTGGCGGGAATCTGCAGGTGCACCACGAAACGCGTGTCCGGCTTGTCGATGCCCATGCCGAAGGCATTGGTCGCGACCATGATGCGCCGCTCGTCGTTCATGAACAGGTCCTGGTTCGCCTTGCGCTCGGCGGCGTGCAGCTTGCCGTGGTAGATCGTGACCGATTCGCCGGCTTCTTCCAGCAAGTGATACAGCTCTTCCGCCATCTTGACCGTGGCGGCGTAGACGATGCCCTTGCCTTCGGTCTCGGCCACCCGCCGCAGCGCCTGCTGCATCTTTTCTTCATGATTCGTCACCTGCTGCACGCGGTAGTGCAGGTTGGGACGGTAGATGCCGGTATTGATCACATTCAGCTTGCGCCGCCCGAGTTGATGGCCGATGTCCTCCATGACTTCTTCGGTGGCGGTGGCGGTCAATGCCAGCACCGGCGGCTTGCCCAATGCGTCCAGCGAGCCGGCCATCTCGAGGTAGGCCGGGCGGAAATCGTGGCCCCATTGCGAAATACAGTGGGCCTCGTCGACCACCACCAGCGCCACCTTCACGCCCTTGAGCAGCTCGACGAATTCGGGCGACACCAGGCGCTCGGGCGTGCAGAACACGATCTCGCACTCCTGCTGTTCGATCGCCGCCAGCGCATGCCTCTCCTCCTCGGCATTCAGGCTGCTGTTGACTTGCACCGCGCGCACACCCATCTCTTCCAGCTTCTCGAGCTGGTCTTTCATCAAGGAGATCAGCGGCGAGACGACGATGGTCATGCCCTCGAGGATGCGGGCGGGGATCTGGTAGCACAGCGATTTACCGCTGCCGGTGGGCATGATCGCCAGCGTGTCCTTGCCATCGAGGACGCTGTCGATCACACGTTGCTGGCCGTCGCGCAGCTGGGCGATACCGAAGACGGTATTCAGCAGGCGGCGGATGGTGTTGCGGCGTACCGCAAGCAAACCTTTATGGAGGAGTTTGGGTTCGTGTCGGGTCATGATGAGCCCAACTGTAAAGCGGGGCCGAACGCGACGCTATAGGACGCAACCTACAGTTACCGTAGGACCGTCCCGTTAGCAGACTAATACGGATCAGACAGCGCGACTGCGCGATTTCCTACAACACGACGGATTGCCCGCCGATAGTTTCCACAAAGAACATAAATTAAGATGCTTCCATCGCTGCACCATCCTATCCGATTTCGGAGGCTCACCATGACCCGCATGATCCCGACCGCCGCCTGGACCGCACTTCACGTCGGCATTACCGGCCTCGCCACCTGGCTGCTGGTCGCGACCGAAGCCTTCAACAGCGCCTCGCCGCTGCTGTTCCACTGATTCTGCCCGCCTGAACCATGCGCCCTCTTGTCGCGCAAGCCGTCATCATGACGGTCAATTCTTGACATGAGGTGAATCGCATGAAACGAAACAATCTGCGCGTCGTCATCACCGGCGCATCGAGCGGCATCGGCGCCGCCACCGCCATCGCCTTTGCCCGCGAGGGCGCCAGCCTGGTGCTGGGCGCACGCGGCAAGGAAGGACTGGAAGACGTGGCGCAGCGCTGCCGCGAAGCCGGCGGCCATGCCGAGGTGAAGGTGGTCGACGCCACCGATGCCGCCGCGGTCGCACGCTTTGCGCTCGACGCACGCGCCGCTCTGGGCGGCATCGACCTGTGGTTCAGCGACGTCGGCATCGGCGTGGTCGGCCAGTTTGCCGAGGTGCCGATCGCAGACCACCAGCGCGTGATCGAAGCGAACCTCGTCAGCCACATGAACGATGCGCACGCCATGCTGCCGATCTTCCTGGAACAGGGCCGCGGCATCTGGGTCAACATGATTTCGGTAGGCGGCTACGTCACCTCGCCCTACGCGGCCGCCTATGCCGCCAGCAAGTTCGGCCTGCGCGGCTTCAGCGCGGCCCTGCGCGGCGAACTGCACGACCACCGCGACATCTACGTGTGCGACGTCTACCCGACCTTCGTCGACACCCCCGGTTTCGCCCACGCAGGCAATTACACCGGCGCCAAGCTGTCCTACCCACCGGGCGTCATCGCGCCGGAAAAAGTGGCCGACGCCGTCGTCAAGCTGGCACGGCAACCGCGCGCCACGACCGTGATCGGCGCGCCGGCGATGGCACTCAAGCTGGCCGAACTGGCGACGCCGGTCACCGCGGTCCTCATGAAGCGCTTCATGGACACTTGGCAGAAGCGCGCCGACCGCACCGCCGACACCACCGGCAGCCTGTACGAACCGGCCGCCGGCGCCAGCGGCGTGCACAGCGGCCAGCGTCCGCCGGCGCAGCCCGGGCAGCAGCGCAATACGGCACTGCTGGCGGGTGCGGCCTTTACCGCTGCGGCGATCGGGGTGCAGCTGTGGCGCCGGCGTTCGCGCTGAATCTGCGCCACACCAGGGCGTTGATCCATCGCTGACTCAGCGCCAGCGCCTGTGCGCGGTCACATCAACGCTCGCAACGCACCCACATAACGCTCGCTGACCGCCACCTGCGCCCCGCAGCGCAGGGTGAGGCGGTAGCTGCCGTCGCCGACCGTCGCCAGGGTCCCGATCTGGTCGCGCCGCACGATGGTGCCGCGGTGCACGCGCACGAACACGCCCGGGTCGAGCAGGGTCTCCAGGCGGCTGAGCGGAATCCGGTGCAGCACCTGGCGCGCCGCCAGGCACAGGTTGACGTAGTTGCCGGCCGACTCGACCCACAGGATGTCGTCGACGCGCGCCTGCTCGACGCGGCCGACCGAGCGCACGCTGATGCGGTCGATCCAGGTGGCGGCCGCAGGCTCGGCATAGCTGCGCAGCGCATTGCCGTAGGAGGCACGCTGGCCATGGCGCAGCAAGGCTTCAGCCCGTTCGACCGCCTGCGCCAGCCGGGCGTCACTCAGGGGTTTCAGCAGGTAGTCGAGCGCATGCACGTCGAAGGCATCCACGGCGTGGGCATTGAAGGCAGTCACGAAGATCACCAGTGGCGGCTCGCGCAGGCGCGCCAGTTCGCGTGCCAGCGCCAGGCCATCCTCGCCCGGCATGCGGATGTCGAGGAAAATCACGTCGACCGGCGCCGCGGCCAAAGCTGCACGCGCTGCAGAGGCACTGGCGCATTCGGCCGCCAGCGTCCAGCCGGGATGGGCGTCCATCGCCAGGCGCAGGTTGATGCGGCCCGGCGCTTCGTCGTCGACGATCAGGTAAGTGACCGGCATCAGTCGTTTTCCATCAGCGGCAGACATATGGTGGCGAGGAGATGCAGGAGACTCATTGGCGGGAACTCATCGGCGAAAACTCATTGGCCAAACTATAGCAGCGCGCTGCCGGCGGCCCCGCGCCGGCGGTCACGCCAGGACGGCGTTTCGTCACACCGCAGTTCGCCCGGCGTGCGGACCGCTCCAGAATCCATGGTTTCGACCACTGCCCGGCCCCAATGAAACGACCCGTCCGCATCGCCCTGCTGTGCCTGTGCCCGATCTTCGCCTACCTCGGCCTGGCTGCCGCCTGGGCCGCCCACGTCCACGACGGCCTGGCCGCGGCCCTGCCCGCGCCGCATGGCAGCGCACTGTCGCCACGGCAGACGGCAATCCTGCTCGCCGTCGAAGACCCGGATTTTCAGACGCACGCCGGCATCAGCATCGCCCGCGGCCAGGGGCTGGCCACGCTGACGTCGGCGGTGACGCGCGACTTCTACCTGATGGATGCCCGGCTCGGTGGCGCCGCCGGCGTCCTGCAGCGCTTTTACGCGCAAGTCCAGCGCTGCTGCAAGGCGATCGACCTCGGGCGCGATGCGATGGCGCTGGTGCTGGATGCCCGCATGCCCAAGGACAGGCAGCTCGACTATTACATCGGCCACGTCTACATGGGCACCCAGGCCGGCGTCCAGGTTCACGGCCTGGCGCTGGCGGCGCTGCTGTATGCGGGCAAGCCGCTGGCGGCGCTGAGCGAGCATGACTTCGTGCGCCTGGTGGCCATGATCAAGGCGCCCAATCAATACCACCCGCTGCGCCAGCCGGCGGCGCTGGCCGAGCGTGTTGCGCGGATCGAGGCTTTGCTGGCCGGCAGGTGCAAGCCGGCGGGCTGGTCTGATACGCTGTTGCAGGGATGCACGCACAAGGATGGGGGCGTATGAAACAGCATCGCAACTTCGGCATCGACTGCCTGCGCGGCCTGGCGATCCTGCTGGTGATTGTCCATCACCTCGCCCTGCCCTTTCGCCTGCCTTTGAAGCCCAGCCTGCTCGGCGAGTGGCTGCCCAGGCGGCTGCTGAATGCGATCAGCTTCAACGGTTACGAAGCCGTGTTCGTGTTCTTCGTGATCTCGGGCTTCCTCATCGCCACCCGCATCATCGAACGCGACGGCGACCTGGGCCGCGTGCACATCGGGCGTTTCTACCTGGCGCGGGCCAGGCGCATCCTGCCACTGCTGTGCCTGACGCTGGCGCTGCTGAGCATGCTGGCCTTGCTGGGCATCGAAGGCTTTGCACCGGCGCCCGGCCGGCAAACCCTCGGCGGCCTGCTCGGCGCGGCATTGAGCTTCACCTTCAACTGGTACGAAGGCCGTACCGGCTGGGCGCCGGCAGGCTGGGACATACTGTGGTCGCTGTCGATCGAGGAAGCCTTTTATCTCGGCTTCCCGCTGCTGTGCCTGTGGCTGCCGCGCCGGCTGCTGGTCGGCCTGCTGCTCGCATGGGCGCTGGCGATCTCGCCCCTGCGCGCGCTGGTGCCGGCCAGCGATGAAGTCTGGTGGGAAAAAGCTTATTTGCCCGGCATGGGGGCGATTGCCTGGGGTGTGCTGGCGGCGCTGCTGGCGCAGCGCTGGCGCCCTGGCCCACGCGATGCGCGGGCGCTGGCTTTGTTTGGTGGCTTTTGCCTGCTGATGGTACTGGGCTGGTCGGACCTGCTGCACCGCCACCTGTTCAAATCCTCGCTGTATGCCTTGTGCCTGGGTGCCGGCTGCATGCTGTTCGCCTTTTACGCGCAGCCGCCGGCGCCGCGGTCCGGCTTGCGCTGGCTGGCGCGCATGGGACAGCTCAGCTACGAGCTCTACCTGTCCCACATGTTCATCGTGCTGGGGACGGTGGCGCTGTACCGCGGCTTGCTGGGCAAGGCGCAAGCCTGGAATTTCATGGTGTATCTGCCGGTGCTGCTGTGCTGCTTTGGCCTGGCGCTGCTGATCGACTGGGCTTATCGGAAACGCGTTGTGACAATGCACGCATTTCCGGCAGACGTTTCCCGATAATCTGTGCGAAAACGCGCCCACAAGTGATTTAAGGAATGTACACATGCTGAAGCTCTACCGCTTTTCGGAATCAAGGAAAGAATACTGGGAGACTTGGGACAACGAGGATGGCAGCCACATCGTTCACTGGGGTGAACTCGGCACGCGTGGCAGTTCGAAGACCGTCAAATCCTTCTGGGGAAAAAAGCCGCAAGAGAAAATTCAAAAGGAAATCGACGGCTTGGTCGCCCAGGGCTTTGCCCCCATCGATCCCGAAGATCACGCTATCTTGCTGGTGGAGTATGCGGTTGATGGCATGGGCGCGCGGGACGACCTCGACAAGCGGGGCCGCCTGGAACAGCGGCTGAACGAAGCGCTTGGCTGGACTGGCCTCGGTGCCTGCGATGGCGGCAGTATCGGCAGCGGCACCATGGAGCTCTGTGCCTATGTGGTCGATTTCGAACTGGCAAAGAAGGTGGTCGAAGCGGAACTGATTGGGACGGAGTTTTCGGATTACACGCGGATCTACGATGAGGATGCGGATTAAGCCAGGCCGCCGGCCATAAAATATGGTGCGGCTTAATCATTAAAAAAGCATTAAGAACTTTACTAGACGACTGGTCTACTTAGTGTTATCTTGTGTCTGTCGATGCAAAACAGCGCAACGCAGCCCACTCGGCAACCAAAAACAAGACGACTGGTCTAATAGAATTACTACTTACAGGAGCAATACGATGAAAAACGTTCTGATGGTCCTCACTTCGCACGACCAACTCGGCAACACCGGCCGCAAGACCGGCTTCTGGCTGGAAGAACTGGCCGCCCCTTACTACGCCTTCAAGGATGCCGGCGCCAACGTGGTACTGGCCTCGCCACTCGGCGGTCAGCCGCCGCTCGATCCGAAGAGCAATGAGCCTTCGTTCCAGACCGACCTGACGCGCCGCTTCGAAGCGGACACCGCAGCAAATACACAGCTGGCCGCCACCCTGCGCCTGGACACAATCGACCAGGCCGATTTCGACACCGTGTTCTACCCGGGCGGTCACGGTCCGCTGTGGGACCTGGCCGAAGACCAACACTCGATCGCACTGATCGAATCCTTCCTGGCGGCAAACAAACCCGTCGCCCTCGTCTGCCACGCGCCGGGCGTCCTGCGCCATGTGAAAACGCCGGACGGCCGTCCCCTGGTCGAAGGCAAGCAGGTCACTGGTTTTACCAATACCGAAGAAGACGGGGTCGGCCTGACTGACGTCGTGCCCTTCCTGGTCGAGGACGAACTGAAAGCCAAGGGCGGCGTGTATTCCAAAGGGCCGGACTGGGCCTCGTATGTGGTACGCGACGGCTTGCTGATCACGGGGCAGAATCCCGCTTCGTCGGCTGAGGCTGCGGAACTGCTGCTTAAACAGTTTTCCTGAGCCGCTGAAGCGGCGCGGGCTGGCGCCAGCTGCCAACAGGAACGCCACCCGCGTAGACGACTGGTCTAATCAAATGTATAGTGCCGCCATGGCCAAAGCACATACCAACGAGTCGTCCGACGTGCGCGACAACATCCTCGCTGTCGGACAGCGCATCATGTCCGGCAAAGGGTTTTCCGCCGTCGGCCTGAACGAAATCCTGACCGAGGCAAAGGTCCCGAAGGGCTCTTTCTACCATTACTTCGATTCGAAGGATGCGTTTGGCGAAGCATTATTGTCGAGCTACTTCGACGACTACCTGGCCGACATGGATGCCGCGTTGGGCCAACCCGGCCTGAGCATGGCGCAGCGCCTGCTCAATTATTTCGACCTGTGGCGTGCCAACCAGTCCTTCCTGGATTGCCAAGGAAAATGCCTCGCCGTCAAGCTCGCTGCGGAAGTCGCCGATTTGTCCGAAGCGATGCGTGCGGTATTGAATGGCGGGACCTCGGCGATCATCGCCAGGCTGGCCGCGGCCATCGACAGCGGTGTTGCCGAAGGTTCGCTGGCGGTCGACGACGATCCGCAGCAGGCAGCGCAAAGTCTCTACCAGCTCTGGCTCGGTGCCAGCGTCATGGTCAAGATTGTGCGCGGCACGGCCCCCTTCGATGCGGCGATGGCCGTGACCAGGCAGATGCTGCATCTGCCGGCCACCGCCGGCGCTTGAGCTGCTGCGCCCTGGCGGCCGGTTCACAACGGCGTTATCGGCCACTGAAAGGTCCGCAGCAAAACGCGTGGGTCGGCCCATAACAGCGTGCCCGCTCCCTCGGTCTGGATATCGAAGCGGACTTCGAGGCGCGCCCACAGGCTGTCGCCGGGCGCGATGTTGCTGCAGAAAACCGGTGGCATCCACTGGAAGCCGCGCAGGTCGATGTGCACCGCCCGCTCGCCGTCTTCTTCGAAAATCAGCGTCTCCGTCTCGTGGGCTTGCCCGCGGATCAAAGGCACCGGACCATGTTCGCCAAAACCCCACTGGAACAACTGCTGGTCGCGGTGCATCCAGCACTTGGACCAGAGGTCGCCGGTAAAGATGTCGCTGTCGCCGGTGTAACCCAGCAAGCCGCCGAGCAGTTCGACGTGCGGCGTCGACAGCCAGCGCCGCGCCAGCGACATCGGAATCCGGTCGGCCTGGAGTTCGAACAGGGCCACCGCACCGAAGCTGGCGTAGTGAAGATCGCCGTCATGCGTCGTCACGCCGCCCGTGAATGCGAGGCCTTCGTTCGACATGAAGGAACTCATGTGATCGGGTTGCTACCAGTCAGTACGCGCCCACCAGAACGTGGGGTCGGTGGGCCCGGGCTGGAAGGGCTTGAAATCGAAGACGCCACGCTCGAGCGGTAGCTGGAATGCGTCCTGGTTCAGTTTTTCGCGGATGCGGTCGGCGCGCTTACGGTTGAGATCGCGGAGTTTCTGCATGACTTCCGCCGCCGCACCGCGGGTCTGCCCGGGGGTCTCGCGGGCCTCGGCAAGCAGCCGGCGCTCCTCTTGCGAGGGCCGTGCCAGGGACGCGATCTCATTCTGGCGTGCTGTTTCGGCCAGTTGATACTCGCGGTAACGATCGAGCGTCTCGGCAATTTCAGCCGGCACGCTATGGCTCACGTGTTCGCTGCTCGATCCGGCCATGACATGATTGTGCGCTTTCATCGGGATCTTCCTTGTTGGACGCAGGGAATGCATGTGTTTAGACGCGCAAAAGGCGGCCGCGTTCAATGCATGCCGCCTCGCCATGGTGGGGAATGCCGCGCAAGCCTTAAAATACGGCTTTGAACTCAGCCCAGCGCATCGATATGGAAACCCAGGACCAACGCTACCTCGTCCAGCAAAACAAACTTACCGACAAGGACAACACCGCCCCCGTCTTCGCCCGCGTCATGCGCAGCAAGGAAGGCAAATTCGAAGGCGTCTCTTTCATCCGCAACAAGGAAAAGGCGACCGTCATGACGATCGCCGATGCGGAGGAAGCCATGACCTGGGCGGCCAAGAAAAAGGGCAATGCGCACGAGTACGCTACCAAGATCATTTGCCTCGGCCAGTAATTTGGGCGCATGAAAAACAATGCTGCGCCGGCCGCAGGCTCGGCATAGCTGCGCAGTACTTTCCCAAAACCGGCGGTCACGCCGGGCCGGCGTTTCGTCACACGGCAGTTACCCCCGTGCCCAGACCAATCCAGAATCCATGGTTTCGACGAGCATCCGGCCCAAATGAAACGACACTGTCTTGCCGCAGGTGCGCTGTGCGCCCTGCTGTCACCTGCCCATGCGGCCGAGATCTGCACGGCGATCGCCGATGCGGCTACCGGCAAGCTGCTGCTGGAACGCGGCGATTGCCGAACCCGCGTCACGCCGGCATCGACGTTCAAGCTTGCCATCAGCCTGATGGGTTACGACGCCGGCATCCTGAAGGATGCGCATACCCCTTTGCTGCCCTTTCGCCCCGGTTACGTCGACTGGCAGCCCGCCTGGCGCCAGCCTGCCGATCCCACGACATGGATGCGCGCTTCGGTGGTCTGGTATTCGCAGCAGGTCACGCAGTCCCTGGGAGCGGCACGCTTTGGCGCTTACGTCAGGCAATTCGCGTACGGCAACCTCGACGTGGCGGGCGACGCCGATCATGACGGGTTGACGCTGTCCTGGATCGGGTCGTCGCTGAAGATTTCGCCACTGGAGCAGCTCGGCTTTCTCGGCAAGCTGGTCAAGCGCCAACTCGGTGTCAGCGCCCAGGCCTACGACATGACCGCTACGCTGACCCGCTATGGCACGGTGAACGGCTGGGACCTGCACGGGAAGACCGGCGCTTCGAGCGGCCTGGGCTGGTACATTGGCTGGGCGGTACAAGATGGACGCACCGTGGTCTTCGCGCGCCTGGTGCGCAAGGACGAGACCCAGCCCGAGGCCGTGTCGACCGGCGTGTGGGCACGCGATGGCTTACTGGCCGAGTTCCCGGGCTTGATGCCATAAAGCAACGACATCGCGGCCTCGCTCATTGCCAGTGCTGGAATCCCGACCAACCGTAGCCACTGCTCAGTAATCCGCTACGGTTAATTTCACCGATGCCACTTAACATCATCCTCTCCTCCCGGCGATTTATCTCCTATGATGAAGGTAGTCCGGTATATCGGGAGAAGACGATGAGCAAAAGTGGCAGCAATGGAAACAAGGCTGGTAGCGGCAGCCAAACCGCTGGCGCTGGCAAAGGCAGTGCACCTGCCGGCGCAGGGCGGCCCGGCGCCGGCGCTGGAAAAGGACCAGGAAATGCAGGCGGTTGGCCAAGTACAACCGGCGGGATTTCTGGTGGAAACCGGAGCAATGGCCAACCTAGATGACGAGTGCGAACAGCGCGACGCATGGCCATGACATACAGGCCGCAATCGCAATAAAAAAGGCAGCGCCTCCTCCCGGAAGCGCTGCCTCTTCAACCGCTAACAGACTTGGTGCGGATTACGCCGCTTCGACCGCCACCGGCATACGAATCAGGTAATCGAAGGCCGACAGTGCCGCCTTGGCACCCTCGCCCGCCGCGATCACGATCTGCTTGAACGGCGTCGTGGTCGCGTCACCCGCAGCAAACACGCCCGGGATGTTGGTGCGGCCGTGGGCGTCGACGATGATCTCGCCAAAGCGCGACAGTTCCAGGGTCCCTTTCAGGAACTCGGTGTTCGGCACCAGGCCGATCTGGACGAACACGCCGGCCAGCGGGACGTTCTTTTCTTCGCCGCTGATGCGGTCCTTGAACGAGATGCCGTTGACCTTGTTGCCGTCGCCGGTGATCTCGGTGGTCTGGGCGTTGACGTGGATGGTCACGTTCGGCAGGCTCTGCACCTTGTTCACCAGCACGGCGTCGGCCTTCAGCTGGTTGGCGAACTCGATCAGGGTCACGTGCTCGACGATACCGGCCAGGTCGATCGCCGCTTCCACGCCCGAGTTGCCGCCACCGATGACCGCCACGCGCTTGCCCTTGTACAGCGGGCCGTCGCAGTGCGGGCAATAGTTGACGCCGGCGTTCTTGTACTGCTCTTCGCCCGGCACGTTGACGTTCCTCCAGCGCGCGCCGGTGGACAGGATCACGGTGCTCGACTTCAGCGAGCCGCCGTTGGCGAATTGCACTTCAACCAGTTCACCCGGCGCCGACGGCGGGATGATCTTGGCGGCTTCCTGCTGGGTCATGATGTCGACACCGTAGTGACGCACTTGCGCTTCCAGCGCTGCCGAGAATTTGGGGCCGTCGGTTTCCAGCACCGAGATGTAGTTCTCGATCGACATGGTGTCGTTCACTTGCCCACCCATGCGGCCGGTAGCGACGCCGGTACGGATGCCTTTGCGGGCGGCGTACACGGCCGCTGCCGAGCCAGCCGGGCCACCGCCGACGATCAGCACGTCGTACGGATCCTTGGCATTCAGCTTGGCGGCGTCGCGGGCGCCGGCGCCCTTGTCCAGCTTGGCGACGATTTCTTCGATCATCATGCGGCCCGAACCGAACAGTTCGCCGTTCAGGAAGACCATCGGCACGGCCATCACCTGGCGCGCTTCGACTTCTTTCTGGTAGGCGCCGCCTTCGATCACGGTCGTCTTGACGTTCGGGTTCAGGATCGCCATCAGCGACAATGCCTGCACCACATCCGGGCAGTTATGGCAGCTCAGCGACATGTACATCTCGAAGTTGTACTCGCCCTCGAGCGCCTTGATGGCATCGATGGTGTCCTGCTCGACCTTCGGCGGGTGGCCGCCGGTCCACAGCAGGGCCAGCACCAGCGAGGTGAACTCGTGGCCGAGCGGCAGGCCGGCGAAGCGCAGGCTGCTGTTGCTGCCGGTACGCTGGACGCTGAACGACGGCTTGCGCGCATCGTTGCCGTCGGTACGGACGGTGATCTTGTCGCTGCGCAGGGACTGGATGGTCTGCAGCAGTTCGAGCGTCTGCTTGGAGTTCTCGCTGTCGTCCAGCGAGGCAACCAGTTCGAACGGTTGCTGCACACGCTGCAGGTAGGCGCCCAGTTGGGTCTTCAGGTCATTGTCAAGCACGCTCATGGTCATTCCTTCGTATCGTCTTTAAAAGTTTGGGCAACACCGGGCCCCGACGCATCGATTGTGCAATCGTGCATCCATCAAATTAGTAAATCTGGCGCGGCTAAATCGACTAGTTTGATCGCCTTTTTTTAGGGCGGGATCAAGCAACGCGGGTAAGAAGTGGGGACATTAGCCGCCGCCGCAATGGAGCTTCGGCTAATGTCCTTGTACAACTGGGTCCTACAAATACGGCTTGCTGCTGTGCTGCTGCCGCTCGTGGGCACGGGGTGCCTATACCGGCCGTGCCCACCCTACCTGGATCTATATTAGATCTTGCCGACCAGGTCCAGCGACGGCTTCAGGGTTTCGGCGCCTTCCGACCACTTGGCCGGGCAGACTTCGCCTGGGTGAGCGGCGACGTACTGGGCTGCCTTGACTTTGCGCATCAGTTCCGACGCGTCGCGGCCGATGCCGTTGTCGTGCACTTCCATGACCTTGACCTGGCCTTCCGGATTGATCACGAAGGTACCGCGCAGGGCCATGCCTTCTTCTTCGATCATGACTTCGAAGTTACGGGCCAGGATGCCGGTCGGGTCGCCGATCAGCGGGTAGTTCACTTTCTTGATGGCTTCCGAGGTGTCGTGCCATGCTTTGTGAGCGAAGTGGCTGTCGGTCGACACGCCGTAGACTTTCACACCCATCTTGGCGAATTCCGGCTGGAACGTGGCCAGGTCTTCCAGTTCGGTCGGGCAGACGAAGGTGAAGTCGGCCGGGTAGAACATCAGGACGGACCAGGTGCCTTTGAAATCGGCGTCGGTCAGGTCAACGAACTTGCCGTCATGGAATGCGGTTGCTTTGAACGGCTTGATCGTGCTGTTGATGAGGGACATGAAAGCTCCTGTTGTGGGGTTAAAAAAACGTTAGGGACACACTATAACCCGCGCACGACTGTATGTAAAATTAATTGAGCGGATTTCATCAATTGATTTTGACTATCGGCCTACTCGTCGTTCCCGCATAGGCGGGAACCCATGCTCAGTTACCGAAGTTAGTGGTATTTGCGGGAATAATAAGCAAGCGGCACCCGAAGCTCAGCATAGGCCCCCGCCTTCGCGGGGGCGACGATACTCAGGCAGGCGCGACAGCCTGCAGCGCAGGTTCCGTGCACGGCAGGCTCAGGCTGAAGGTAGCGCCCTGCCCCGGCACGCTGCTGGCCGTCAGCTGGCCGCCGTGCGAGGTCGCCAGCTGGCGCGAGATGTACAGGCCGAGGCCCAGGCCCTTCGGCTCGCCGCTCTTCGCGCCGCGCTCGTAGGGTTCGAAGATGCGTTCGATGAAGTCGGGCGCGATGCCCTTGCCATGGTCGCTGACGTCGATGACGGCGTGGCAGCCTTCCTGGCGCACGCTCACCTCCACCTCGCCGCCGCCGCCGTAGCGCAGCGCGTTGGTGAGCAGGTTGACCACCACCTGTTCGATCCGGAATTCGTCCCACCAGCCTTCCACCGGCGCATGCGGCAGCAGCAGCAGGTTGCAGCCGGCCGCAGCGGCCGCCAGCGACAGATCGTTGACCACGCGCTCGAGCAGCGCCATCAGTTCGACCTTGCCGGGACGGATCGACAGCGTGCCGCTCTTCATGCGCGAGACGTCCAGCATGTCGTCGATCAGGCGGATCATCGACTTGATCTGGCGCTCGTCGCGCTTGATCATGTTGCCCATCTGCTCGGCATTAAAGGCCGGCATGTTGCCGCGCTTGAGCTGCAGGCTGCGCATCTGGGTTTCCAGGAACAGGGTATTCAGCGGCGTGCGCAGTTCGTGCGCCACCAGCGACATGAATTCGTCGCGCATGCGCAGCGAGCGCTGCAGCTCGGCCTGGGTCGCGTTCAGTTCGCGCAGCAGCACTTCCTGCTCGCGCCGGCTGCGTTCCAGCGCCTCCATCTGGTGGCGCATCTCGCGCCGCTGCTGGTCGAGGGTGACGAAGACGTTGACCTTGCCGCGCACCGCGTCCGGATCGAGCGGCTTGTACATGAAGTCGACCGCACCGGTCTCGTAGCCTTTGAAGGCATAGTTCAGCTCGCGCCCGGCAGCGGACACGAACACGATCGGGATGTTGCGGGTGCGCTCGGTACCGCGCATCAGCTCGGCCAGCTCGAAGCCGTCCATGCCCGGCATCTGCACGTCGAGGATCGCCAGCGCGAATTCGTGTTCGAGCATCAGCGACAGCGCTTCCTCGCCGGACGAGGCCTGGTAGACGATACGGTCTGGGCTGCGGATGACGGCATCCAGCGCGCGCAGGTTTTCCGGCAGGTCGTCGACGATCAGGAGTTTGCTTGGGTCTTTCGTGCTCATGATTTGTAATTCTCCAACATGGGCAACAGCGCCCCGATCCGTGCCAGCGGCAGGACCAGATTCGGGTTGCAACGGCGGATCGCTTCCATCGGCATCACGCCCACCTGGGCGTCGTCCGGGTCTTGTACCACGGTCAAGCCGCCGCGGGCGCGGATCTGCGCCATGCCCTCGGCGCCGTCGTGGTTGGCGCCGGTCAGCAGGATGCCGACCAGGCCCGGCCCCCAGGCATCCGCGCTCGATTCCATCAGCACGTCGATCGCGGGCCGCGCATAGTGCACCGGCGGTTCGCAGCTCAGCGAAAACGTGCGGTCCTGCTCCACCGACAAATGATAGCCGGGGCCGGCAAAGTAGATGGTGCCGGCGGCGATTTCTCCCTTGTCGGCGGCTTCGCGCACCGGCAGCGGCAGGCGCTCGTCGAACAGCTCGGCCAGCCGGCTCTCGCGGTCGGGCGGCAAGTGCAGGATGCAGACGACCGGCAGATCATACCCCGCCGGCAGCGCCGGCAACAGCTGGATCAGGGCGTCGACGCCGCCGGCCGAGCCGCCGATCACGACCGCTTCGATGCGGCGGCCCTGCAAACTGGCTGCCAGGGCGCGGTCATCGATGAGGCCGGCGCTCATGGCCCCACCTTGCGGAACAGGCGTTCCTTGCGCGCCAGCGGCTCGAAGCGCTGGGCATAGCTGGAAAAGTCGATGCTTTCCTTGCTGCCCAGGCCCAGAAAGCCGCGGTGGCACAGCGATTCGTGGAACAGGCCCAGCACCCGGTTCTGCAGGCGCTTGTTAAAGTAGATCATCACGTTGCGGCAACTGATGAAATGGGTCTCGGCGAACACGCTGTCGGTGGCCAGGCTGTGGTCGGCAAAGGTGACGTTCTCGACCAGCGAGCGCTCGAACAGCGCGCCGCCGTAGGCCGCCGTGTAATAGTCGGAAAACGCGCGCTTGCCGCCGGCCTTCTGGTAATTCTCGGTGAACAGGCGCATGCGGTCGAGCGGCATCACGCCGCGCCGCGCCGCATCCAGCGAAGCCGGGTTGATGTCGGTGGCGTAGATCAGCGTGCGTTCCAGCAAGCCCTCTTCCTTGAGCAGGATCGCCAGCGAATACACTTCCTCGCCGGTGCTGCAGCCGGCCACCCAGATCTTCAGCGAGGGATAGGTTTCCAGGAAGGGCACCACCTGGCGCCGGATGGCGAGATAGTAGTCCGGGTCGCGGAACATTTCCGTGACCGGGATCGTCAGAAACTGCAGCAGCTGCGCGAAGGCGGCCGGATCGTGCATCACCCTGGCTTGCAGGCTGGACACGGTCTCGCATTCCATCGCGCGCATGGCGACCAGCACCCTGCGCTTCTGGGAAGCGCCGGTGTAGTCGCGGAAGTCGTAGTTGTACTTGAGGTAGACAGCTTCGACCAGCATCCGCAGTTCGATGTCGATGTCGCTTGGCGGTTTGGTCATCTTTATTTACTTACTTTACATGCGTTCCAGCGTCGGCATCCATACCCGCAGCAGCGAATACAAACGGGTCAGGTCGATCGGCTTGGCCAGGTAATCGTTGGCGCCGGCGGCCAGGCACTGTTCCTGATCGTCCTTCATCGCCTTGGCGGTGATGGCGATGATCGGCAGGCGCGTGAAGCGCCCGTCCTGGCGGATGCGGCGCGTCGCTTCCAGGCCATCCATGCCCGGCATCATCACGTCCATCAGCACCAGGTCGATATTTTCCACCTCATCCAGTTTCGAAATCGCTTCAAAACCATTGCGTCCGACCACCACGTTGGCGCCGCGCTGCTCCAGCGCCGAAGTCAATGCGAACACGTTGCGCACGTCGTCGTCGACCAGCAGGATGGTGCGGCCTTCGAACACGCGGTCGCGTCCGCGCACCGTTTTCAGCATGCTCTGGCGCTCGGACGACAGCTGCGACTCGACCTTGTGCAGGAACAGCGTGACTTCGTCCAGCAGGCGTTCCGGCGAGCGCGCGCCCTTGATGATGATCGAGCGCGAGTACTTCGACAGCTCGGCTTCTTCGTCGCGGGTCAGGTTGCGGCCGGTGTAAACAATGACTGGAGGGAACGATACCAGCTCTTCGTGCGACATGCGTTGCAGCAACTCGTTGCCCTGCATGTCGGGCAGCTTCAAGTCGATGATCATGCAGTCGAAAATCTGCGAGCGCAACAGGTCCAGCGCTTCGCCCCCCGAGCCGACCGCGGAAATTTCGACGTCATTGTCGGCGATCAGCTGAACCACGCTGTCGCGCTGGCGTTCGTCGTCCTCGACCAGCAGCACGCGCTTCAGTTTTTGCGTCGATTTGTCCTTGAGCTTCAGGAAGACTTCTTCCAGCTGCTCGCGGCTGGTCGGCTTCAGCGCGTAACCGATGGCGCCCAGGTGCAGCGCCTCGCCGCCGTTTTCCATGCTCGACACCACGTGCACCGGAATGTGGCGGGTGGCCGGGTTTTCCTTCAGTTGCTGCAGCACCGACAGGCCGGAACGGTCCGGCAGGCGCATGTCGAGCAGGATCGCATCCGGCTGCTCGTCGGTCGCCAGTTGCAGGCCCTCTTCGGCGGTCAGGCCGACCAGGCAGCGGAATTCCATGTCGTGTGCCAGGCCGTACAGGATGCGCGCGAATTCCGGCTCGTCCTCGATGGTGAGCACGGTGCGGCGTCCGCCGGCCGGCTGGTCGCGGTCGTCGGGGAAGCGCTCGGCGATGGTCTGCGCGACATCTTCGTTCGACGCCGCTTCGGCAACCAGTGCCGGCGCCGCCGCGGCGGCCCTGGCGCGGGCCGGTGCGCTGGTGCGCGCGGCTTGCGGCGCCGGTGCCGGCGGCGTGGCCGCGACGGTGCCGTTGCGCGGCAGGCTGAGGGTGAAGGTACTGCCCTCGCCCGGCGCGCTGGCCACGGTCAGGGTGCCGCCCAGCAGCGCGGTCAGGTCGCGCGAGATCGACAGGCCGAGGCCGGTGCCGCCGTATTTGCGCGCGGTCGAGCCGTCGGCCTGGTGGAAGGCGTCGAAGATGCGGTCCTGCTGCTCGGGCGCGATGCCGATGCCGGAATCCTGCACCGCGAACTGGACCCAGCCGTCGGCGGTCGCGCTGACGGTCAGGCTGACGTCGCCGCCGTCGGTGAACTTGACCGCGTTCGACAGCAGGTTCTTCAGGATCTGCTCGATGCGCTGGCGGTCGGTATGGATGGACGCCGGCACGTTCGGTGCCACGTCGACGCGGAATTCGAGCGACTTCTGGCGCGCCAGCGGCTCGAAGGTGCGCGCAATGCCCTCGACCACGCGGCGCAGCGCCAGCTCTTCCGGCACCAGTTCCAGCTTGCCGGCCTCGACTTTGGAAATGTCGAGGATGTCGTTGATCAGGTTCAGCAGGTCGTTGCCGGCCGAATAAATCGTCTGGGCAAAGCGCACCTGCTCGTCGTTCAGGTTGCCAGCCGAGTTGTCCGACAGCAGCTTGGCCAGGATCAGCGAGCTGTTCAGCGGCGTGCGCAATTCGTGCGACATGTTGGCCAGGAACTCGGACTTGTAGCGGCTGGCGCGTTCCAGCTCCAGCGCGCGTTCGCGCAATTGTTCCTGGGCTTGCAGCAAGGCGCTGTTCTTGAGATCCAGGCGGGCGGCCTGCTCGCCCAACTGCTCGTTGGTCTGCTCCAGTTCGGCCTGCTGGTTTTCCAGCGCGCTCTGCGATTCTTCCAGCGCGCGCGACTGTTCTTCCAGCTCTTCGTTGGCGGTGCGCAGCTCTTCCTGCTGCACCTGCAATTCCTCGTTCATGGCCTGCTGCTCTTCCAGCGCCACCTGCAGGCGCTGGCGGTACAGCACCGCCGCCACCGACGAACCGACCGCCGGCCCGATCAGGGCCATGAATTCCTGGTCGCGTTCGCCCACCGGGTGCAGGAAACCGATCTCGATCACGCCCTTGATCTTGCCGTGGTTCGAGATCGGTGCAATCAAAAGTTCGCGCGGCGCGGTATCGCCCAGGCCGGAACCGACCTTGATGTAGTCAGCCGGCAGGTCGCGCAGGGTCAGGATGCGGTTCTGCTCGGCCGCCTGCGATGTCAGCGATGCGTTCGGCTGGATTTCCCTGGCATGCTTGGCGTCGTCGTTCGAGAAACCGTAGGCGCCGACCCGGCGCAGCACGCCATCGTCGCTGCGGATGTACATCGCCGCCACGATGCCGTCCAGGTACTGCGCCACATAATTCAGCGCGGCCGCGGCCAGCGGCTCCAGGTCGTGGATGTTCGAAGTCTGCCCGGCCAGTTCGGCCTGGCCGGTGCGCAGCCAGTCCTGGTGGCGCAGCTGGGCATTGTGTTCGGCCTCGTGTGCCAGGGTCTCGTTGTACGAACCCGACAACTTCATCAGTTCGCGGCGGCCGAACAGTGCCAGCAGGCCGGCCACGACCAGGCTGAACACCAGGAAAGCGGCGACCGACCAGCCGATCACGGCGCGCGACGATGCGTTACGCTGCTGCAGTAGGGTCTGCTCGGACTCGATGAAGTCGGCGAACTGGCGCCTGACCTCGTCGGTCAGCACCTTGCCGCGGCCGCTGCGGATGACCTCGATATAGTCTTCGGTCTTGGCGCGGCGGGCAATCAAGTCATCGGCATACAACTGCCACTGCCGCAATGCGCCCTGGATGCGCTCGAGGCGGTTGGCTTGCGTCTGGTTGTCGGTCACCAGGCTCTTCAGACCGGCCAGGTCGCTTTCCAGCTTGGGTTTGCCCAGCGTATATGGTCCCAGGAAATCGCTCGAGCCAGACAGCAGGTAGCCGCGCATCGAGGCTTCCATATCGGCCGACAGGCGGCTGGTCTCGTTGGCGCGCCCGATCACGTGCTCCGAGTGCTCGACCCAGCTCAGCACATTGATCAGGTAGGCGATGATGCCGACGAAGACCAGCGCGCTGAGGACGCCCATGCCGAGCGGCATGGCGACGTTGCGGGCCAGGATACGGCGGAATTGATTACTGTCGATACTCGTGCCAGGCATACTTTTACGCGACGCGTTTGGAAAAAAATATCCAAAGTGTAACGCATGTGCAAAAGAACGGGCGTTCTCTTGAACATCTTTTCTGCCTGCACGGCCACTTTTTACATGAGGTTACATACCGTTATTGGTAAATTGCCTTCAAGTAAGGCGCAGTTTGGCCTTTTTTGCAATCCGCCACGGTGCGCGGCGGGCCTTCCGCCACCACCGTACCGCCGGCTTCGCCCGCCCCCGGACCGATATCGATCACCCAATCGCAGCCGGCAACCACGCGCATCGTGTGCTCGACCATGATCACGCTGTTGCCGGCATCGACCAGGCGATTCAGCTGGGCCATCAAGCGGTCGGCGTCGAGCGGATGCAGGCCGGTGGTGGGTTCGTCCAATATATACAGGGTGCCGCCGCGGGTAGCGCGCTGCAGTTCGGTCGCCAGCTTGATGCGCTGGGCTTCGCCGCCGGACAGCTCGGTCGCGCTCTGGCCCAGGCGCAGGTAGCCGAGGCCGACCTCGCGCAGCGTGTTGAGCGGGCGCGCCACCGGCTCTTGATCTTCGAAGAAGGCATAAGCCTCGTCGACCGTCATGTCCAGCACCTCGGCGATGTTCTTGTCCTGGTAGTGCACCGCCAGGGTGTCGGCGTTGTAGCGCGCGCCCTCGCAGGTCGGGCACGGCGCATACACGCTGGGCAGGAACAGCAGCTCGACCATCACGAAGCCTTCGCCGGCGCAATGCTCGCAGCGGCCTTTCGCCACGTTGAAGGAAAAACGGCCGGCATCGTAGCGCTTCTTTTTGGCCTGGGGCGTGGCCGCAAACAGTTTACGGACCTGGTCGAACAGGCCGGTGTAGGTGGCCAGGTTGGAACGCGGGGTGCGCCCGATCGGCTTCTGGTCGACGCGCACCAGGCGTTTGACGTTGTCCATGCCACTGACGATGCGGCCTTCGGTGGCGATGACTTCCTCCTGCTCCAGTCCCGGCTCGGACTCCAACCCCGCCGGCTCCTCGTCCGGCACGGCCTGGCCCAGCGCCTTCGTCACCAGCTCGACCAGCACCTGGCTGACCAGCGTCGACTTGCCGGAGCCGGACACGCCGCTCACGGCAGCCAGCACGCCGAGCGGGAAGCGGGCTTTCAAATCGTGCAGGTTGTTGCGGCTGACGCCTTCCAGCTGCAGCCAGCCGGTGGGTTCGCGCGGGTCGCGTTGTTCGGGGCCGTCTTCATCGAATAGATAACGCCGCGTGTGCGATTCCTCGACCTTCTTCAAACCGTCCGGCGGGCCGCTGTACAGGATGCGCCCGCCCTTCTCGCCCGCCTGCGGACCGACGTCGACGATCCAGTCGGCATGGCGGATCACGTCCAGCGCGTGTTCGACCACGAACAGCGAATTGCCGGCCGCCTTCAGGCGTGCCAGCGCATCCAGCAGCGCCTCGGTGTCGGCCGGGTGCAGGCCGGCCGAGGGCTCGTCCAGCACATACACCACGCCGAACAGGTTGGAACGCACCTGGGTCGCCAGGCGCAGGCGCTGCAACTCCCCCGGCGACAGCGTCGGCGTGCTGCGCTCCAGCGCCAGGTAACCGAGGCCCAGCGCCAGCATCACCTCCAGGCGCGCGCACAGGTCGGCCGCGATGCGCTGGGTGACGATCAACTGCTCGGCGTGTTTATCGGCTTTTCCTTTCGGTGCGCTGCCGTCGGCATATGGCTGCAGCATCCTGGCCAGCCGGTCGAGCGGCATGCGCGACAGCTCGGTGATATCGAGGCCGGCAAAGGTGATCGCCAGCGCTTCCGGACGCAGGCGCTTGCCGCGGCACATCGGGCATTCCAGCCCCACCATGTAGCGCGCCACCCGTTTCTTCATCGACGCGCTCTCGGTGGTGGCAAAGGTCTGCATCACGTAGCGGCGCACACCGGTAAAGGTGCCCTGGTAGCTGGGCGTGTCCTTGCGCTTGAGCGCCTGTTTGGTTTCCTCGGGCGTGAGGCCGGCATATACCGGTACCGTGGGCGTGTCGTCGGTGTACAGGATCCAGTCGCGGTCCTTTTTCGGCAGGTCGCGCCAGGGCGTGTCGACGTCGTAGCCCATCGTCACCAGGATGTCGCGCAAATTCTGGCCGTGCCAGGCCGGCGGCCAGGCGGCGATCGCGCGTTCGCGGATGGTCAGTGTATCGTCCGGCACCATCGACTGCTCGGTGACTTCATACACGCGGCCCAGGCCCGAGCACTGCGGGCAGGCGCCTTCGGCGGTATTCGGCGAGAACGATTCGGCGTACAGGATGCCCTGCCCCGGCGGATAATCGCCGGCGCGGGAGTACAGCATGCGCAGCGAATTCGACAGCGTGCTGACGCTGCCCACCGACGAGCGCGTGGTCGGCGTGCCGCGCTGCTGCTGCAGCGCCACCGCCGGCGGCAAGCCGTCGATATCGTCGACTTCCGGCACCGGCATCTGGTGGAACAGCCGGCGCGCGTACGGCGACACCGATTCCAGGTAGCGCCGCTGCGCTTCCGCGTACAGGGTGCCGAAGGCGAGCGAGGATTTGCCTGAACCGGAGACGCCGGTGAACACCACCAGCGCGTCGCGCGGGATGTCGAGGTCGACGTTTTTCAGGTTGTGCTCACGCGCACCGCGCACGCGGACATGGCCGGGCAGGCCGGCCGTGGACGGGGTGGCGGTGGACTCTTGCGGGTGGTCGGGCTTGCGGCGCATCGGGGTTCCGGGTGGTGGCTTGGATGGCCCGATTACACCGCATCCGGCCGGTGGCGCGCGGTGCGGTGACGCACTAAACGCTGTAGGCGCCGATACAGACACCATGCCGGCACGCCACCAACGTCGTCCCCGCGCAGGCGGGGACCCAAGTTCGTCGCGCACCACTGGCTCATACGCCAGCGGCATGCGTACAACTTGGGTCCCTGCCTTCGCAGGGACGACGGGGTGAGAACTTATGGAATCAAGCGTTCGGCCCGCAACGCCGAGAACAGATCGAAGAACGAATCCTCGGTCGCCTGCCACGCACTGAACCCCAGCCGCCGGCTGTTGGCCATATCGGTCATCACCTCGAGCGGCCGCCCCAGGTCCAGGTCCGTGTGCCAGGCCGACGCCAGCCGTCCCAGGTCGCCCTCGACCAGGTTGTGCTTTTGGGCGATCTTGCGCCATACCTCGTCGTCATTCGCCATCTCTGCTTCCAGCGGGCGCACCTGGCCGTCGAAACCGGCCGCCTGCACACCGAACCAGGCCGCCAGCCGGCGCCACAGCCAGCTCCAGCGGAAATAATCGCCGTTGGTGATGTTGAAGGCTTCGTTTTTGGCGGCATCGGTATCGGCGGCCCAGCGCAGCTGTTTGGCCAGCATGCGCGCATCGGTCACGTCCGAAAGGCCGTTCCACTGCGCTTCCGAACCCGGGAACTGGAAGGGACGTCCGGTCTCCTTGCAGATCGAGGCATACACGGCCAGCGTGGTGCCCAGATTCATGGCGTTGCCGACCGCCAGCCCGATCACCGTGTGCGGGCGGTGCACGGTCCAGGTAAAGCGGTCGCGCGCGGCCGCGGCGTAGACCTCGTCTTCCTGTGCGTAATAAAAATTCTCGAGCGGCAGGCGCGGTTGCGCTTCGCGCAGCGGCGTGTCCGGCAGCGTGCCCGAGCTGGCGTAGGCTTCGAACGGCCCCAGGTAGTGCTTCAGGCCGGTCACCAGCGCCACATGGCGCAGCGACTTCTTGGGCGCCAGCGTGTCCAGCAGGTTGCGCACCATGGCGGCGTTGACGCGGATGTTCTCGGCTTCGCTGTTCTGACGCATCCAGGTGGTGATGAAGACGTGGGTCGGGGCCACGTCGGCCAGCGCCTCGGCCAGTACGGCGGTGTCGAGCAGGTCGGCCGCCACCGGAATCAGTCCTGGCAGATCGCGCGGCGGCGTGCGCGCCAGGCCGTAGACGGTCCAGCCATGGGCCAGCAGTTCGCGGGCGGTATAGCGGCCGCCGATGCCGCTGGCGCCGACCACCAGTGCGCTTCGTTGCATGATGCATTCCTTGTATCTTGATAAGTGGTCTATTCTTGCCTGTTTCCGCCGGCGGTGGCGCCAGTTTGCTCGGCAACACGGCTGCCCTCGCCTGCCAGTGCTTCCAGGCGCTCTACCACGGTCTGCATCGGATCGCTGCCCGCGAAACGGGCGCTGACCGCCCGGCATTGTGCTGCTACAGCTGCGTTGTCGGTTAGTTGCATCAGCCTGTCAGCCAGCCGTGCCGCGTTGACGCGGTCGGCACGCAGGCTGACGCCCACGCCCAGCGCCCTCACCCGCGCCGCATTGTCGAACTGGTCGTGCGCCAGCGGCACCACCAGTTGCGGCGTGCCGGCGCGCAGCGCTTCGGCGGTGGTGCCGATGCCGCCGTGGTGGGCCAGCGCCGCCACCCGCGGCAACAGGCGCCGCAGCGGCACGTAGTCCTGCCACAGGACCGTCGGTGGCAAGTCCGCCGGCACCTGGTCGCGGTGCGGCGTGAGCAGGATCGCGCGCAGGCCGCGCCTGGCCACGGCGGCGCAGGCATCGCGAAAATACGCGCTCGCCTGGAAATTGCCGGTGCCGTGGGTGAAAGCGACCGGCGCCGGCCCGACGTCGAGGAAGCGCTGCAACGCAGGCGACAGGGCCGCATCCGGCTTCGGATCGAACAGCGGAAAGCCGGCGCGGACCAGCGGCTGCGGCCAGTCGGGCTGGGTCGGCGCGAACCATGCCGGGAACAGTGTCAGCGACAGATCGGCCAGCCCGAACAGATCGGTCAGCAGGCTGGCCATCGGCCGCAGCCCGCGCGCCGCCCGCGCCGCATTCACTTCGGGCAGCGCCACCGGATCGATGAAAGTGCGCGCGCCCCAGCGCCACAAGGCGCGCCGCGCCGCGAACGGCACCCACGGCGGCACCCGCCACGGTCCCACCAGCAGCGGGTCGTGCACGGTTGGCAGGTTCTGCGGCGCCAGGTAAGCGGCGGCCACCTTCAGCGTGGGCCGCAGCGCGCGGCACAGGTCGGCCTCGGGCAGCGCCAATGGATGGACCAGCAGCACCACCTTTTCATCGGCCGGCAAGGCATCGACAAAGGCGACGATGCGCGCCATGCCAGGACGCGTCGCGCGCCAGACCACGCCGAAGCCGCGTGTCGGGTGCCACAAATCGGGATCGTGCAGCACGGCTTCGTCGGCGGGCAGGCCGATGAACTCCAGGCCGGAATCCGCTACATAGGGCGCGTGCTGCACGGGGGCCAGGAAGCTCACGCGATGGCCTGCCGCGCGCAGGGCCAGCGCCATCGCCATGAAGGGGAACAGGTCGCCGGCCGAACCGATGGTGACGACGACGAAATGGATGGGTCCTGCTTGCCGTGACGGGGTAGCGATGCCGGTCTCCTTGTGTGCCAGATACAGACACACTGTACGCGAAAAGCCGGCCGTATGACGTCCGGCCGCCCCGCCCGGCAGGTGTTCAGAGGTCGACGATTGCCTGTTCGTTCTTGCACATCCTCGCATGCAGGCGCTTGATGTCCTCCACAGTGTGCTGGACGTTCCAGACGACCACCGGTGGCCCGCTGCCGAGGATGTATTGCCGGCTGCACGCGGTCAGCAAACGGTCCTGGTAAGGCTTGACTGCGCGCTGCGCCGGGCTCACATCGTTGTCCTCGAGGTGGAAGCCGGTGGGGAGCGAAATGTCGAAGATCCGGCTGGCACACAATCCATTCTGCCCGTTCAGCAGCTGGTTCAAGCCGACGACGACGTAGAACACAAGGCGGTCGTCGACATGCGAAGCCGCGGGAACCGCAATACCCAGGCAGAACAACAAGCTGGACCATCCGGTTTTCATAAGCACTCCAGGTAATCGTGTCGCAAGCAACAGGGCCCGACGATTGACGCCTGTCCCTCAACCCTGCTTCGGATCGATCTTGTCGCCGCCGCCGCAACTGCCGCGATGGTTTGCGGAATCCGCCTTGCGGTGAACGAGCCGTCGTCCTCCTTTTTACAGTCACGCACTTCGCATTGCTCGTAACAGGTATTCTTGCTGAGTGCCGCGCGGCGGGCGCGCCGTTCGGCGTTTTCGCAGGCGGACTCGCGGCTGAGGCCATTCCCGTAGTGGATTTCGCCAGCCAGGCCTTGGGCCGCAGCGAGCAGCAACGACAGACAGATCAACAGTTTTCGCATACGTCACATCCTTTCAGTCGAGGTGGGTGAGGACATCAGCGGATGCCGGCTGCAGAAGTGTTGGAGGATGTGCGTGATCGCCGCGCCGGCGACGATGCACACGAATCCTGGTTTCATCCTTCCCCCTGCGTCATTACATGTATTCAATGCTCATAGCGTAATGTCATGCGGTAGGCTTGGCATCCTCCATGTGGAGGATGCGAGGAAGGTAAAGGGATGTCAGCGGCAAGGCGCCTTAGTCGGCCAGACGGCTCAGTGCCCGCACCAGGTCGATCTGGCGCGCGAAGCCGCTCTTGGCCAGCACGCCGCGCAGCTGGCTACGGGCCGTGCTCATGGCGATGCCGCGCTTGGCCACAATGGTCTGCAGTGATTGACCTTCGAGCAAGCCGGTGATGATCGCGCACTCTGCCGGCGTGAAGCCGAACAGCACCGCGGCGCGGCGCACGATTTCGCCGTTCGCTGAATGACGCATTTCCAGCATCAGCAAAAAGGCTGGTGACAGAGCCATCGGACCGAATGCAGGTTGGTCTGGCGGCAGCCAAGCGAGGGGCGCACGCACCAGGCCGCCGTTCGCCAGTTGCGCCAGTAGCTTGACGGCCTGGCGCGTGCGCCGGCATTGCGCCAGCGCGTCCGGGAACGCCGGTGCGCAGCGCAAGCCGATGCCGCGCACCTGATCGGCCAGCGTCTGCACCACTGCAGGTGCGCCACGCATCAGGCTATCGCCGAGTGCATTGCGGTCGAGGATGCGGCCGTCGGGGTTGAGCAGGAAGGTGGCGATGGCGAGGCCGCCACCGATATGATGGCCCGGCACCGCGCAGGCTGGCCTGCTGCAGCTTGTGGCGGAGCGCAAAGGCGGTCTGCAGATGAGGAAGCAGGCTCACCAGCCGGCGCTTGTCTTCGCGCGTGAAGGCATCGTGGCCGTGCGGACGATACCAGCACAGGTTGGTGAACGGCAGCGCTCCATCACGCTCACTGCCGTCGAACAACACCGAGCCCAGCATCCGGCTGATCCCGGCCGGCCGCGCGAAGTCGACGTAGTAGCGGCTGTGCTGGTAGTCATGGGTCGACATCAGTTCCTCGCTCAGGAGCACCACATCGCGCCGCATCATGTAGCGCCGCCCGGCGGCCAGCGCCCAGAGATCTTCCTGGTACCAGTAGCGCCCGAACTCGTCCATGGTTTCTGGCGCCATGCGATGCCCAAGCAGCACGGCATCCGGCTGCACCGCCGAATGCGAGGAAAACATGAAGGCCGATTGCGCCTTGAATTGCTGGGAAAGCTTGTCCAGCACCGTGGCGATGCCTTCAGGCTGGACCATCGCGGCGTACAGTTCGGTGATGAGCGGGTCGTCCATGCCGGATCCGATATGAGCAATGATGTAATTACATCAATGCTTGTGTCGGAAAACAAGTTCTAAGCAAGAAAACAACAGCGGCTCATCTGCCATGGGCCGCTTAGTCCGCCTTGAAATTCTGCCCCAGCGACATCGGCTTGTTCAGCAAGATCGTCTGCGGATTCCGGCAGATGACCACCAGCACCACGATGGTGGCCAGATAAGGCAGCATCGACAGGAATTCCGACGGGATCGGGATGCCCAGGCCCTGGCCGTGGAATTGCAGCACGGTGACGCCGCCGAACAGGTAGGCACCTAGCAGCAGGCCACGCGGCTTCCAGGTCGCGAACACGACCTGCGCCAGCGCGATCCAGCCGCGGCCCGCGGTCATGCCTTCGGCCCACATCGGCGTCAGCGCCAGCGACATGTAGGCGCCTCCCAGGCCGGCCAGCGCGCCGCCGAACAGGACGGTCGCGTAGCGCAGCTTGAGCACCGGCATGCCGATCGCATGGGCGCTGTGCGGCGCCTCGCCGACGGCGCGGATCAGCAAACCCGTCCGGGTACGCGCCAGTACCCAGGCCACCAGGCCGACCAGCGCCAGCGACACGTACACCAGCGCATCGAAGCGGAACAGCAGCGGCCCGACGAAGGGCAGGTTTGAAAGCACCGGGATCGACAGGTGCGGCAGGGGCGCCACGGTCTGGCCGACCAGGTCGCGCCCGAGAAAGGCCGACAGGCCCAGGCCGAACAGCGTCAGCGCCAGGCCGGTGGCGACCTGGTTGGTCTGCAGGGTCAGGACCAGCACGGCGAACACCAGCGCCATTCCCATGCCGGCCGCCAGCGCCGCCAGCAGGCCGAGGCCGGGCGAGCCGCTGTGCAGGGTGGCCGCGAAGCCGGCCACGGCGCCCACCAGCATCACGCCTTCGAGGCCGAGGTTCATCACGCCCGAGCGTTCGGCCACCAGTTCGCCGGTGGATGCCAGCACCAGCGGCGTGGCGGCGCCGGCGGTGCTGGCCAAAAAGGCGATCACGTAATCAGGATTCATGCGGGGCGGTCTCCGTGGCGAAGGATGCGGACGGCCCGGTGGCGGGCGGTGTGGTCGGAGTTGGGCGTGTGCGCGGCTTGAAGCGGTAATGGATGAACAGGTCCGCGGCCAGCAGGTAGAACAGCAGCAAACCCTGGAACAGGCCGGTGATGGCCGAGGGCAGCTGCAGTTCGATCTGGGCCGATTCACCGCCGATGTACAGCAGCGACATCAGGAGCGATGCCAGCAGCACGCCGAGCGGATGCAGGCGGCCGACGTAGGCGACGATGATGGCGGCGAAGCCGTAGCCCGGCGACACCGAGGGCTGCAGCTGGCCGAGCGGGCCGGCCACCTCGCCGACGCCGGCCACGCCGGCCAGCGCGCCGCTCACCATGAAGGCGAGCCAGACATTCTTCGGTTCCGAAAAGCCGGCGTACAGCGCCGCCGCCGGGGCCATGCCGCTGACCTGCATGCGGTAGCCGGCAAAGGTATGGCGGCAGAAGAACCAGGCGCCCAGCACCGCCAGCAGCGACAGGGGGAAAGCGGCGTTCACGCGCAGCCCTTCCACCAGCAGCGGCAACGTAGCGGATTCGCCGAACATCTTCGATTGCGGGAAGTTGAAGCCGGCCGGGTCGCGCAGCGGGCCGTGCACCAGGTAGCCGAGGAACTGGTAGGCCACGTACACCAGCATCAGGCTGACCAGGATCTCGCTGGTGTTGAAGCGGACGCGCAGAAGCGCCGGCACCGCGGCCCAGGCCAGGCCGCCGAGCGCGCCGGCGGCGATCATCAGGGGCAGCACCCAGGGAGCATCCACGCCATCGAAATACAGCGCCACGCAGCCTGCCGCCACCGCGCCCATGGTCAGCTGGCCGTCGGCGCCGATGTTGTGGACGTTGGCGCGGAAGCCGATCGCCAGCCCGACCCCGCACAGGATCAGCGGCGTGGCTTTCAGCAGCAGTTCGCCGATGCCGTAGGCGGAGCCGAAGGGCGCGATGAAGTACACGTGAAAGGCATGCAGCGGTGCCTGGCCGAGGAACAGGAACAGCAGCGAGCCGGTGACCAGCATGGCCGCCGCGGCGATCAGGGGCGAGGCCAGCATCATGACGCGCGAGGGTTCGGGACGGGCTTCAAGCCGGGACATGGTTCGCTCCTTCGATCGTCTCGGTTTCGATGAATTCGCCGCTCATCCACACGCCGATCCGGTTGATGCTGGTTTCCCGCACTGGCACCGCGCGCGACAGGCGGCCCTTGGCCAGCACCGCGATGCGGTCGCAGGTCATGAACAGTTCGTCCAGCTCTTCGGAAAGCACCAGCACCGCCACGCCCTGGTCGCGCAGGTCGATGATGGCCTGGCGGATCAGCATGGCGGCGCCGATGTCCACGCCCCAGGTGGGCTGGGCCAGCACCATCACCTTCGGCGCCAGCCGGATCTCGCGCCCGACGATGAACTTCTGCAGGTTGCCGCCCGAGAGACTGGTGGCGGCGGCACCGGCGCCGCCGCACTTGACCTTGAAGCGCTCGATGACGGCGTCGGCAAAGGCGCGCACCGCGCCGCGCCGCACCAGCCCGCCCTTGAGCATGCCGGTGGCAGGCTGCAGGTAGCCGGTCAGCAGCGCATTGTCGGCCAGCGACAGGCCGGGCACGGCGCCGCGGCCCAGGCGCTCTTCGGGCACGAAGCCCAGCCCCAGGCGCCGCCGTTGCGCCGCATCCAGGCGGCCGGCGTCGCGGCCGAGGATGCGGATGCTGTCCGGCCGCGGCGCCAGCTGCTCGCCCGACAGGGCTTTCAACAGCTCTTGCTGGCCATTGCCCGAGATGCCGGCCAGGCCGGTGATCTCGCCGGCACGCAGCGCCAGCGAGATCCCTTGCAGGTGGGTGCCGAAGGGATCGCTGCTGGCGAGGTCCAGCTGGTCGAGCTGCAGGCACACTTCGCCGGGCGCGCGCGGCGCCAGGCTGCAGGTGGGCAGGTCGCCGCCGATCATCAGTTCCGCCAGCGAATGCGCGGTCTCTTCGCGCGGCACCGCGGTGCCGGACACGCGCCCGGCGCGCAGCACAGTGGCCTTGTCGCACAGGGCCTGGATCTCGTCCAGCTTGTGACTGATGTAGAGGATGCTGACGCCTTCGGCAGCCAGCTGGCGCAGCGAGACGAACAGCGTCTGCACCGCGTCCGGCGTCAGCACCGAGGTCGGCTCGTCCATGATCAGCAGGCGCGGCGACTGCAGCAGGCAGCGCACGATCTCGACGCGCTGGCGTTCGCCCACCGACATGCTGTGCACGCGCCGCTCCGGATCCAGCGGCAGGCCGTATTGTTCGGAGACAGCACGGATGCGCGGCGCCAGCCGGGCCGGCGTGATCTTGTCGTCAAGCGCCAGTGCGATGTTCTCGGCCACGGTGAGCGTCTCGAACAGCGCAAAGTGCTGGAACACCATGCCGATGCCGAGCCGGCGCGCGCCGGAAGGCGAGGCGATGCGCACTTCCCTTCCCTCCCACATCACCTGGCCGGCGTCGGGCCGGGTGACGCCGTAGATGATCTTCATCAGCGTGCTTTTGCCGGCGCCGTTCTCGCCCAGCACGGCGTGGATTTCGCCCGGCATCACCGTCAGATCCACGCCGTCGTTGGCCACCACCGACGGATAGGTCTTGGAGATGCCGAGCAGCTGCAGGCGCGGTTCAATGCGCGTGCGCGGCTGTTGCCCGGGAGCCGGTCCCGGGTCCTGCGCTTGGTCGGTCAAGGTCTACTCCATCAAGGTTGCGACACATGCTTACTCATCGATCGGTGTGCAAGTTGCATGCCATGAGCGCTGCGCCGCGCCGGCACCGGCTTGTATACAAAACGCACCATCGCGTGTCGACAATCTCACCAGGAACGCGCACACCAGGGCCGGGCGCGCTCCAGGATCGCGCCTTCCGTCCGCTGCCGCCACGCATCCCGGCCGCGCACGATTCCTGCTTTACAAAAGACACAATCGTGCGGACACCCCGCCACCATCAATGGAGATCACCATGAGCAAGCACACCGCGGCGCCAGGCCCACAAGGCCGCACGCCAGCCGCTACTCCGCCGGCCGCTACCCCGCCGGCAGCCGCCGCATCCACGCGCGCGACGCCCGCCACCAGGCGCGGCACCACCGCCATCGACCAGCGCATCCACCGCGCGGTCGTCAACGCCGTGATGAGCCATCGGCTGCCGCCCGGCACCCGCCTCGGCGAAGCCGATTTCTGCGAGCTGTATCAGGTCAGCCGCACCATCGTGCGCAAGGCGCTGCAGCGGCTGGCGCACGACCACATCATCGAACTGCGGCCCAACCGCGGGGCGGTGGTGGCCTCGCCGACACCGCGCGAGGCCGGCGACATCTTTGCCGCCCGGCGTGCGCTGGAGCGAGAGATCGTGCCGCTGGTGGTGCGCAACGCCACCCCGGGTTCGCTGGCCGCGTTGCGTGCCGCGCTCGCGGCCGAGGAACAGGCGCGCAGGAGCGGCGACCGCGCCAACTGGATCCGCCTGGGCGGCGAATTCCACCTGCTGCTGGCGGAACTGGCCGGCAACGCGGTACTGCAGCGTTTCATGGCCGAGCTGGTGTCGCGCTGCTCGCTGATCATCGCCTTGTACGAAGCGCCCGGCACGCCGATGTGCGGCAACAGCGAACACGGCGACCTGGTCGCCCTGATCGCAGCCGGCGAGACGGCGCAGGCGGTGGCGCTGATCGACCACCACCTGCTCGAGATCGAAGGCCGCCTGCACCTGGGCCAGGCCGAGCGCAAGGTCAAGCTGGCCGAGGCGTTGGCGGGCTGCTGAACGGCGCCTGGATTGGATACAAGGGCGGCGTGCATCCGTACCGCATCCGCACCAGCACGGCGCCGATCGCGGTGCACGCGGTTGTTTGCGGTGCGTTGCGCCGATTCCCCCATTCGCGGCCGGCGCCGCCGCAAACGTGGGAATCGGCGGTGCGCCAGAGTGAAACCGGACGGCGGCGCATGGTAACGCACGGTCTGGCCCGGTAATTGCTAAAGGGTATCTTCAGAGATTGCATGCAATCGATCGCGCGGATTGGATGCAATCTCACAGAGCTGTGCTGTATTCCCATCCTATAAAACCACCTGATCGAGGAATTGCATGAAGCCCCATCCGTTCTCCCGTTGCGCCGCCCTTCTCCTCCTGTCCTCCAGTTGCGCGGTCCATGCCGCCGACTGGAGCGACACGTCGCTCAGCTACCGCTACGGCACCAAGTTCGCCGAACCGTACAACAGCGACGACATCGCCAAGCACGTCGTCAACTTCAGCAACGTGAGCGGCTACAAGTACGGCAAGAACTTCTTCAGCGTCGACTTCCTGCTGTCGGACGAGAACGACCCGTCGGCGGTAGGGGCGGACAGCGGCGCGCACGAAGCCTACGCGGTGTACCGCAACACCGTCGACTTGGGCAAGGTGAGCGGCGCCAACCTGGCCTTCGGTCCGGTGCGCGGCGTCGGCGCGACCTTCGGCTTCGACGTCAACAGCAAGACCGACGCCGGCTACAACTCCAAGAAACGGATGCTGGTGCTGGGACCGACCCTGATGTTCGACGTGCCGGGCTTCCTCGACGTCGGCATCTATGCCCTGCGCGAGAGCAACGCACCCTTCAACGGCTTCACCGGAACCGCGACCTCGCGCTACACCTACGACACCCACGCCATGTTGAGCGCGGCCTGGGGCATCCCCTTCGACATCGGCATCCCGCTGTCCTTCGAAGGCTATGCCAACTACATCGGCACCAAGGGCAAGAACGAATTCGGCGGCCCCACCGCGGTCGAGATCAACGTCGACATGCAGGTGATGTACGACCTGAGCGCGGCGGTCGGCGCGGCCAAGAACACCTTCAAGCTGGGCGTCGAGTACCAGTACTGGAAGAACAAGTTCGGCAACCCGTCGAAGACCGTCGCGGGCGCCACCGCCAGGACGCCGATGGTGCGCGCCGAATATCACTTCTGACTCACTTCTGACCCACTTCCGACCTGCACTTCACTGAAAAGAGGACTACCATGAATCGTCGCAAGCTGTTCGCCCTGGCCGGCCTGGCCGCATCGATCTCCCTGGGCGCCGCCCTGTCCGCGCAGGCGGCCGACCCGTTCAAGGTCGCATTCGTCTACGTCGGCCCTGTCGGCGACGCCGGCTGGACCTACGCCCACGAACAGGGCCGGTTGCAGATGGAAAAGGCGCTCGCCGGCAAGGTCAAGTCGACCTACGTCGAGAACGTGCCGGAAGGCGCCGACGCCGAGCGCGTGATCCGCAAGCTGGCCGCCGACGGCAACAAGCTGATCTTCACGACCTCGTTCGGCTTCATGAACCCGACCGAGAAAGTGGCCCGGGCCTACCCCAATGTCGTCTTCGAGCACGCCACCGGCTTCAAGACCGGCAAGAACATGGGCGTGTACGAAACGCGCCAGTACGAAGGGACTTACCTGCAGGGCGTGATCGCCGCCAAAATGAGCAAGAGCGGCATCATCGGCTTCGTCGGCTCGTTCGCGGTGCCGGAAGTGATCCGCAACATCAACGCTTACACGCTGGGCGCGCAAAGCGTCAATCCGAACATCAAGACCAAGGTGGTGTGGGTGAACAGCTGGTACGACCCGGCCAAGGAGCGCCAGGCCGCCGAGACCCTGCTCGCGCAGGGTGCCGACGTCCTGACCCAGAACACCGACTCGCCGGCCACGCTGCAGGCGGCCCAGGAAAAAGGCAAGTACGCCTTCGGCTGGGATTCCGACATGGCGCGCTTCGCACCCAAGGCCCACCTGAGCGCCACCACCAACCAGTGGGGCGACTTTTATACGAAGACCGCGCAGGCGGTGATGGCCGGCACCTGGAAGACCGGCGAGGTGCGCGGCGGCCTGGCCGAAGGCATGGTCAGGATGTCGCCGCTGAACGCAGTGGTGCCGGCCGACGTCGGCAAGCTGTTCGAAGAAAAGCGCGCCGCGATCGTCGCCGGCAAGCTCACGCCCTTCCAAGGTCCGCTAAAGGACCAGGGCGGCGCGCTGCGCGTGGCGGCCGGGGCGCGCATGGCGGACAAGGACGTGCATGCGATGAATTTCTACGTGCAGGGGGTGGAGGGAACGATTCCGAAGTAATGACGCTGTCCCGCCGTGCCTGATCCGTCGCCCCTGCGCAGGCAGGGGCCAACTCCCCAATCCGCCGACAACATGACCGTCCCCACACCCCAGGACCACGACTTCCTGACCCGCGTCTTCGCCCTCGCCCAGCGCTCGCGCGATGAAGGCCACCACCCGTTCGCCGCCCTGGTCGTGGGCGCCGACGGCAGCGTCATCGCCGAAGCCATGAACGCCTCCAGCCTCGACCGCACCGCCCACGCCGAAATGAACGCCCTGCGCCAGGCCTCGATGCGCCACAGCCCGCAGGAACTGGCCGGCGCCACCCTGTACACCAACGCCGAACCATGCGCCATGTGCGCCGGCGGCACCTACTGGAGCGGCGTCGGCCGCGTGGTGTACGGGATGTCGGAAACCAGCCTGCTGGCGCTTACGGGCAGCGATCCGGAAAACCCGACGCTGTCGCTGCCCTGCCGCACGGTGTTCGCGGCGGGCCAGCGTCCGACCGAGGTGATCGGTCCGCTCCGCGAAGACGAAGCCCGCACCGCGCACGTCGGCTTCTGGAACAACTGACACCGCGTCGATTGGCGCATCCGCGCTGCTGAGCAGCCGCAAAGGCCGGACTGGCAGTCCACGTTACGCTCCAAGGGTATTCAGGTCGCATGGCCTGACCCGGGAGCGCACATGGACCGAGCATCGGTATTGGCATTGCAGCATCGCGTCATGCGGTGGCTGGTGGGGCCGCTGTTATGCACACTGTTTCTCGCAGGCTGCGGCAATGCCGACCGCCCGGATCATTCCCCGGCGCCGCCAGCGCCGCCACCGGCCTCGCTCGACGAACAGCTGGCGGCAACCCTTGCGCAGCAGGGTTTCACCGGCAGCGTCGAACAAAAGCTCGAAAGCCGCCTCGGACGGCCGCTGAACTTCAAGATGGCCGGCCTGGGCCTGCTGCTGTTCTTCGACCCGGTCACCAGCCTGCACAAGGACAATTCCTGCGCCGCCTGCCATTCGCCCAGCCACGGCTACGGCGACACCCAGTCGATCGCGATCGGCATCCAGAGCAACGGCGTGGTCGGCCCCACCCGCCTGGGGCCGCGCAACATGCGGCGCTCGCCGGTCATCCTGAATGCCGGCTACTATCCGCGCCTGATGTGGAACGGCCGCTTTTCGGCGCCCTCGGGCGACCCGTTCGACAATGCGCGCGGCTTCAGCTTCCCGCAGCCCGAAGGCAGCACCCAGTTCGGCCCCGGCGACCCGGTCATCCGCACCCTGCTGGCGGCCCAGGCCTTCATGCCGCTGACGGAACTGGTCGAGGAAGCCGGCTTTACCGGCCTGCGCGACAGCCTCGATCCACGCTACGCTGTCTTCGACGACGGCCAGGGCGAGACCTGCCCGGCGCTCGACGCCAACGGCTCGCGCAACGCCCCTATCCGGGCCCGCATCGCGCAGCGCCTGAACGGCATCCCGGCTTACTTGGAAAAATTCGGCGAGGTATTCGACGCCGTGCGCGCCGGCACCCCGATCGACATCGGCATGTTCGCGCGCGCCGTCGCCGAATACGAATTCATATTAAAAGGCGCGAATGCCCCGATCGACCGCTATGCGCGCGGCGACACGGCCGCGATGACGGCCTCGGAAAAACACGGCGCGCTGCTGTTCTTCGGCAAGGCCAACTGTGTGGCCTGCCATGCCGTGAAGGGCGGCGCCAATGAAATGTTCAGCGACTTCAACATGCACAACATCGGCGTGCCGCAGATCGCGCCGAAGTTCGGCGCCGGCAGCGGCAATGTGGTGTTCGATGGTCCCGCGGAAGACGAGGATTACGGCCTGGCCCAACTCACCGGCCTGGCGAGCGACCGCTACCGCTTCCGCACATCGCCGCTGCGCAACGTGGCGCTGCAGCCGGCCTTTTTCCACAACGGCGCCTTCACCCGCCTGGACGATGCGGTGCGCCACCATCTCGACGTGTTGGCCTCGCTGCGCAACTACGATGCGAGGCAGGCCGGGGTGGCGCCCGACCTGGCCACGCGCATGGCGCCGATCGGCAATGTGGCCGCCGGCATCGATCCGCTGCTGCGCCGGCCGCTGCGGCTGAGCCAGCAGGAATTTGCGGACCTGGTCCGGTTCGTGCGCAGCGGCTTGCTGGATCCGAGCAGCTTGCCGTCGGAAGCGTGCACGCACGTGCCGGCGTCGGTGCCGAGCGGGATGGCCTTGCCGAAGTTCGAGTCGTGCCCGGCCGGCCCCTGATGGCTTACAGGAAGCGGTCCAGAATCTTGCGGCTACCCTTGTCGATCGCGAACATGTCGCGGATCAGGAAGTGAATTCCGTGACTGTCCGCAATCAACAGCGAATACGCCCCCAGCCGGCGGATGTCTTCCTCGCCCTTCAGCACGAACTCGGTGTCGCCACGGTCTGTACTCACGGTCCAGGTGCAGGGCGTGGCAAAGCTGGACACGCTCTTGACCGACAAAATCTCGGGCATGAATTCGCGCCCGTCCAGTTCTTCCGTCACCAGCGCGGCAATCTCCGCCGGCACGTCGGCCAGGTCGTCGATCCAGCCGACTTCCTTGCCGCCCTCGCGCACCAGCGAAATACCGCGGCTGGGCGCCTGCACCGGGAAAGCGCGTACCGGGGTGATGCCGACGAATTCTTCGCCGTCGGCATTGGTCAGCACCAGCTTGCCGAAGGCGTCGCGCCGAAGTTGAAAGTTGGATTGCATTAAAGTCGTCATTTAATCGTCTTCCCCATTGCTGTCCGGATCCTGGTCGACGTTGCGCGCCTGCGCTTCGTACAGGCGGTAATAGGCGCCTTCGCGCGCCATCAAATTGTCGTGGCTGCCCTCTTCCACCACCACGCCGCGGTCCAGCACCACCAGGCGGTCGGCACGGTGC